>Ga0315281_10000911_pt1 | contig 42554 bp, 38 predicted proteins | sample YL17G07_0_MG_FD_204540 | JGI IMG/M metagenome (GOLD analysis project Ga0315281, IMG submission 204540) | Sediment microbial communities from Yellowstone Lake, YNP, Wyoming, USA - YL17G07_0 | ecosystem: Environmental > Aquatic > Freshwater > Lake > Sediment | place: USA: Wyoming | collected...
CCCCTTAAAGGGGGTTGGGAGGGGAGTTTGAGGGGAGGGCGGGGGAGCCACTGCTCCCCCGCCCTCCCCTCAAATTAACCCTATTAATGCTTTGAGCAATAATTTTCGTCCCCAAGCTTGGCTTGGGGACGCCATTGAGCGCCAAGCTGTGATTGGCAAAACGGAGGATCGGCTGATGACCCGGAAGAACAACCAATGTCGGGGGAATTTGTTGGCATGCGTGGGGCTGGCCCTGGTAATGGTCCTGGGAGGATGCAACTCCGGGACGCCTCCCAAGAGCCAGCCGGAGGGCAAGGCGCCTCTATCGCCCCAGGCCCTGGAGCACTTCCGGCAAGGCCACCGTTTCCTGGTGGATCAGAAACCCGATGAAGCCCTCAAGGAATTCCAGGAAACCGTGCGCCTGGCCCCCGATTCCCCCCTGGCCTATTACTGGCTGGGTAAGGCCCAACTCTACCGCCGAGATAAAGAACAGGCGGAAAAATCCTTTCAGAAGGTGCTCCAGTTAGAGCCGAAAAATTATCACGCCATGACCATGTTGGGGGAGATTTATTCCTTTGACAAGGTGAAGCTGGAACAGGCGCAAAATTATTTGCACCAGGCCCTGGAGGAGTCTCCCGACAATTTGGAGGCCCACTTCAATCTCGGCCGGGTTTACGCCCTGAAGGGCGAGCGGGAAAAAGCCCTGACGGAGTTCCGCTTCGTCTTTGCCAGGGAAGCCGATTTCGCCCTGTACCACTTTGAAATGGGGCGCATTCTGGAAGCCTGGGGGCAGAAACAGGACGCCTTGCAGAACTACCGGCGGGCCCTGGTGCTCAACCCCCGCTTCGAGGTGGCCGGCCAGGCTATCAAACACCTGGAAGAAGCCCCCAAGGACGCCGCCCCCGCCCCGGCGACCACTCCCGCCGGGGCCCAGCAGCCGGCCAAACCCCAGGGCAGCAAACCGGCCAGGTAGGGGGTCCCTGGGAGTCCCTGCATGTCATCCAGCGGCTTCACGCTCTGAACCGCCCAGCAGGATTTGGGGCATTTGTAGGGGCACGGCTTGCCGTCTCCCTTTTCAGCGAGGTAGGGTGGGCACTGCCCATCGCCATCGAACAGAGACGGTTAACCAAGGCAGAGCCCTGACTTTTTTGGCTGACTGCTGAAAGCTGACAGAGGATCTCCCCGTCGTTCCAGTAGCCCCGGCCCACCGTGGAGTGTCCCCCCGCCCCCCAGACCAGGTCCACAATCACCGGGGGGCCGGCGGCCAGGGCGGCCGTGTAGGCCTGCCAACTGCTGGACCTCGAGCCATAGACATTTTCGTAATCATAGGCAAAACCAGCATAACCTTGCAGTTGCACATATCTTTGCAGCCCGGGGCCGATGTCGGTGGAATAGGTCCCATAATCCCATTGCATCTAAAGAAATGGATTTTTGCGAGGCACCTGGCCAATTCCAAATCTTACGCCGGCACCCGGGTTTGGGGGAGCGTGCTGGCTTCGAGGAATAGCATATAAAACAACGCCGCCCCCAGACCTCACCCCTCAAGGGAAAGGGAAGGAGCCGTTTCATAATACCAGGCATTCTTGAAACGGAACACTAATAAGGGCCCTGACGTTCATTCTTTATCCAGAGGGGCCAGCTTAGAAGACTTCTGAGCTTTTAGTCATATTAACTAATAAACTTTTTGGCCATTTAATCGAAACTCGTCAAGGTCACGAAATTCTACCTTTCCTGATCAGATCCTGGCTTATTCAGTTGGCGAGTGCCGGTATTTCTCTTCCCTTATCCCTGCGTCGCTCACCGGCATACCCATGACAATAAAATTAGACTATTGACCTGATTTACCATTTAACTGAAAAATTTTGATGAAGATGGGAGAAAATTTCTTGACAAATGACAATTCAATGAGGAATATGACGGTGCAGTAAAGCTGATATCAATTTTACTGAGAAAAATGGCCATTGAGATAAAATAAAAGAAAGGGGAAGATGAAATGGCGACCGAGATCCTCAGATTAACGGCAGAGATCGTAACTTCTCACGCCTCCATGACCGAACTCACTTCCAAAGAATTGGTGGAGGAAATCAAAGAAGTCTATGATGCTCTAACCGCATTGGAAGGCGAAGTAGCAGTTGCGGAAGCGGCCGCCCCCCAGAAAGCGGAAGAGGCGAAGAAGCCGCCCATCCCCTTGAGACAGATTGTCAGAGAAAAATATGTGGTCTGTCTGGAATGCGGCAAAAAGATGCGGACTTTGAAAGCCCATCTCCGCAAGGCCCACAAATTGACTCCCAAGGAATATTACCGGCGCTACGGCTTGGACCCCAAGAAATACCCCCTGGTGTGCAAGGAATACTCCGAGCAGCGCAGCAAAATGGCCATCGAAAAGGGCTTGGGAGCGTTCCGGCGTAAAGCCGCCAAGCCTGCATAACCTCACCACATCCCGGCATCTCGACCCGGAGTCTGGGCCAACCCCAAAAGTTTTGGCCCAGGATTATCCTTGCAAGGGACCGCACCGGTCCCTTTTTATTTTCGTCAGAAAGCGCGCACCTCAAGACTGGCCCTCAGGTTGTCGCCAGGCATAATTTCCCCAATCCGCCTTGAATTCCCTGCCCTGATGATTATTAAAAAATTACGCCTCGCTTGGCTTGCCGAAAAATGGCCGCGCTGGTCGCGCTCCAGCCGGCCTTATGCCCAAGACCTGAATTTAGACCAGAAAATACTTCTAAAAACCGCCAAATGAGGCCTGATTGAGGCGTGGAGACCATTGCGAAAGTCTTTTGAGGGAAGGGCCGGGGGAGCAGTGGCTCCCCCGCCCTCCCCGCAAACTCCCCTCCCAAACCCCCTTTAAGGGGCCCCCGCCAACGCAGGCCCTAAACTTAAGGGGTTGGGCGAGTGGGTTGGGGAGAGGGGGCAGGGGTCTACGACCCCTGGCCCCCTCTCCCAAATATAGGGATTTATGGATCACGTTTTTCTCTCCCGGGCGCAGTTTGCCCTGACCACCTCTTTCCACATCATGTGGCCCCTGCTGTCCATCGGGCTGAGCCTGTTGGCGGCGGTGCTGGAGGCCCTGTGGCTGAAGACCGGCGACGAGACCTACTATCGCCACGCTCGCTTTTGGAGCCGACTCCTTGTCTTGAACGTGGCCGTGGGCGTGGCCAGCGGCGTTCCCCTGGAATTCCTCTTCGGGACCAACTGGGCCGGGTTTTCCATAGCCACCGGCGGTTTTTTCGGCAATATCCTGGGCTTTGAGGCCACCATGGCCTTTATGCTGGAAGCCGCTTTCCTGGGCATCATGGTATTTGGCTGGCACCGGGTGCCCCGGGGGATCCATCTCTTGGCCACCTGCATGGTGGCCTTCGGGGCGTCGCTGTCAGCCTTCTGGATCATGGTCGCCAATTCCTGGATGCAGACCCCGGCCGGCGGCCACATGGAAGGCGGCCGCTTCGTGGTGACCAACTATTTCCAGGCTATCTTCAATGACGACATGCCCCTGGGCGCTTCCCACATGTGGGTCGCCGCCCTGGAAACCACGGCCTTCGTGGTGGGGGGGGTGAGCGCCTGGTACCTCCTGAAAAATCGCCACCCTGACTTCTTCCGCAAGTCTTTTATGATCGCCTTCCTGGCGGCCATAATGCTGGCGCCGGTGCAAATCTGGCTGGGAGACGCCGCGGGCCGGCTCATCGCCAGGACCCAGCCGACGAAGCTCGCAGCCATTGAGTCCCACTGGCGCACCAATGCCCCGGGAACCGGAGCCCCGCTGAAGATCCTGGCCTGGCCCAACCAGGAAAAGCAGGACAACGACTGGACTTTTATCCAGATCCCCGACGGCCTGAGCCTGCTCGTCACCCATTCGCTTACCGGGCGGGTGAGAGGTCTCAGGGACTTTCCCCGGGAGGACCAACCCCCGGTGGCCATACCCTTTTACGGCTTTCGCCTCATGGCCGGCATCGGCTTCCTCCTGGCCTTCCTCATGCTCTGGACCCTTTGGGCCTGGGGCCGGGGAAAGCTCGCCCCCGGCCAGTTGGCGGCCCAGAAGTGGCTGCTCCGGGCCTGGGTGGCCGCCGTCCCCCTGGGCTATGTAGCCGTGGAAGCCGGCTGGTGGACCCGGGAAGTGGGCCGCCAGCCCTGGGTCATATACGGACTGCTCCGCACCGCCGACGCGGCCAGCCCAATTCCGGCTGCAGCCGTAGCGACATCGCTCTCCATCTTCTTCATGGTCTACAACCTGCTTTTTGTCGTCTTTCTGGTCTTTGCCTGGCGCATCCTGAAGCAGGGGCCGGATCTGACGAGCCCGGCTCCGCTCTTAAGCCCGGCTCCGACCGCCGTACCCATGCAGCCGGAGAGGTAGCGCATAAAAAAAGCCTGAAACTGGCGCCCCCGGCGTCGCGGCTGCATGTCTTGCGCCTTTGCGTGAAAATCCATGGTGGCGAAGGAAAGCTTCAAGGTGTAATATATCTGGAAATTTTTTTGACCACATGCTACCCACCGGCAGTGCGCCAATCTCAAATTCACCTTAAGGCAGGAGTCATGAAGTCTGGAAAAGAGGAAATGCGCCAAACGTCTGCCGCATGTCAAACCCTTCGCCGGCGCAGCCAGGGCCGCACGGGCCTGGCGATCTTTCTGGCCATCAGTTTGCTGGCTTTGTCGGCGCCTTTCGCGCGGGCGGCTTCCCCGGTCCAGGCGACTGCACCGAAGGAAGCCATCCTGCAAGAGGCACGGACCCTGATGGACCGGGACCAGGCGAATCAAAAAAATCTCCGGCAAGCCATCACCACTCTGGAGGCATACGCGGCCCAGTTTCCGGAGGAGATCCGCTTTCCCCTCTATCTGGCCGAGGCATATTATCGTTTAGCCGACCCCAACGGCGACATCCACCAGGAATTCCCCAATTACGAAAAAGCGGATCTGTATGCTCAAAGGGTCCTGAAAATGGACCCGGGCCGAGCTGAAGGCCACTACTGGCATGGCCTGGTCCTGCTCAGAAAAGCGCAAAAGCGGGGGGGCGTCGGCGCCTATTTCATAGTCAGAGACGGCATTAAGGAACTGGAAAAGGTGCGAAAAACCATGCCCCGTTATGATCATGCCGGCGCCTCCCGAATCTTGGGCTTGCTTTACTGCCTGGCTCCCAAATGGTCGCCCTTCGGGGACCTGGACAAGTCCATCGAACTGGGGAAGGAGGCTGCCAGCCTGGCCCCGGACTATATTTTGAACCGGGTTTATCTGGCTGAGTCTTACCAAAAGCGAGGGAACAAGGAGGCCGCCATTCAGGAGTATCAGGCAGTCCTGGCCCTGGCCCCCAATTTGCCTCCAGCCCAGGCGGAAGGCTTCGGCCAGAAAGCCCGCCGCGAACTGCACGCCCTAGGACTGGCGACTACTGCCGAGTAAAACAGGCTGATTAACCGACAGAAAATCCAGGGCGGCGCCGCCCGCCTCCTTTGCCGACTCTCGGCAAGCGGCGTCCTGGACGAACTTTGCCGGGCTTTCGCTCCATGTTAGCCTGCGCATTTGCGTTCTCCCCCCCTGACCCGCCCCCCTCTCCCCTTTTGAGAATCTCCTGCTTAGCTGGTCTGAAAAGTTGAAGCGTAGGGTGCGTCTTATGCACCATTGAATCTGGCTGGTGGCGGGCACGGAGGCCCGCCCTACCGGACTTTTCATGGTTTACGGGTGGGCCAAAGGCCCATGATGAACTGCCCTGAAAAGTTTTAGGGCTCCAGGGGAAGGGCGCAGCACGCTGCGCCTCGTAGAGTCACGGCGTGCCGTGCCCAACCAAAAAGTTCCTGGTCCCCGGGTGTGCCGAAGGCTCATGAGTGACTGACCTGAAAAGTAGGTGCGCACTGCATTCTTTGCAGGTTACCGCCGCGCCATCAATGACTGTCTAAAATGCTACAGATATGAAGCTAATCCTCTAAGCCGCCTAACTTGCCGGTTATATTCGGTTTTATATGCTGACCCCATAGTTGGGCGGCATGTCGGGAAAAGAATGTTGCAGCATTTGCTAGACCGGGCTTCCGGGCAGTGAGCCTTTGAGAGCTATTGTGTATAAAAATCGGTCGGTTAGCCGATGGTGGGCCCACTGGTACAGCCCTTGCACAATCGCTCCTGGGTTAGTCAACGAAGCTTTGCAACCAGGTGATACTGCCCCGTGGTCCGGTGGAGTCAAAGTAAACCTAAAGCCTTAAAAACTGAAAAGGAACGAGACGCCGGATCAGGGGTTGTTTGACCGGCCCGGGGCGCATCCCCGGGCGGCATGGAGAAGAAAAACATGAGAGAAGTAGCGGTCTTGGGTGTGGGTATGACCAAGTTCGGGCCTTCCAGCCTGGGCCTGAAGGAACTCTTTGCCGAAGCGGCCCTGGAGGCCATCGAGAGTTCCCATCTTACCGCCAAGGATATGCAAGCCCTGGTGATCGGCAATGTCCTGGGCGATTTTGCCGAGGGGCAGATGAATCTGGCCCCCCTGCTGGCCGATGAGATCGGCATGGGAGCCCACGCGCCGGCCACCCGGGTGGAAGGGGGCTGCGCCTCGGCCTCGGTGGCCTTTCGGGACGCCTTTATGTGGGTGGCCTCCGGTTTTTACGACATTGTGCTGGTGGGCGGGGTCGAGAAATTCACCCACATGGGCACCCCCCAGGTGGGCCGGACCCTGGCCATGATTGAGGACGCCCATTATGAGGAGTTCACCGGCCTGACCTTCCCCGGGGTTTTCGCCATGTTGGCCCACCAATATGCGGACAAGTACGGCATACCGCTGCCGGTTCTCAAAGAGCGCATGGCCCGGGTGGCGGTGAAGAACCATCACCATGGCACCATGAATCCTTTGGCCCAATTTCAAAAGGAAATCACCGTGGAGAAGGTCCTGAGCAGCCCCATGGTCTGCGACCCCCTCCAGGTGCTGGATTGCTGCCCCATCTCCGACGGCGCCGCGGCCGCGGTGTTGACCACCCGGGAGATCGCCGAAAAGAAGGTGGCCAAGCCCATTAAAGTCCTGGGGGTCGGGCAAGGAAACGGCGCGGTCCTGTCCCGCCAGAAGGACTTCACGGTCATGCGGGCGCGCCTGTCCTCCTCCTCCCAGGCTTACAAGATGGCCGGAATTGAGCCCAAGCACGTGGATGTGGTGGAGTTGCACGATTGTTTTACCATCGCCGAGATCGTCGCCAGCGAGTGCCTGGGGTTCTTCGAATTCGGCAAGGGGAGTGTCGCCGCGGAAGTGGGGGAAACCAGCCTCGGGGGCCGCGTTCCCATCAATCCCTCCGGGGGGCTCAAGTCCAAGGGGCATCCCGTAGGGGCCACGGGGTGCGCTCAAGTCTATGAGATTGCCAAGCAACTCCGGGAGGAGTGCGGTCCCAGGCAAGTGGACGGGGCCAGGATCGGTATGACGGATACCCTGGGGGGCACCGGCACCGTGGTAGTGAACCTCATCCTGGGCCGTTAAGGGAAGGGGGATGACATGTACAAGCTGACGCACATCCAATACTTTGAAGCTTTGAAGGAAAACATCCTGAAAGGCTTAAAGTGTCTCGAATGCGGCACCATCACGGTGCCCCCCAAGGCCACCTGCGATCAATGCGGCTCCACCAACCAGGAGATCACCCAACTGTCCGGAGACGGCGTCATTCGCACCTTTACTGTGGTGCGGGTGCCTCCCGAGGGCTTCCAGGCCCCTTATATCGTGGTGCTGGTCCAGCTTCGGGAAGGCCCCTGGCTGACAGGGCTCCTGAACGGTCTGGACCCGGATGCAGCCACCATGGAGCTGATCGGTAAAAAAGTGAAACTGGGCCACCAGGTAATAGAACACATGCGGTATACGGCCGGGCCAGGAGTGGTGCCCCTGTTTTCCCTGATGGATTAACACCGGAATATCATTTTCCCTTTCAAGAACATCAAACTGTAGGGGCGGACCCGCGTGTCCGCCCGCCTTGGGCGCACACATGGGTGCGCCCCTACGAAGCATAATCCGTCGCCGCCAACCACCAGGAGGGGGGTTCCCCATGAAATTGCCGGGCAAGGTCGCGTTGGTAACGGGTGGGGCCTCGGGACTGGGAGAGGCCTGCGTCAGGAAGCTCACGGCCGAAAAGGCCAAGGTTCTGATCCTGGACCTGGAAGAGGCCAGGGGCGTCAAGCTGGCCAAAGAATTAGGGCCCGGGCAAGCCTTGTTCTTCAAAGCCGACATCACCGCGGCTGACCAACTGGCAGATGCCATCAGCCTCGCCCAGAAAAAACTCGGCCCCCTCAGTGTGGTGGTCAACTGCGCCGGCATCCTGATCCCCGCTAAGGTTTTGGGCAAAGAGGGCCCCATGCCCCTGGACCGCTTCGCCAAGGTGGTGCACGTCAACCTGGTGGGGACCTTCAATGTCATCCGCCTGGCGGCCCAGGCGATGATGGCCAACGCCATGGAAGAAAACGACGGCCGGGGCGTGATCATCAACACCGCTTCCATTGCCGCGTTCGAGGGGCAGGTCGGCCAGTCGGCCTATGCCGCGTCCAAGGGCGGGATCGTCTCCCTGACCCTGCCCATTGCCAGGGAGCTGGCCCCCCACGGTATCCGGGTGATGAGCATCGCCCCCGGCATCTTTGACACCGCGATGATCGGCGGGCTCCCCGAAAAAGTGCGCCAGGCCCTGGGAGAGTCGGTGCCGTTCCCCAACCGGTTGGGGCAACCGGAGGAATTCGCCCTGCTGATGCTGCACATCATTGCCAATCCCATGTTGAACGGCTGCACCATCCGCCTGGATGGCGCCCTGCGCATGGCGGCCAGGTAGATGCGGCGCTCCGGCTGAAGGCAGCCCCGGAATTCCATCAGCCAAGTGGTAAGCCGCCGCCCCTGGCGGCTCTTGAGCCGGCGAGGGCGCCGGCTCTACTTTTTTCGAGCCTCGGGGTGAGCTTTAAGGTTTCCTTGCCTGGGCTAATTTAATGGCGCGGGGCTCACAAACCACCGGCGGGCACGGTGAGCCGTACCCCTACGATGGACACCCGCCCGCAAAGAAGGCTAGATTGACTCCGCCACTGGTTTCTGAGACATTTTAACTAGCGGTATCTTCGTCGGCAAGTCGGTTGCCCGGGCAAGACACTTTGAGCCGATCCATTGTGGCTGCTGTTTCCGATGATCGAGGCCGGCAGCGAGGCATTTTCCCCGGCCTGCCGCCATCGGCTTGACGACCGGAACCCAAAGGTGAGATATGTCCCAAAGGCAGAGAGCCAGCCGTTGCCTGTCCGAGCTGCAGACCAAAGAGAAGCTCTTGTCATCCATTCATAAAATCAGCAGCCTGCTGACCCGGCCGATTTCCCTGGACAAGATCTTAACCTGCATCGTCAAAGAGACCTCCCAGGTCTTTGGTTTCACGAGAGTCGGCATATTCTTGATCGACAAGGATCGGGGCTTGCTGGAGTGCAAGTACCTGATCGGCTTCAGCCCCGAAGAATCGGAAAGGGCCCTGCGCAAGCCTTACCGCCTGGCTGACCACGACTGCATGGACACCAAGGTGGCCAGATACGGCAAGACCATTTATTCCCGGGATGTGATGAACGATCCCCGGGCCACACCCTTGGACATCAAGATCAGCCAGATCATGAAGCGGGTCTCCACCATCACCGTGCCGCTAAAAATCAAGAAAGACACTATCGGCCTGATCGTCGCCGATCGCAGCCACCAGCGCTTGAAGCTGACCAGGAAAGACATAGATTCTTTCTCCACCTTTGCCAACCAGGCCAGCATCATCATCGAAAATGCCAGGCTGCAGGAACAGAATCAAAGGAAGATCCAACAACTCCTGGCCCTTCAGGGAATCAGCCGCAAAACCAGTTCCACCTTCAACCTCCAAAAACTACTCAACGTCATCAGCGCCAGCGCCCTGAAGATCACCCGGGCCTCCAGTTGCGCCCTGCTACTGGTGGACGACGACAGCAAGCGCCTGCAAATCGCCTCCCAAATCGGCTATGGGGGGCTGGACACCGGCAAGTTCCGGCTGAATCTGGGCGAAGGCATCGCCGGCTGGGTGGCGCAGAACGGCGTACCTTTACTGGTGCGGGAGGTGAGCCAGGAACCCAGATACGTGGAGGTGATCAAAGAAGTCGAATCCGAGTTGGCCGTTCCCTTGATCAGTGAAAACAAGGTGTTGGGAGTCCTGAACGTCGACAGCTTCAACAAGGGCGCCTTTTCCGAGGACGACCTGAAACTGCTGGTGATTTATGCCGGCCATACTGCCAGCCTGATTAAAAACGCCCGGCTGTACGGCCAGGTAATGACGGAAAGGAATTTTCGGGAAAATATCCTGGAAAGCACCCCGAACAGTGTCATTGCCATCAACGTGAAAAAGGAAATCACCTCCTTCAATAGAAAGACTGAAGAACTTTTTCGCCTGAAACGGAAAAATGCCCTGGGCAGAAAGGCGGCCGAGGTCTTCGGAGAAGAAATTGTCCAGATCGTTGACCTGGCCATCGACCACCACGCCCTGATTGATTACCAGGAGATCAGAAAGAGCGGCAAAGACGGGACCCCGGTGGTTTTGGGGATCACGTCTTCCTGGCTTAGGGATCACCAGGATAACTTGATCGGCGTGGTGCTCATCGTCCGGGACCTGACCGAAGCCAAAAGAACCGAAGAATTGATCAGGAGGTTGGACCGGCTGACCTCCATCGGCCAGCTTTCCGCAGGCATTGCCCACGAAATCAGGAATCCCCTCACCAGTATTAACTTTAATGTGCAGATGCTCTCGAAAAAACTGGCCCTGGACGAAGCCTCGAAGAACATTGTCTCCGACACCCTGAAGGGTATCGCCCGCATCAAGAGCCTGGTCAAGGGAATGCTGGATTTCGCCAAACCGTCGACCCCTTCCCTAAAAAAGGACTCCATTGCCCGGGTCTTGAAAGATTCCATTTCCCTGATGGATTCCCAACTCCGGAAAAAGAAAATCGAGGTCAAGCTGGATCTAGATGAGAATCTTCCCGAGATCGTGTTTGACGAACATCAGATTCAGCAGGTATTTGTCAATCTTCTGCTGAATGGGCTGGAAGCGATGTCGGATGGGGGCAGCATGAGAATCAAAAGCCTGATCGGCAAAGACCAGAAAAAACGCTGCCGGAGTCTGGCGCTGCACATTAAGGACACCGGCGGCGGTATCCCTGCGGCAAACCTCTCCAAAATTTTTGATCCCTTTTTTACCACCAAGCCCGAGGGGACGGGACTGGGGTTGTCCATAGTCCATAAGATCTTGGATCAGCACCATGCCTCCATAGAAGTGGTCAGCGAGGAAAACCAGGGGACCACCTTTATTTTGAGTTTTCCCATTCATCCGGCCGGGGCAAAAAATGTATCGCTATAAAATTTTAATTGTCGATGATGACAAGCTGTTGCAGAACTCCCTCAAGAATATCCTTTCCGAAAAATATGACACCCTGGTGGTGGGCAGCGGCGAGGATGCCGCGGCCATGCTGAAAAAGCACCCGGTGGACCTGGTGTTGCTGGATATCCGGCTGCCGGGCCAGGATGGCATTGAAACCTTGAAGAAAATCAAGGCCCTGGGGGGAGACCACCTGGTGATCATGATGACGGCTTATGAGGATGTCAAAACCGTCATCACCTCCATGAAAATGGGAGCCCACGATTATCTGGTGAAACCTCTGGAAATTGATGAACTGGAAATCATTGTCGAAAAAGCCCTGGAGAATCTAAAGCTCAAAAAAGAAGTGGAAGAACTGCGCCGACACTATCTCAAGGAATTCAACGTCGACAACATCGTCGGCGAAAGCCCGGCCATCCGCACGGCCATAGAGTTCGCCGACAAGGTCGCCAAAAGTTACGATACCACCGTGCTGATCGAAGGAGAAACCGGCGTCGGCAAAGAAGTGATCGCCAGGACCATCCATCACCGGAGCAACCGTTTCAACAAGCCGTTTCTGGTGATCAATTGCGGGGCCATCAGCAAAGACCTGGTGGAAAGTGAGCTGTTCGGCTATGAAAAAGGCACCTTCACGGGCGGCCTGCAAGAGGGCAAGAAGGGAAAACTCGAAATGGCGGAAGGAGGGACGCTGCTGCTGGACGAAATCAGTGAGTTGCTGGCGCCCTCCCAGGTAAAGTTATTGCGATTCCTGGAAGAAAAGGAATTTTTTCCTGTTGGCGGCACCCAGAAAAAAAAGGTGGACATCCGGATCATCGCCGCCACCAACAAAAATCTAGAGCAGGAAGTCAAGGCCGGCAGATTTCGGGAAGATCTCTATTACCGCTTGAATGTCGCCAAAATCACTATTCCCCCCCTGCGGGAGCGACAGATGGATATCATCCCCCTAGCCTTATTTTTCATGAAGGGCTTCAATGAGAAATTCGGCAGGAACTTTCGGGGCATCTCCGCCGACGCCCGGCATCTGCTGGCCAATTATCCCTGGCGGGGCAACGTCCGGGAACTGAGAAATGCCATCGAGCGGGTGATCCTGATGGAAGAAGGGCCGGAGATTCAGCCGGCTCACCTCACCTTCCTGGGCCTCGCCCAGCCTGAAGCCGCCGGGAGGTTGCCCGATGATCCCGGCATCATTATTCCTGCCCAGGGCTTGAATCTCGACGAGTTAAACAAAGGGTTGATCATCAAGGCCCTGGAGTTAAGCAACGGCAACCGCACCCGGGCCGCCAAACTGCTGGGCATCTCGAGACCAACCCTGATTTACCGTCTGGAAAAATACGGCATCGCCATTTAGGGTGGCGTTGATAAAGAGGAATTTACCGGCGGGCAGCGCCCGCCCGAGATTGTCTTTGCGACTTGGCATCCTGGCGTGAAATGATATCTGCCCCCAAGAGCCAAAAGAGCTGATGATATGATGAACCTCCCCAAACATTCTGGCGGCAACGGCGTGCCCTTGCTGAAAATTCAGCAGGCCACGGTCATCAAGAACGACACCCGCCTCCTGGACGGCATCACCCTGGAGATCCGGGAGGGCCAGCACACCGCCATCCTCGGACCGAACGGGGCCGGCAAGTCCGCGCTCATCCGGCTCATTACCCAGCAGGATTATGCCTTGGCCCACGACGATGGCACCCCGCCCCTGTTAATTTTCGGGCAGCAACTCTGGAATGTCTTTGAACTGCGCGCCCTGCTGGGGATCGTCTCGGGAGACCTCCAGGACTCCTATCTCCAAAGGACGATGCCGGGGCGGACCCGGGGGCTGGATGTGGTCCTGTCAGGTTTTTTTGCCAGCTACGGGGTATTTTGGCACCACCACATAACGCCGCAAATGCGTGAACAGGCGCTCCAGGCGTTGACCTGGCTGGAAGCTTCTTCCCTGGCGGACAAGTTCATCGAGCAGATGTCCGCCGGGGAAGTGCGGCGCATCCTGATCGCCCGATCCTGGTGCCTGATCCCCGGGGACTGATGCTCGATGAGCCCACCACGGGATTGGATCTCCTGGCCCGGGACCGGTTTCTGGGCACCCTTCGAAAGCTCGCCCAACTTGGCAAGACCATTATTCTGGTGACCCATCACGTTGAAGAGATTATCCCCGAGATTCAAAGGGTGATCCTTCTCCGGCATGGCTGTATCATGCTGGCGGGTGACAAGGGGCAGGTGCTGACCTCAGAAAACCTGTCGGCCATGTTCGGGGCGCCGATCCAGGTGCGGCAGACCGCAGGATTTTACACGGCCGCCGGCGCCGCGTAAGCGGGCCCACTTTTGCCACTGATTTTCCTTCGAGAAGCCGTCAGTTGGAAGTGGTGTGCGGTGCCCACCCTACTTTTTCCCCTTACCTCATGGCCACCTCGAAACAGCAAAAGAATTGGTAAAACCACAGATCCTCCAATACTCCAGCCCCCCCACCAGGGATTAGCCGGGCTGTCGAAAATGCTACAGTGGTGAAGCTAATCCTCCAACCCCGGTAACCTGCCAGACATATTGCATTTTTCCCATAAACATGTTTTGGGGAGGGATTCCGGATCGGCAAACATACATCATTTGCTAGACCAGTTCCTCCGTCCTTCTGCCGTTATTGACTTTTTTGTTTACATTTCAGTCGGTTAGTTGTCAGCGCCTGCATGGTATATCCCTTGCACTAATACCAATGATTGCCATCAGATGCCGGCCATGACACAATGGCGCCACCCAAGACAGCCGGTCCGTGTTTGATTGCCGTCATTTACTATCCTCAAAGTAGGGCGCTGCTTTTTTTGTCTTTTATCAAAAATCAGTTTTGCGGTATTATGCCGGGCAGTTTCCAGGTTTAAAGTTGGAGGGGCTTTGCTCGTTCCTTTTACCGGCAATGTCTTGACAAGCTGGTCGGCCCATCTGTAGGGGGTGGGGCTTGATCCGGTGGATTCTTATTACCCGGGGTTGGTGAAATGCGAAGCACTTAACCTAATCGTTTCCCAAAGGAAAGGAGTTGGCCATGGCGAAAGAGGATTATTTTAAATGGGCCGAATCAGTTCTGGACCCATCGAAAACCTTCGAAAAACCGGAGGCCCTGGCAGACATCAAGATTGTGGAGCTCTGTACCCTGATCCTCGGGCCCTCCCTCCCCAGTTATTTGTCGGAACTGGGCGCTACCGTTTTCAAAGTGGAGCTCCCCGGCGCCGGGGACACCATGCGCTCCCTAACTCCTTTTGCCAAGTTTTACAAGGGTAGCGCCTTCGGATATTTGAAAGAAGCCCGCAACAAATACCATATCAGCATCGACGTGCGCGTGGATGAAGGAAAAGAGCTCTTTCGGGAGCTGGTCAAACGCGCCGATATAGTCGTGGAAAACCTCCGGGCCGGCACCATGGATAAGTGGGGTATCGGCTACCGCCAACTGAAAGAAATCAATCCCAAGATTATTTATATCGCCCTGAACGGCTTCGGCCAGTGGGGCCCATATGTGGAGCGGCCCTCCTATGACGCCATCGCCCAGTCCGAATCGGGCATGGCCTGGATCACCGGCTTCCCCGACAAACTGCCCCTGAAGTCCGGCATCTGGCTGGCGGACTATTTCGGCGGTCTCATGGGGGCCGTGGGTGTCCTGGGCGCCCTGGCCCACCGGGACCGCACCGGCCAGGGCCAGTATATCGAGTTCTCCCAGGCGGAGAATCTCATCCGGGTGCTGGATTGGACCTGGCTCTACCAACATTTCACCGGCAAGCAGCGGGAACGCTATGGCAACCGGGATGTGTCCATTTGCCCGGCCGACATTTTCCCGGCCAAGGATGACATGGTGGCCATCGGCGCCGCCACCGACGCGCAGTTCCAGGGGCTCTGCGAAGCCATGGGCCAGCCCGGATTGGCCCGGGATGAACGCTTCGCCACCCACGCCGCCCGGCTCAAAGAAGAAAATGCCACGGTCCTGCTGGACATCATCCGCAAATGGGCGGCGACCAAAACCCATGACGACATCAATCATCTGGCCTGCAAGCACGGCTTCGGGGCCCACAAGGTCTCCAAGGCCAGTGACAAGTTCGACGATGAACACCTGATCCAGCGAAACTTCACTTACACGGTCAATGACGCCATTTTCGGGCCGACGGTGGAAGAGGGCATTACTCCGAAGCTTTCCGAGACCCCGGGCCGCATCAAATGGGCCGGCAAAGCCGTGGGGTTCGACAATGAATTTGTCTTCCGGCGTTTTTTGGGATTGAAGTCTGAACAGATCAAGGGGTTGAAAGAGCGCAATGTCATCGGCAAGTGGGCCGATGTCCCCGGGCGCAAACCCCCGGAGGATTGGGACGGTAAAAGGGGCGTCATCATGGCTTGATGGTTGACGCCACCGCCACACACTGCCAAAGTGAATTTCCTAAAGGAGACGAATCATGCCGGAACCTGAAGACGATAAAAAAATGAGCTGGCCGGATTGGATCCGGGAACATGACGATCCGGTCCATACTTCTTCCAAGCCTGAAGCCCTGGACAACCTCACCGTTCTCGATTGCAGCTACGGCACCATCGCCGGTTGCTTTGCCAGTTCCATCCTGGCCGAACTGGGCGCCGAAGTGATCCGCATCGAGGCTCCCGAGGGCAATCCCGAAAGGACCTTCTCTCCCTGGGGCATGATGCATAAGGACACCGGCCTGGGCTATCTCAACGAAGGCCGCAACAAGTTCCATATCACCCTGAATCTCCAGAGCCAGGAAGGGCAGGAGATTTTCCGAAAGCTGGCCAAACGGGCGGACGTGGTCATCGAAACCTTTTTGCCCGGGGTCATGGACAGTTGGGGCATCGGCTACCGGCAGCTCAGCCCGGAAAACCCCAGGCTCATCTACAGCGCCATTTACGCCTACGGCCAGTTTGGCCCGAAAGCGGCCTGCGGTAAAGCCGATGTCGATGTGGTCTGCCAGGCCTTTTCCGGGGTGACCGCGGTCACCGGGGAACTTCCCGAGGATCCCAACAACCCGAAACCCTCCGAAGTGCCCACCAAGCAAGGCAACTGGATGTCCTGGTACGCCGGCGGGGCTTTTACCGCCCTGGCGACGCTGGCCGCCCTGCACTTCCGGACGATCTCCGGTAAAGGTCAGTTCATCGATGTAGCGCCGCCGGAGGCCATGGGCCGCCTGATCAATTACGGCCTCAACTATTTCCAGGAGTATAAGCAGGATATTCCCCGGGTCGGCAACTACGACGCCGGCGTCTTCCCTTACACCTACTTCAGGTGCAAAGACGGCTACGCTTTCCTGTCGGGTTTTTCGGATATCAACTGGAAAGCCCTGTGCACCATCCTCAAACGCCCTGATTTGCAAGGACAGTACCCCACCATTTTCGATCGCCTCAATGTGGATAACATGAAGGTCATGTACAAAGAGATCGAAAAGTGGACCATGGCCCACACTTACGACGAGATTTACGACGCCGTCATGGACTACAACAAGAACATCGCCGTGGGGATCGTGGTGCCGGGCCGGGTGACGCCGCCCATGGAAACCATGAAAACCGAAAACTGGTGGGTGCGCCGGTTATTTGAAAAGTTCACTGACCCGTATTACGGCGAGCTGACCATCGCCAACCAGGCCTGGAAGATGACGGCGTCGCCGCCCCGGGTCAAATGGATGTGCCGTCCGGTGGGCGCGGACAACGCCTACATTTACAGCCACAGACTCGGCCTGGGACCCAAACAACTGGAGCCCCTGAAGGAAAAGGGCATCATTTAGGTAAAACTGCCGGAACTGTTATTTGCCGCGGGGAAGCAAAGAGAGCACCAGCCGACTCCTTGCTTTCTCCGCGCCTGGCGGCGCATTACACGGTGCGGTTCTTAATGGGCGGGCTTTTAACTTCTTAATCTTTTCAAGACGGTGTGCACAACAGATTCCTTTAAAAGGGAGGGCGTGTCATGGCATTCGATGAGGTTAAGGCGGCGATCTTGAAACTGAGCGACAAGGACAAAAAACGGGTGGTGCTGGAGGCGCTGCCGGAAATCTGGCCCAAGATAGTCGGGGATGAGGCCTGCCTGCAACTCCTCAGGAAGATGGTGGACGAAGAAGCGGTGAAGAAATACAAAGAAGAACACATGGACTCCATTTAGCCTATCGCAGAACTTAAGTCCCTGATTGAAACTGTCCATCAAGCAGGTGGACCAAGCCCAAAAGGAGGACGGTATGGCAGTGCATGCGCTTAAGCCGCGTTGGGGTCAACCCGTTACTGGCATCATCTCATTTTTTGCCTTTTTCTTCATAGCCTGGATTCTCTGGTACATCTTCAGCGATCCCCGGGGTCCGGTGGCGACGTTTCCCTACCCCTTCGTCCTGTACCTGGCCATGATGATCCTGGTGGGGCTCTGGCAGCACATGTTCCTGGGCGACTGGCCTTTCCAGAACATCTCCCAGCCGGCCCGGGGCATCATTGAAACCATTGTCAACCTGGCCCTGGTGTGGTTTGTCATCCACATCGTTTTCTACCGCATCTTAGGGCTGGGGTTCAATTTCTTGAGCGAATCCAATCTCGAATATTTGGCCGCAGCCGGCAAAACCTTGATGCCGGAGGGCGTAGCCACCACTCTGACCTACCAGATGCTGACCAATCCTGCGGCCCATTTTGGGGAGCGGGCGGTGGTGACCTTCGTGCTGATCGGGTTCTTCAGCTATCCTTACACCACCATCCTGTTCGGCAAGTGGCCCATCCGGCCCAGTGATTTGAAACAGCCGGAGGCCGGCCTGGCCGAGCTCGGCTGGTGCAGCATGCTGACCATGTTTTACTACACCATTCTCATCGTGCCTTTCTGGGGCCTGATCTACGGGGTGGTCTTCGGGAAATCCTTCGGCTTGGGGTTGCCCTGGTGGGGCGCGGCGGTGGGCACCCCGCATGTGCACTGGGTCTTCGGCTGGTGGGAATGGGGCATCATCGTCCTCTTCATGACCCCCAACGTCTGGCGCATGAAGCCCTGGTCAGTGATCAAACTGCCCCAACCCTGGAAAGGGTTCATCTCCCTGATTCTGGTGTTCGTCCTGGGTTACATCATGGCGGAGATCTGCGTCAAACTCGCCCCCGCCTGGCTGAACATGGACGAAGTCATCAAACATTTGCCCCCTGGTGATAAGGGCAATCCCACCCGCTTCCTCTGGTATCATGCCGCAGAAGTCGCCGGTTTCACCCTGATTCCCTTCCTGGCCTGGCACCATTATTTCGATGACCTGGCCCCGGGGGCGAACGTGGACTCCTGGGGCAACTTCTACTTCCGGACCATCGGGGTCCTGATTCTGATGGTGCTGAACTACATCTTTTACTATTACATCAATTTCGGCCTCTGGGGGCTGGGAATTCACCATATGCACGGCGGCATCGCCGAACGCGTGCTGAGCGGCGAATCCCTGATCTGGAACTTCTGGTGGATCATCCCGCTCCTCTGGAACGAGTGGTTTTTCCACAAGTGGCCGTTCTACGCGGAAGCACACTAATGACTTAGCGGGCAACGGGCAGTAGGCCGTTGAGAAAAGCTGGCGTGGATGCAGAAATCCCTGATGGCTTACTGTCTGCCCAACCATGCACCCTTGAGCCCGCCCGCCGGCCCTTCCCCGGGCCAGCGGGCGGCTTCTTGACCTTCTTACGGACTTCTCCCTTTCTGGGACTGCAGTGAATACGCAACTTGACACTGCCCTTGCGGGCCTACGCATCCTGGACCTGTCACGACTCCTGCCCGGGCCTTTCTGTTCCATGCTCCTGGCGGATTTTGGGGCGGACGTCGTCAAGATCGAAGAGCCCGGGACCGGGGATTATATCCGTTGGTGGCAGCCCCGCATCGGCAACAACAGCGGCTTTCATGTGGTGCTGAACCGCAACAAGCGCTCTTTCACCCTCAACCTCAAGAGCCTTGAGGGCAAGGAGATCCTGCGGCAACTGGTGCGCCAGGCCGACGTGCTCCTGGAAGGCTTCCGGCCCGGGGTGATGGAGCGCCTGGACCTGGGCTACGAAAGTCTCCGGGCCCTCAATCCCCGCCTGGTGTACTGCGCCATTTCCGGGTATGGGGCCGACGGCCCCCGGGCCCTGAGGGCCGGCCACGACCTCAATTACCTGGCCCTGAGCGGGATTCTGTCTTATAACGGGCGCAGCCGCCCCGGCCTTTGCGGGGTGCAAATCGCCGACATCGGCGGCGGCGGCTTGCTGGCCGCCCTGAGTATCGCCATTGCCCTCCTGGTCCGGGAACGGCTGGGGGAGGGGCAGTACCTGGACATCTCCATGTCGGACGGCTCGCTTCTGTGGAATTGTCTGCGCTGGGGAAAATTCCTGGCCGACGGGGAAATCCCCCGCCCCGGGGATGACTTTCTCAATCACGGGTTCGCGTGTTATAACCTCTATGAAACGAAAGACGGCCGCTATATGTCCCTGGGCGCCCTGGAGCCGCAATTCTGGAAGATCTTCTGCCAGTCCGTGGGGCGCCACGACTGGAGCGGGCCGGAGTACTTCGAGCCCGGGCCTCACCAGGCCGCCCTGCAAGCCGCTTTGGCAGAACTCTTCCGGGCCCGGACCCAGGCCGAGTGGGTTGAGCACTTCACCCGGCATGATTGCTGCTGCGAGCCAGTGCTGGATCTCGAGGAAGCCATGGCCGACTCCCATTTCCGGGCCAGGCAGATGGTGGTGGACCTGGTGCATGAGAGCTGGGGAGCCTACCGGCAGTTGGGCATTGCCCCCAAATTCTCCCGAACCCCGGGACGGCTTCGCAGCCACGCGCCGGAATTGGGCGAACACACCGACGCCATCCTCCGGGATCTGGGCTATAACCCGGAGAGCATCCAGGAGTTGCGCCTGAAGGGCGTGGTTTGAGGGAAAAATATCTGCCGGCGGGCACGGAGACCCGCCATGCCGTTTGGCTGTTGGTGGCAGGGCGGCTGTCCCTGGCCGCCGGCAATCAATCATAGGGCGGCCCGTGGCATCCCCACGACCAGCGCGCCTGTAGCCGCAGGCTTTAGCCTGCGCCAGAATCGCCGTGCAGGGCACGCCCTAAAGGCTGAACCTAACCTTAGAAGAGGCCAGTAAATGCTGTTTGAATTAAGCGACGAAGAACGCATGATCCAGGAGATGGCGGCGAAATTTGCCATCCGGGAGCTCCGGCCCAAGGCCGCGGAACTGGACCGCACCAAAGATCGGGGCATCCTCCTGACCAACCTGAAAAAGTTGGCGGAACTGGGCTTCATGGGCTTGAATATCCGGGCCGAGTACGGCGGCGCCGAGACCACCGCCGTGGCCTTCAGCCTGGCCATGACCGAACTGGGCCGGGGCTGCGCCTCCACCACGGTAACCACCTCGGTGACCAACATGGTGGGGCAGGTGATCCAGTCGGTGGGAAATGAGGAGCAGCGCCGCCGATACCTCCCCCCGCTGTGCAGCGGCGCCTATGCGGCCGGGGGGTTCGGCCTCACCGAGACCACCGCCGGCTCCGATCCCGCCGGCATGCGCACCACCGCCAGGCTCGACGGGGACTGCTGGATCCTTACTGGCCGGAAAATCTTCATCAGCAGCGGTGAGTTTGCCGGGGTCTTCGTGGTCTGGGCGGTTACTGATAAGGACGCCCCCAAGGGCAAGGGGATCAGCGCTTTCCTGGTGGAGCCGGGGTTCCCCGGCTTTGCCGTGGGCAAAAATGAGCCGAAGATGGGCCAGCGCGGCTCCCCCACCAACGAATTGATCCTGGAGAATTGTCGGGTGCCCCAGGAGAACCTGTTGGGCGAGCTCCACAGCGGTTTTCGCCTGGCCCTGGCGGAGCTGGCGGGCGGCCGCATCGGTGTCGGCTCCATGGCCCTGGGAATCGGCCTGGGGGCCATGGACTATGCGAAAAACTACGCCAAGGAGCGGGTCCAGTTCGACCAGCCCATCGCCCAGTTCCAGGCCATCCAGTGGATGCTGGCCAATCGCTACACCGAACTGGAGGCGGCCCGGCTCCTGCTGCTCCAGGCGGCGCACCGGAAGGACCAGGGCCAATCCTTCTCGAAGGAAGCCTCCATGGCCAAGCTGTACGCCACCGAAGCGGCCAACCGGGCCTGCTACGACGCCGTGCAGATTCTGGGCGGGTACGGCTACTCCCAGGAATATCCCGTGGAGCGGCTGGCCCGGGACGTGCGGGTGACCACGATTTACGAGGGTACCAGCGAAATCCAGCGCCTCATCATTGCCCGGGAGTTGCTGCGCTGAAACTGGGGTCAGGCCTTAAACTTGGTGGGGCCCAGGATCAGCCCGGGCCCCACCAGGGCCCCAGTCAATTTTTATTGGGAGTTGCACGATGCCAAAAGAATCAGCCAAAAAAGAAAGCCAAACCAGGGTGCGATTTGTCACGGCCACCACCCTTTTTGACGGTCATGACGCCTCCATCAATATCTTTCGACGCCTGCTGCAGCGGGCCGGCGCCGAGGTCATCCACCTGGGGCATAATCGCTCTGCTAGAGAGATTGTCTATACCGCCATCCAGGAGGGGGTGCAGGGGATTGCCGTCAGTTCCTATCAGGGCGGGCATCTGGAATTCTTTAAATATGTCAAAGACCTGTTAGATCAAAACGGCGTCAGCTTTATAAAAGTATTCGGCGGCGGCGGCGGGGTCATCGTTCCTGAGGAGATTCGCGAACTCGAGGACTACGGCATCACCAAGATCTATTCCCCGGAAGACGGCCAGCGGATGGGACTGCTGGGCATCATCAAGGACATGATGGCCAAGGCCGCGGCCGTGAAATTTCCGCCGCTGCCCAAGGATTGGCAAGAAAAGATCCGCCGCCATAATATTTTTGTCATTACCCAATTGATCTCCCTGGCTGAGAATGGTTTTAAAGGAAACGGCCACGCGTCTTTCGCCAAAATCAGGAAGGAGTTGACGACCGGCGGCAAAAGGCCGGCGGTGGTCGGCATCACCGGCACCGGGGGCTCGGGCAAGAGTTCTCTCGAAGACGAGTTTATCCGCAGATTCCTGATGCATTATCCCGATAAATCCCTGGCCATCATCGCCATCGACCCCACCCGCAAAAAGACCGGGGGCGCACTGCTGGGCGACCGCATCCGCATGAATTTTGTCAACCCGGAAAGGATCTTCATGCGGTCGCTGGCCACCCGGGAATCGGCCAGCGAGCTCTCCCTGGCCCTGGAAGACTCCATCAATGTCCTCAAAGCCGCGGGCTATGACTTGATCATCGTGGAAACCCCGGGGATCGGCCAGGGTGACGTCTCCATTACCAAGTATGTGGATCTGTCGGTGTACGTCATGACCGCGGAGTTCGGCGCACCCACCCAGCTCGAAAAAATCGACATGCTGGATTATGCCGATCTGATCGCCATCAATAAATTTGACCATAAAAATTCCCTGGACGCCTTGCGGGAGGTGCGGAAACAATATCGCCGCAACCATAACATCTTCCGCAAACCGGATGAGGAACTCCCCATCATCGGCACCGTGGCCAGCAACTTTCAGGACCCCGGCCTCAATGTCTTCTTTGAAAGGCTGCTGTCACTCTTGAGGCAAAAAGGGCTGCTCGATTGGGAGATCCCCCGGGCCGAAACCTATTCCCTTCAGGAATTGTCCAAATCCGCCATTCTCCCCACCCAACGGCAGCATTATTTGAGCGAGATCGCCCACACGGTCAGGACGTATCATGAAAAGACCAGGAAAGCAGCCAATGAAATAAGGAAATCCGAGGCCCTGGAGACGGTCGGCCAGGAATTGGGACAGGATTTTGCCGACCAGGCCAAAGAGATTAACAAGCATATCGATCGGGAGGTTCTCGATCTCCTGGAACAATGGCCAGAAACCCGGGAACTTTACTCCCAGCCGGAGTTCGAGATGAAGATCCGGGATAAGGTGTCCCGGACCGAGCTTTTCAGCGAATCCATGGCCGGGCTGAAGATTCCCAAGATTGCCCTGCCCAATTTTGACAGCCTGGCCGAGACGGTCAAGTTTCTCCGCAAAGAAAACCTTCCCGGCCATTTCCCTTATACGGCCGGGGTGTTTCCTTTTAGACGAGAGGGGGAAGACCCCAAGCGCCAGTTTGCCGGGGAAGGCCCCCCGGAGCGGACCAACGCCAGGTTCCACTACCTGACCAAGGACGACCCCGCCAAACGGCTGAGCACCGCCTTCGATTCCCTGACCCTGTACGGCGAAGATCCCTCGGAAGAACCCGATATTTTCGGGAAGATCGGCGAAAGCGGCGTCAGCATCTGCACCCTGGAAGACATGAAAAAGCTCTACCGGGGCTTTGACCTCTGCTCCCCCAACACCAGCGTCTCCATGACCGTCAACGGTCCGGCCCCCATCCTGCTGGCCTTCTTTTTCAATACCGCCATCGATCAGCAGCTCGACAAGTTCCGGGCCGAAAACGGCCGGGAGCCCAAGGCCCAGGAAGCCGAGCAGATTAAAAAATTGGTGCTGGCCAATGTCCGGGGCACGGTGCAGGCCGATATCCTCAAAGAGGATCAGGGGCAGAACTCCTGCATCTTTTCCATGGGCTTCGCCCTCAGGATGATGGGCGATATTCAGCAGTATTTCATTGATAACAAGGTCAGGAATTTCTATTCGGTGAGCATCAGCGGCTACCACATTGCCGAAGCCGGGGCCAACCCGGTGTCGCAGTTGGCCTTCACCCTGGCCAACGCCTTCACCTATGTGGAATATTACCTCAGCCGGGGCATGCCGCTGGATGCCTTTGCCCGAAACCTCTCCTTCTTTTTCTCCAGCGGCATGGACCCGGAGTATAACGTCATCATCCGGGTGGCCCGACGCATCTGGGCCATCGCCATGAAGTACAAGTACGGCGCCAATGAGCAGAGCCAGCGCCTCAAATGCCACATGCAGACTTCGGGGCGCTCGCTCCATGCCCAGGATATGCAGTTCAACGACATCCGTACCACACTCCAGGCCCTCATGGCCCTGACGGACAATTGCAATTCCCTGCACACCAATTCGTATGACGAGGCCGTCACCACACCCACGGAAGAATCGGTGCGGCGGGCCATGGCCATCCAGTTGATCATCACCAAGGAGTTCGGCATCTTCAAGAATCAGAATCCCCTCCAGGGCAGCTTCATCATGGAGCAGTTCACCGACCAGGTGGAAGAGGCGGTCCTGAAGGAGTTTGACGCCGTGAGCCGCCGGGGCGGAGTCCTGGGCGCCATGGAAAGCCATTACCAGCGAGGCAAGATCCAGGATGAGTCCCTTTATTACGAACACAAAAAGCACACGGGGGAATATCCCATTATCGGGGTGAATACCTATATTAATCCCGATACGACCTCGGAGACGTATTGCCGCCCCCCCACCCAGCTGACCCGGGCCACCTATGAAGAAAAGTGGGCCCAGTTGAACAATCTGAACCGGTTTAAAGAAAAGCATCGCGAACAGGCCCAGGCGGCCCTGGCCCGCCTCAAAGAGACGGTGCTCACCGGGGGCAACATCTTTGCCACCCTGGTGGACACCGTGCGCTTTGCCAGCCTGGGCCAGATCACCCAGGTGCTATACGAGGTGGGCGGCAAGTACCGGCGCAATATGTAAGGGCCTTGGCCAGAAATTTCTGCAGCGATTTGCCGATCATAGAAATGCCGCACAATCTGGTTCCCAAGCTTCTGTAGGGGCGGGGTCCCTCCGCCCGGTTTAAGGGCGAGGTAACCTCGCCCCTGGGGCCAATGGCCGCCACTTTTGTCTTTGCTGATAGCTGAAAGCTGACTGCTGGTAGCTTGCAGCTAATCAGGAGGTCATCATGCCTTACCATACGGTGCTCTTTGCGGTGGAAGGCCGGGTCGCCACCTTGACCTTCAACCGCCCGGATAAGCTGAATGCCCTGAATCCGGAGATGTGGTCCGAGATGTCGGCAGTATTGACAAAGGTAAGCCAAACTCCAGAGATCCGGGTCCTGATCTTGACCGGCCAGGGCCGGGCCTTCATCGCCGGCGCGGACATCCAGCTCTTTCCGAAGTTCAGTCCCCTGGAGGCCGCCCGATACTCCAAGATCGGCCAGGATGTGCTTTTCCAGATGGAGGAACTCCCTATCCCGGTGATCGCCGCGGTCAACGGCTTTGCCCTGGGGGGCGGGTGCGAGGTGGCCATGGCCGCGGACATCATTTTCGCCGCGGAAGAGGCGAAGTTCGGCCAGCCTGAGATAAACCTCGCCCTCATCCCCGGCTTTGGCGGCACCCAGCGCCTGTCCCGCCTGGTGGGCCTGGGGCGGGCCCGAGAGCTGTGCCTCACCGGCCGCACCATCGATGCCGCCGAGGCCCGGGCCAGCGGCCTGGTGGCCCGGGTTTTTCCCGGGGCGGCTTTGTTAGAAGAGTCTCTCAAGGTGGCCCGGGGCCTGGCCGATAAGGGGCGCACGGCCCTGCACATGATGAAGCAGGTGCTGGACCGGGGCTTCGACCAGGATTTGCGCAGCGCCATTGCCCTGGAAAACGACGCCTTCGGTCTCTGCTTTAGCGACCCGGACGCCCAGGAAGGCGCGGCCGCCTTCCTGGAAAAGCGCAAGCCGAAGTTTGCTTAGGCAGTTCTTCATGGGCCTTTGGCTCACCCATAAACTATGAAAAGTGCGGTAGGGCGGGCCTCCGTGCCCGCCACCAGCCAGATTAATGGTGCGTAAGACGCACCCTACGCCTCAACTTTTCAGATCAGGCGCATGGAAAGGAGCATAAAGTGAATGTCGTAGTATTGCTTAAACAGGTGCCGGATACGGAAACGGTGATCCGCATCGACGCGGACGGCAAATCCATCGCCACCCGGGATATCAAGTGGATCATCAACCCTTACGACGAGTACGCGGTGGAGGCGGCGCTCAGGCTCAAGGACAGCCAGGGCGCCACTGTCACCGTATTGAGCCTGGGTCCCCAACGGGCCGTGGAAGCCATGCGGGGCGCCCTGGCCATGGGCGCGGACCAGGGTGTATTGGTGGATGACCCGGTCACCGAGGGCGCAGACGCCCTGGGCAAAGCCCGGGTCCTGGCCGCGGCCCTTCAAGGAATCCCCTATGACCTCATCTGCTGCGGCCACCGGGCGGTGGACGACGATGAAAACCAGGTGGGGGTCATGGTGGCCGAACTCCTGGGCATCCCCCACCTCGCCCTGGCGGTGTCTCTGGCGGTTCAGGATGGCAAAGTAAGGATCGACCAACCGGTGGAAGGGGCGAAGGTCAGCCTGGAGGCGGATCTGCCCGCCCTGGTCACCCTGGGGGGCGCCCACGCGGTCTGGAATCCCCGGTACGCCTCGCTCCCCGGCATCATGAAGGCGAAAAAGAAGCCCCTGGAAACGAAAAAATTGGCCGACCTGGGCCTGGCCCCCGACCAGGTTGGCGCCGCGGCCGCCAAGGTGCGGATCGCCTCACTGACGATGCCGCCCCAGCGGCAGGCCGGGCGCGTGCTGGAAGGGGACACCGCCGGCAAGGCCCGGGAACTGGCGCGCCTGCTCCATGAGGAGGCCAAGCTGATTTAGCTTGAGTGAATATTTTTGAGGGGAGGTCCGGGGGAACGCAGTTCCCCCGCCCTCCCCTCAAACTCCCCCCCCAACCCCCTTTAAGGGGTTGGGGGAGAGGGTTTGGGAGAGGGGGCAGGGGCCCACTGGCCCCTGGCCCCCTCTCCCAAATGCATGTATCCTTAATGGAGGCGACGACATGGCACAAGGAGTATGTGTGATCAGCGAATATCGGGACGGGGCTTTCCGGCGCGTCTCTTTTGAGGCGGCCAGCGCCGGCCGCCGACTGGCCGACGCCCTGGGCGAGCCCCTGGTGGCCGTCGCCCTGGGGGACGGAGTGGCGGCCCAGGCCCCGAACCTGGGGCACTATGGAGTGGAAAAGGTTTACGTGGCGGATAGCCCGGGACTGAAAGATTACCTGGCCGAGACCTATGCGCCGGTGGTGGCCGAGATCCTCCAGACCCTGCAGCCCAAGGTGGTGCTTATCGGGGCCTCGGTGAACGGCAAGGATTTGAGCGCCCGGGTGGCGGCCCGCCTGGGCGCGGGCCTGGCCACCGACTGCACGGAACTGAAGATCGAGGGTGGGGCGCTCAAGGCCAAGAGGCCGGTCTATGCCGGCAAGGCCCTGGCCTGGCAGGAGTGGGCCGAAGGGGCCTGGCCCCAAATGGCCTCCTGCCGCCCCAATGTGATGGATTGCCTGCCCCCGGATTTCTCCAAAAAGGCCGCGGTGGAACCGGCGCCCATGGCGGCGCCGGCTGCGGCCAAGACCCGGGTGGTTGGCGTGGAGAAAGCCACCGGCAAGGTGGATCTCACCGAAGCCCAGTTCATCGTCTCCGGCGGCCGGGGCATGAAGGGGCCTGAGAACTATGCCATCCTGGAAGAACTGGCGGAACTGCTGGGGGGCGCCGTGGGCGCGTCCCGGGCCGCGGTGGATTCGGGTTGGCGCCCCCATGCGGACCAGGTGGGACAGACCGGCAAGGTGGTGACCCCGACCCTCTACATCGCTTGCGGCATCTCCGGGGCCATCCAGCACCTGGCCGGCATGGGCTCCAGCAAGTATATCGTCGCGGTGAACAAGGACCCGGAGGCCCCCATTTTCACCAAGGCGGACTACGCGGTGGTGGAGGACCTCTTCCAGTTCATCCCGGCTTTCATCGAAGAGGTGAAGAAACTCAAGGCCGCTTGTTAGTTCTGCCCCATCGTATGTTAAAAGGGCGAGGAGACCTCGCCTCTACAGGCCTTCGCCGCATGTAACTATCATAGGGCGTGTCGTGCACGCCGAATTATGGCGGCCACAGGCCGCCCTAGGTTTTTCCCCTAAATGTGAAAGGGCGAGGAGACTCGCCCTTACAGGCGCAGGTAGGGGCGGGTTTCCTCGCCCTTGCTGCCTTGGCCAGCCGAGAAATCCCGCCCAGGGAGACACCGTGACTCCTGAAGAAGCTTATCAATGGCTGGTGCAGCACAGCCGGGAAACCACCCACCTGCGCGCCATCGGCCATCTCCTTTCCTGGGATCAGCGCACCCAACTGCCCCCCAAGGGACACGCCTATCGGCATTCCCAATTCGCAGTGCTCGCCCGCTGGATTCACGAGCGGGACACCGACCCCCGGATAGGGGAAAAGTTGGCCGGTCTCGAAGGTTCGGCCCTGGTGGCGGACCCCCGCGCCCCGGCGGCGGTGAACCTCAGAGAGTGGCGCCGGGACTATGACCGGGCCACCAAAATCCCCCAGGACCTGGCCGTGGCCCTGGCCCAGGCCGCGGCCGAAGGCGAGACCGCCTGGGAAAGAACCCGTCCGGCCAACGACTGGCAGACCTTCAAGCCTTATCTCGAGCGCCTCCTGGCCCTGAAGCGGCAGGAAGCCCAGGCTCTGGGCTACGTCCAGGAGCCCTATGATGCCCTGCTGGACGACTACGAACCCGGGGAGACCGCCGCCGGCCTGGCGCCCATCTTTGCCCGACTCCGGGAGGCGCTGGTCAAGCTGGTGGGCGCCACCCAGGCGAGTTCCCGCCGGCCGGACTCCGGGGTGCTGCGCCGCCACTTTCCCCGGGGCGATCAGGAGCGCCTGGCCCGGTTGGCAGCAGAACGGCTCGGTTACGATTTTGCCGGGGGGCGCCTCGACCCCACGGCCCACCCCTTCTCGGTGACCATCGGCCCCGGCGACGTCCGCATCACCACCCGCTACGATGAGCATGACTTTGGCATGGCTTTCTTCAGCACCCTGCACGAAACCGGCCACGCCCTTTACGATCAGGGGCTGCCCCAGGAGCACTTCGGCACCCCCATGGGGAGGGCCGTTTCCCTGGGCATCCACGAATCCCAATCCCGGCTCTGGGAAAACCTGGTGGGGCGCTCTCTGGGCTTTTGGCAGTATTTTTATCCCCTGGCCCAGGAGATTTTTCCGGCCCTCCAGGACGTCGGCCTCCGGGTCTTTCACTTTGCCGTCAATCAGGTCCGGCCGGACCTGATTCGCACCGAGGCGGACGAAGTCACATATAACTTGCATATCCTGGTGCGCTTTGAGTTGGAGCGGGCCCTGATGCGGGGCGACCTGGAGGCGACGGACCTGCCCGGGGCCTTCAATGAGAAGATGCAGGCCTACCTCGGCCTGACCCCGCCGGATTACGCCCGGGGCGTCATGCAGGATGTCCACTGGTCGGCCGGCCACCTGGGCTACTTCCCCACTTACAGCCTGGGCAATATTTATGCCGCCCAGCTCTATGCCCAGGCCGAGACCGACCTGGGGAAGCTCGAGGAGCTGTTTGCCCGGGGGGAGTTCCTGCCCTTGCTCCATTGGCTCCGGCAAAAGATCCATCTCCAGGGGAGCCGCTACCGGTCCAGGCCACTGCTGGCCGAGGCCACGGGAGCTTGGCCTGACCCCCAATATTTAATCAACTACCTGACCCGCAAATTCGGGGCGCTTTACGGGTTGGCAGGAGGCCATGGATGAACCGATACCGGCGTCAAGCAGCCATCTTCTTGACCGCCCTGACCCTGACCCTAACCGGGTGCGGCGGCGCGGTCCAGACCTCTAAAGAACCGGACGAAACCGAGTTGCGCCAGCGCCTGCACCCGGGACCGGCCTTCAATAAGCCCGCCTCAGAGTGGAATGCCACGGACTGGAGCCTCTGGGTCGGCACGAAGGGCGGGGGATAGCGCCGTGGGCGCGAAAGTCCGAGGGGCCTTTTATTTAGATATTGGCGCTTCTAGACATTTCATGATAAAAACTCAATTATAGGTAAGATGGGGGCACGAGCGGATAGCCCCTCCCAGGGATTTTTAAAAAAAATTTCTTCTTGACATTGATAGGGTGATACGGTTTTATGAACTTATGCTAATTAGCGCATAACTGTGGCACAAAAGCGCTAATTCAAGATCTCTACATCTTTAGATTTCCCTTTCCCCGCGCTGATCTTCGAGGGGTGCTTTATGACCGAAGAAGTGCTTGGCTCAGTGATGGTGGTGGGCGGGGGCATCGCCGGCATGCAGGCGGCCTTGGACCTAGCCAATTCCGGCTATTACGTGCACCTGCTGGAAAAGGGGTCGGCCATCGGCGGCGCCATGGCCCAGATCGACAAGACCTTCCCCACCAACGACTGCGCCATGTGAATTATCTCCCCCAAGCTGGTCGAGGTCGGCCGGCACGCCAACATCGAAATCCACACCCTGACGGAACTCCAGGAGGTGAGCGGTGAGCCGGGGCATTTTGTCGCCCACCTGCGCCAGCAGGCCCGCTATGTCGATCTGGAGAAATGCATCGCCTGCGGCGTTTGCATGGAGAAGTGCCCCAAAAAGGTCCCGGATGAATTTAACGGCGGCCTGGGATTTCGTAAAGCCATTCATATCCTCTACCCCCAGGCGGTGCCCCTGAAATACGCCGTGGATGAGGCCAATTGCCTGTTTTTCAAAAAGAACGGCAGGTGTCAGGCCTGTCGGAAGTATTGTCCCACCGGCGCGGTGGATTTTCTCCAGTCGGATCGGGAATGGGACCTGCCGGTGGGGGCCATTATTCTGGCCCCGGGCTTTAAAACCTTTGATCCCGGCCAGTATCAGGCGTATGCCTACGCCGCCCAGCCCAATGTGGTGACCAGCCTGGAGTTCGAGCGCATTCTGTCGGCCTCCGGTCCCTTTGCCGGCCACCTGATGCGGCCGTCCGACCATAAAGAGCCCCAGAAGATCGCCTGGCTGCAATGCGTCGGCTCCCGGGATGTGCACCACGGCGACCACGGCTACTGCTCGGCAGTGTGCTGTATGTACGCCATCAAGCAGGCGGTGATCGCCAAGGAGCACAGCAAAGCGCCCCTGGACACCGCCGTCTTTTTCATGGACCTCCGGGCCCATGGGAAAGATTTTGAGAAATATTTTCTCAGGGCGGAAAAGGAGCAGGGAGTCAGGTTCCTCCGCTCCCGGATCCACACCATAGAGGGGCAGCCGCACACCGGAGACGTGAAGATTCGCTACACCCGGGAAGACGGCGCCGTGGCGGCAGAAACCTTCGACCTGGTGGTGCTGTCGGTGGGCCTGGAGGTGAGCCAGGACTCCCGGAAACTGGCGGCGCGCCTGGGAATCGATCTCACCCCCCACCATTTTGTCGACACCTCGCCCTTCGGCCCGGTATCCACCTCCAGACCGGGCATTTACGTCTGCGGCGTCATTCAAGGTCCCAAGGACATCCCCCAGTCCGTCACGGATGCCTCGGCGGCGGCGGCCGCGGTGGGCGAACTCCTGGCGCCGGCCCGGGGAAAAGAAGTGCAGGCGCCGGTGATTCTGCCGGAAAAGGATATAACCGGCCAGGAACCCCGGGTGGGAATTTTTATCTGTCGCTGCGGCACTAATATCGCCGGGGTGATCGACGTGCCGGCCCTGACGGCCTATGCCCAGACCTTGCCCCAGGTAGTGCTGGCCGCGGACAACCTCTTTACCTGCTCCGCCGACACCCAAACCTTGATCCAGCAGGCCATCGAGGAGCACGGGCTCAATCGGGTGGTGGTGGCGTCCTGCAGCCCCCGCACCCATGCCGCCATGTTTCAAGAGACCATGGAGAAGGCCGGTCTCAACCCCTACCTCTTCGAGATGGCCAACATCCGGAACCAGGACGCCTGGGTGCACATGCACGAACCGGCGGCGGCCCTGGAAAAAGCCAAGGACCTGGTGCGCATGGCCGCGGCCCGGGTGGCCCAACTGGAGCCCCTCTACAAACAGGAATTCCCGGTGACCCCGGCCGGCCTGGTGATCGGCGGGGGCGCGGCCGGCCTGGAAGCCGCCCTTTCCCTGGCCAATATGGGATTTGCCACCTCCCTGGTGGAAAAAACCGACCGCCTGGGCGGCAATGCCTGGAACCTGGTGGTCAGTCACCGGGGGTATGACTATCGGGATTATCTGCAAACACTGATCGACCAGGTGGAAAAGCACCCCAAAATCGAGGTATTGTTGGAGGCCCTGATCAAGGAGACCGGCGGTTATATCGGTAATTTCCAGACCACCGTCACCACCCCCGGCGGCTCCAGGGAACTGGCCCACGGGGTGACGATCATTGCCACCGGCGGCCGACCCCTGGTTCCCGAAGAATACCTTTACGGCCGGCACCCAAATATTTTCTTATCCCTGGATTTGGACAAGGCCCTGGTGGCTAAAGACGCCCGGGTGGTGGGGGCCCAGCAGGCAGTCTTCATTCAGTGCGTCGGCTCCCGGGAGCCTGAGCGGCCCTACTGCAGCCGACTCTGCTGCACCCACTCGGTGGAAAGCGCCCTGGCCTTGAAGGAACTTAATCCCGACATGGATGTCTTTATCCTGTATCGGGATTTGCGGACCTATGGCGATAAGGAATTGCTTTATCAAGAAGCCCGGGAAAAGGGGGTGCTTTTCATCCGCTTCGATCCGGACAGCAAACCCCGGGTGAAAAAGACCCGGGCCGGCGGGCTCCAGGTGACGGTGACCGACCCCATTTTGGGGCGACCCCTGGTCCTGCAGCCGGATATCCTCACCCTGGCCAGCGCGGTGCTGCCCCAACCCACCGGCGAGATCGGGGAGCTCTTCAAGGTGGCCAGGAACCAGGAAGGCTTCTTTAACGAGGCCCACGCCAAGCTGCGCCCGGTGGACTTCACCACGGACGGCATTTACCTGGCCGGGCTGGCCCATTATCCCAAGCCCCTGGACGAATCCATCGCCCAGGCCAAGGCGGCGGCGGCCCGGGCCGCCACGGTGCTGTCCAAACCGAAGGTGGCGGTGGAGCCGCTGGTGGCCCTGGTGGATCAATCCGCCTGCATGGGCTGCGGGCTCTGTGAACTCTCCTGTCCCTTCCAGGCCATGCGGCTTATTGAGGTGCCGGGGAAAGGGCGGCGCGCCGAGAACCTGCCGGCCTATTGCAAAGGCTGCGGCTTATGCGCCTCCCTTTGCCCCCAAAAGGCCATTGAGCTGCTGCACTTCCGCCACCGGCAAATCTCTGCCGCCCTGCAGGCCGGGGGACATGGGTAAATATTGCAAGTTTCCAAGGAGAAGGCCGTGAACGGGGCATTCGAACCAAAAATCCTGGCGTTTCTCTGCAACTGGTGCTCCTATGCCGCCGCCGATCTGGCCGGGGTCTCCCGCTGCCAGTATCCTCCCAATATCCGCACCATGTTGACCATGTGCAGCGGGCAAGTTGACCCGCTTTACGTCATTGAGGGACTGGCCGCCGGGTTTGACGCGGTTTTCATATTTGGCTGACACCTGGGGGAATGCCATTACCTGGAAGGTAATGTCTATACCGCCCTGAGAATGAAAACGGTCGGTCAATTGCTTGAGCTGGCGGGTATCGGCAAAGACCGGTTGCAACTGCGCTGGGTCAGTTCCAGCGAGGGCCCCCAGTTTGCCGGGTACGTCACCGAGTTAACCGAACTGGTCCGGGGCTTGGGGCCCCTTGAGGCAGAGGCCCGGAAGCTTTCCCTGGCCGCGGTGCACCGGGCTTTAAAGGCGCCGTCGCTGCGGTGGTTAATGGGCATGGAACGGCAGCTGACGGAGCGGGGCAATGTTTACCAGGAGAAGCTGGACCCCGTCGTCTATGAAAATCTGCTCGGCCGCGCCGGGGAAGTGGAATTTCAAAGGGCCCTGATTTTTGAGGCCCTGGCCGAAAGACCCCGGACTGTCCGCGCCATGGCTGACCTGACCGGTTTGCCGACTTATACCATTTCGCTGCGCTTAAACGACCTGGAGAGAAGCGGTCAGGTGGGGCTCCGGGGTCATGAAGGAACCAGCCCCATTTTTTCGGTTTTGACGGCTTAGAACACAATTTCATAATTGCAGTCTCATATTGCGATAGGCGATTTTCCAAAGCTGGAGCTTTGGGCCAATTGCGTTCCCAAGCAGGAGCTTGGGAACGAGAAGACTTGGGAGCCGCAGCCTTTTATATGAAAATGACCGGTAAGGCGGGCCTCCGTGCCCGCCATCCTTAAATTTTCATCTAGACCAAGGGACTTTAAGGCTGTAAGAAGGAAATTTCATGGAACCCCTGAAGCAAGCTGAAAGAATCGGCGCGGTGCTGGTGGTCGGCGCAGGCATCGCCGGCATTCAAGCCTCCCTGGATCTGGCGAATTCGGGCTACCGGGTTTACCTGGCGGAACGATCTCCCAGCATCGGGGGGGTGATGTCGCAGCTCGACAAGACCTTTCCCACCAACGACTGCGCCATGTGAGTGATTTCGCCCAAGCTGGTCGAGGTCGGCCGGCACCACAACATTGACATCATCGCCAACGCCGAACTGGAATCCCTGGAAGGCGAAGAAGGTAATTTTCGCGCCGCGTTAGTCAGCCGCCCCCGTTACATTGACCCGGACAAGTGCACGGCCTGCGGGGATTGCACCCGGGCCTGTCCGGTGAACGCGGTCAACGAATACAACGCCGGCATGGATCGCCGCAGCGCCATTTATATCAAGTATCCCCAGGCGGTGCCCCTGGCTTCCGTGATCGACCGGGAGACCTGCATCGGCTGCGGTCTGTGTGAAAAAGTCTGCCTGGCCGGAGCCGTGAGATATGACGACCAACCGCGCCAAACGGAACTGAACGTCGGGGCCGTGCTGCTGGCCCCGGGATTCCAGACCTTCGACCCTTCCGGGATCAGTGCCTATAGTTATGGCAAATCCCCTAATATCCTCACCTCCCTGGAATTTGAACGGATCCTCAGCCCCGGCGGCCCTTATAGAGGTCACGTAATGCGCCCCTCCGACCGGGATGAGCCCAGGAAAATCGCCTGGGTCCACTGTGTCGGCATGAGAAGCGAGGTGGAGGGCGCCCACCCCTATTGCTCCAATTTTTGCTGCATGGCTTCCCTCAAGCAGGCCATCATCGCCCGGGAACACATCGGCCCGGAACTGGATATGGCCCTTTTTTACATGGATATGCGCACCCCCCGCAAGGATTTTGAAAAATACTGCGTCAAGATCAAAGACCAGGGGGCGCGCCTGATCCGCTCGCGGGTGCATTCCGTGACCCCGGCCGGTGACTCCGGGGATTTAATCATTCGCTATGTCACCGAGCCGGGCGAGGTGTTGGAAGAGACCTTCAATCTGGTGGTCCTGTCCGTGGGCGGGGTCACCCCACAGTCCACCAAAGACCTGGCCCGCCGGTTGGGGGTAAAGCTAAGCCACAATAGATTTATGGATACCGAATGCTTCGCCCCGGTGGCCACTTCCCGGCCCGGCGTTTATTCCTGCGGCTTTTTCAACGGCCCCAAGGACATCCCTCAGACAGTGATGGAAGGGAGCGCCGCGGCGGCGGCAGCCACCCGGACCCTGGCCTCGGCCCGGGGCAGCCTGGCCCGGGAAAAGGAATTTCCGCCGGAAAAGGCGGTGACCGGGGAGGACCCCCGCATCGGGGTGTTTGTCTGCAATTGCGGTCTGAACATCGGCGGGGTGGCCAATGTGCCGGCCATCGTCGAATACGCCAGGACCATCCCCAACGTCGTTTACGCCCAAGAGAACCTCTTCACCTGTTCCCAGGACGCCCAGGACGGGATGATCGAACTGATCAAGGAGCACAACCTGAACCGGGTGGTAGTGGCGTCCTGCACTCCCACCACCCACCAGCCCATCTTCCAGGACATGTGCCGGATCGCCGGACTCAATAAGTACCTCTTTGAGATGGCCAACATCCGCAACCAGTGCACCTGGGTGCACCAGGCCGAACCCGACGCGGCCACGGATAAGTGCAAGGACCTGGTGAATATGGGGGTGGCCAAGGCGAGGCTCCTGGAGCCCCTGGAATACATCACCGTGCCGGTGAACCAGCGAGCCCTGGTGGTGGGGGGCGGCGTCTCCGGCATGACCGCGGCCCTGGCCCTGGCCCACCAGGGCTACAAGGTGCACCTGGTGGAACGCAAAGACCGCCTGGGGGGCAACGCTTCCAGGCTCCATACCACCTGGCGGGGCGGTCTGGTGGGTCCCCGGCTGGAAAAGCTCATCGCCCGGGTGCTGACCCACGAGAACATCACCGTCCATTACAAGGCCATCGTGGAAGGCGCGTCCGGCATCGTCGGCAACTTCACCACCACCCTCAGCCGGAATCAGAAGATCAACCATGGCATCGTTGTCCTGGCCATCGGCGGCTCTCCCTATCGGCCGGTGGGCCAGTATCTCTACCAAGAAAGTCCCAACGTGCTGCTGTCCCTGGATATGGACCAGGAGATCGCCGCCGAAACCGAGCGGGTCAAAAACGCCCGGGCCGTGGCCTTCATCCAGTGCGTGGGTTCCCGCAGCCCGGAGCGCCCTTACTGCAGCAAGGTCTGTTGCACTAACTCGGTGGAAAATGCCTTAAAACTGAAGGAACTTAACCCGGACATGGATGTCTATGTCCTTTACCGGGATATGCGCACCTACGGCGAACGGGAAATGTTCTACACCCTGGCCCGGGAGCAGGGGGTGATTTTTATCCGCTATCAGGTGGATGACCCGCCTCGGGTGGAGGAAGCTGACGGCAGGATCCGCATCACGGTCAAGGACCAGGTTTTGCAAAGACCGGTGCAGTTGGAAGTGGACCTCCTGACCCTGGCCACGGCCATTATCCCCCACCACAATGCGCCCCTGGCCGAACTCTACAAGATTCCCTTGAACGCCGAGGGCTTTTTCACCGAGGCCCATGCCAAGATCAGGCCGGTGGACGCCTCCACCGAAGGGATTTTCCTCACCGGGCTCTGTCACTATCCCAAGCCCCTCCAGGAGTCGGTGGCCGAGGCCCTGGCCGCGGCCTCCCGGGCTTCCACGATACTTTCCCGAGATTTTCTGGAAATTGAATCCACCATTTCCCATCCGGTGGACGAAAACTGCGACGGCTGCGCCTTCTGCGTGGATGCCTGCCCCTTCAAGGCCATCACGCTCCTGGAATATATGAAAGACGGCAACGTCAAAAAAACCGTGGAAGTGAACGAAGTCCAGTGCAAGGGCTGCGGCTCCTGCATGGCTACCTGCCCCAAGCAGGGCATTTATGTGGCCGGGTTCACGCCGCAACAGCTGGGCGCCCAGGTGGAGGCGGCCCTGGGGTTGCTGTAGGAAATAGCGGTCAGCGGTCAGCTTTCAGCTTTCAGCAAAAACAAATAATCTCTTAGACTTGATTGCTGAATGTTTCAAAGAAGAAAGCAGCCGCAGGCTTTACCATGAAAGTCCGCTCGGGGTGGCACACGAATCGCACCCTGTACCAAATGTAGGGGCGCAATTCATTGCGCCCTAAAGGGCGTGATAAATCACGCCCCTACAAAGGAACTTTCATTCTCGAAGGTGGCCAACAAATGGCCATGGGCGTTTAGCCTGCGCCAAGAAAAAAAATGCCTGCCGGGATTGTATGGTACGCACTGCGCACCATGACTAACGGCGCCATAAGGAATTAAACGACCCATGATCGTCACCCACAGCGAAAATCTGCGCTATCAAACGAGTTTTTCCAACGGCAAACAGCAAGCTTTGGCGGATACGGCGAAGGAGAGAGGGGGCAGCGACAGCGGTTTCGGCCCTTTTGAGTTATTGGAGGCCGCGCTGGCGAGTTGAGTCAACATCTCGGTCCGCAGGTATGCGGACCAGCACCGGATCCCGGTGACCGGCGTCACTACCCGGGTTACCCTGGATCGGAGCCGCCCCGAAGAGGCGGTGTTCGCTTACCGCGTGGAACTTGAGGGTGACTTGACCGAGGCGCAGCGGCGGCAACTTCTGGAGGCGTCAGCAGAGGGCGCGGTGCGCCAGGCCCTCTCCCGGAAAATCTCTTTTAAAAATGAGGCGGCCGGGGCAGTTTAGTTTATAATGGCCTCTTAGACCTTTAATCTTAACCGCAGGTTACCGCCTGCCTCTAACGCCGAGGTTTGAAGATGGAAGCGCAGTTCGAACCGAAGATCATTGCCTTCTTCTGCAACTGGTGCTCCTATGCCGCGGCCGACCTGGCCGGGGTCTCCAGGCTGCAGTACCCTCCCAACACCCGCATCATCCGGGTGATGTGCTCCGGGATGGTCCACCCCAACCTGGTGATCGACGCCCTCACCAAGGGGGCCGACGGCGTCCTGATATGCGGGTGACACCTGGGCGAATGTCATTACCTGGAAGGTAATAAAAAGGCCAAGAGCAGGGCGGAAGGAATAGAGCTGATGCTGGAAGACTTCGGGCTGGAGCCGGAGCGGTTCCGCCTGGAATGGATCGCCTCATCTGAAGCGCAGAAGTTCGCCGACGTGATGACGGAAATGACGGAGACGATAAGGGCTTTAGGACCCAGTCCTTATAACACCCGAGTTTAACCGGGAAAAGGCGAAAAAGATTCAGCCCTTTTTTCCCGCAAAGCAATACGTGACAGGTCCGAAGTGGAGGAAGGGTAGCTAATGGCCATACCTCTATCCAGAAAGGTGGACAGCAAGAAATTCCTCTGGGATAGCGTCGTTTACGAAAGCCAGGAGCAGGCCGCCCAGACCATGGAGGCTTATGAGAAAGACGGATTCGAGGTGCGGCTGTTTGTAGAAGATGACCAATACCTGGTCTATTCCAGGAGGGTAGCCACACAACAAACTACTGGATAGTAAGGCCCCGGCGACCCGTCGGCCCAGGGCGGGCGCCTCCACACGGTAAGTCGCCCGCGGCTGGTGATGTTGATAGTCCTTAACAATCAGGAGGTTGAGGAAGCGTTCGGCAATTCAGCCGGCAGTGATCGGCTCCCCAGAGCTGCAGGTTAACCGCTGAATGCTGAATGCTTACCAAAAGGAGGGCAAAAGATGCCGGTAAAAGTAGTGGAGGATTGGTTGAATGCCTGCTCCGGTTGCGAGATCTCCATTCTCAACATTGGAGACGCACTCCTGGACCTGTTGCCCCAATTAGAATTTGTGCACATTACGGCCTTGATGGATCACAAATTCTTCGGTCAACTCGGCGACGGCACCACCATGGAGATCCCTGAGGCCGTGGTGGGTATCGTCTCGGGGGGCGTGCGCAACGAAGAAATGAAACACGAATTGCAGGAGATCCGGAAAAAAGTCAAGTTTCTCATCGCCCTGGGCAGTTGCGCCTGCTATGGCGGGGTGCCGGCTCAGGCCAATATGTGGAAAAATGAGGAGATCTTTGAGAAGGTTTTCCGGGGGTGCGTTACCACTGAACCCGCCCCTGACCCGGACGATCCCAATGTCCCGAAGTGGACCCCCACCTGTGCCGCGGTGGATGAAGTGGTCAAACCGGACATTTATATCCCGGGTTGCCCTCCTCACCCTGATTGGATTGCCGACGCCATCACCGCCCTGCTCCAAGGGAAAACCGCCTGGAGCCTGCCGGAGCGCAGTGTCTGCGACACCTGCCCGGTGATCCGGGAGCAGAAGTCCGGCGGCGGCCCGGTCAAGCGCTGGCTGCAGAATATGGAATTCAACCCGGAAGAGGGCCTGGACAAGATGCGCTGCATCAACGAGCAGGGTTTCCTCTGCATGGGTCCGGTGACCCTGGCCGGCTGTGCCGGTAAAACCGGCGTGCCCCGGTGCATTCAGGCGCGCACCCCTTGCCGGGGCTGCTTTGGCCCCATCCGCAAGGGGGCCAGGCCCATGGTGGAGATGATGGGGGCCCTGACCTCGGTGGGGTTGGACCCCAAATCCCTGGTAGATCGGCGGGCCATGATGAACCGTTATATCGGCGGCCATGGTTTTCTGACCGTAATTCCGGCGCGGCCGGCAAGATGAGGAGGCGAGAGACATGGGCAAAGTCATCAATATTCAGCCGGTAACCCGGATTGAAGGTCATGCCAAGGTGGCCATCACCCTGGACGACGCCGGCAACGTCGCCGATACCAAGGTGCACATCCAGACCTTGCGCGGCTTTGAGAAATTTTGCGAAGGCCGGCCGGTGGAAGAGATGCCCCGGACTGTCTGCCACATCTGCGGCATCTGCCCCTGGGCCCACCACCTGGCTTCCAGCAAGGCCACCGACGCCGTCTTCGGCGTCACCCCGCCGCCGGCGGCGGTCAAACTGCGCCGCCTGATGCAGAACATCGCTTACGTGAGCGATAAAATCCTGCACTTCTACTTCCTGGCTGCCCCCGACTTCGTCATCGGCCCCGATGCCGACTATTCGGTGCGCAATGTCATCGGCATCGTCCAGGCGGCCCCGGACATCGCCAAGCAGGTGGTGCACATGCGCCACCTGGGGGCCCAGATCATCGAAGGCTTCGCCGGCCGGGCCATCCACCCCACCTTCTCTTTGCCGGGGGGCGTGAGCAAGCCCATGACCGAAGCCGATCGCCAGAAGATGCTCCCTCCGGCCCAGGAACTCCTGGAGTTCGCCAAGTTCTCCATCAAATTTGCCAAGGACAACGTCTTCCCCAAATACCTGGACGCCATCAAAACTCTCGGCGTCATCAAGGTGGGGTATCTCGGCACGGTGCGGGACGACGGCGCCCTGGACTTCTATGACGGCAAACTGCGGCTGATGAAGCCGGACGGCTCTTACGACGACTTCGCTTACGATCAGTACACCGATTACATCGGTGAGTTCGTGGAGCCCTGGTCCTACCAGAAGTTCCCCTACGCCAAGAAATGGGGCAAACTCAACCTGGACGTGGACAACCCGGTGGGGGTGTACCGCACCAACTGCCTGGCCCGCATCAACGTGGCCGACAAGATGGCCACCCCCCTGGCCCAAAAGGAGCTGGAAGAGTTCCGGGCGGCTTTCGGCCGGCCGACCCACTTCACCCTGCTCTACCATTACGCCCGGCTCATCGAAATGTTGCAGTGCGCCGAGCAGGCGGTGGAGCTCCTGAACGACCCGGAGATCACGAGCCGGGACATCCGGGTGCCCATTAGCCCCAGGGCCGCCCGGGGCGTGGGCTGCGTGGAAGCCCCCCGGGGCACCCTGATCCATGACTACGAGTGCGATGCCGAAGGCCTCATCACCAAGTTGAACCTGATCGTCGGCACCACCCACAACGCCGCCCCCATCAATCTGTCGGTGAACCAGGCGGCCAAGGCCCTGATTCGCGAAGGTAAATACGATCAGGGGATTCTGAACAAGGTGGAAATGGCGATCCGCGCCTACGACCCGTGACTGAGCTGCGCCACTCACCGCCTGGATGGCGGTGTCGCCGTGGAGGTCACCATTGCCGATGCGCAAGGCAACGTGATCGACACGCTCAGGAACTAGCGGTAGGGCGGGCGTCCCCGCCCGCCATAAGCTGTCAGCCGTCAGCTGTCAGCTAAAAGCAGGTACCGGGGCCACAGATATGGATTGGGATGTTCTGTGGCCCCAGTTTTTTGAAAAGTCCCCCATCAGGAGCAGAGAAATTTCATGATCCGCGAGATGTTTGACAAAACCATCCTGGTCTTCGGCGTCGGCAGCATCCTCTGGGGCGACGACGGCTTCGGCCCGGCCGTGGTCAATTACCTGAACGAGCACTACCAACTGCCCCAGGACGTGCTGGCCCTGGACGTGGGCACCAGCATCCGGGACCTGCTCTTTGACCTGATCTTGAGCGAGAAAAAGCCCCAAAAAATCCTCGTCCTCGATGCCGTGGAGTATCCGGACCGCCGGCCCGGGGAGATCTTTGAGATCCCGGTGGAGGGGATCCCGGAAAAAAAGACGGCCGATTTTTCCCTGCACCAATTCCCCACGGTGAACATGCTCCAGGAACTGCAAGACCACAGCGCCATCGAGGTCAAAGTCATCGTCGTCCAGGCCGATGAACTCCCCGAGGAAGTCCAGCCCGGCCTCTCCCCGGCGGTGGCCGCGGCGGTGCCCCGGGCCTGCGAGCTCATCATGTCCCAGATCAAGATGACCAGGCATTGATAGGAGCTGTCATACGAGTTGCGGCCAATCGAATAATTTTTTCCCAATTTTTTCTTAGTGGCACAGGCGTCTCGCCTGTGCAGCGCAGGCTAAAGCCTGCGGCTACAAAAGCAACATTTGAATGCAACTCGGATCAGCGGTCAGCTTTGAAAGCAGCTATCAGCAGTCAGCTTTCAGCTTTCCGCCAGAGTATGTAGGGCGGGCATTGCCCGCCATCTTTTTTTGATACCCACTCGCCTGAAAAGGGCGGGGAAAGCCCGCCCCTACAAAAGACAGCCGTTTCCTGCCCCTGGTTCATAAATCATACCGCTCAAAAATTCCCTGCCATTAGGCCAGGCCCACCAGCTGTAGGGGCGGGGTCTCCCCGCCCAGCGGCCGGCCCCTCGGCGGAGGCCAGAAATCCCGCCGACCGGCTATTATACCAAGTTGCAGTCTATCGACAATTAATGATCCAATCGAAGCCAGTGGTAGAGGCGACCAATTCCTTGTCATTTTCCAAGGCGACTAATGCTTCCACCAGACGATCCTCTACGCCATCCAAGC
>Ga0315281_10000912_pt1 | contig 42533 bp, 38 predicted proteins | sample YL17G07_0_MG_FD_204540 | JGI IMG/M metagenome (GOLD analysis project Ga0315281, IMG submission 204540) | Sediment microbial communities from Yellowstone Lake, YNP, Wyoming, USA - YL17G07_0 | ecosystem: Environmental > Aquatic > Freshwater > Lake > Sediment | place: USA: Wyoming | collected...
CGAACTCGGCTGGGTCGAACCCAAGCCCGTCCGCTTCTTCGGCGCGCAGGCCACCGGCTGCTCCCCCATCTCCACCGCCGTCAAGCGCGAACTCGACCGCTTCGAGCCGCAAAAGCCCAACACCATCGCCCGCTCTCTGGCCATCGGCAATCCCGCCGACGGCCCCTACGCCATGAACGTCATGCGCACGAGCGGCGGCTGGGCCGAGGATGTCTCCGACCCCGAAATCGTCGCCGGCATGCGCAAACTCGCCGAATTCGAAGGCGTCTTCACCGAAACCGCCGGCGGCGTCACCACCGCCGTCGCCGAAAAGCTCGTCCGCCAGGGCCGCATCACCCCCGGCGGCATAACCGTCCTCTGCATCACCGGCAACGGCCTCAAGACCACCGACGCCCTCATCGGCGAATTCGCCGCCTCCGAGCCTATCCCCCCGCGTCTCGATGCTTTCGAAGCCTATCTGGAAGGCCGGCTCTCCGCAGCCGCCGCCACAAAATAAAGGAGCCTAGGAAAATTTCCATGCCCGTCATCGTTGAAATTCCCACCGCCTTTCGCCGCTTCACCGACAACGCCGCCACCTTCGATGCCTCTCCGGCCACCGTCGCCGCCGTCCTCGACCAGCTCACCACAAAATATCCCGGCCTGGCCCGCCACATCCGCGACGAAAAGGGCCAGATCCGCCAGTTCCTCAACGTCTATCTCAACGAAGAAGACATCCGCTTCCAGGGCGGCGAATCCTGCTCCGTCAAGGACGGCGACCGCGTGATGCTCGTCCCCTCCATCGCCGGCGGCTAACCAAAACTCTCCACCCAAAAATCATTCCGCTTCTGTCTTTCTCTGTGACCTCTGTGTCTCTGCGTTTAACTCTTTCTTTTTTCTTTCTCTTCTTCCCCGTACGAATATCGCCCGCCCATCCGTAAATTTCTCCCCTCCCGCCCCGCGAATTGGTATAACTGTCTCCCGCCAGTTGTCTTGGCAAGTTGTTCCCAGGAGCCCCGCCACCATGGACACCAACTCTCCCCCCGCCGCATCCTGGCCCTGGCCCGACTCCCTCGACGCCCTCGTCGCCGCCCCCGCCTTCCACAAAAAACTTTTCGAAAACGATCACGTCCGCTACCTCGAAGTCACCATCCCGCCCGGCGAATTCGTCCCCGTGCACACCCACCGCTGGCCCAGCGTCATCTACGTCCAATCCACCAGCCACTTTATCCGCCGCGACGGCGATGGCAAAATCCTCTTCGACTCCCGCCAGGCCCCGCCCCCGCAGCCCACTCCCTTCCTCGAGTGGCTCGGCCCGCTTCCCCCGCACTCCGTCGAAAATATCGGCAGCACCGATGTCCGCTTACTCACCGTCGAACTCAAGCACGTGCCACTATAATCCCATCGCCCTACGGAGAACACGCCATGACCTGGAACCCCGCTACCGTCGAACTCATCGCCACCTACTGGACCCTCGCCGGCGGCGCCACTCCCCACACTGGCCCCGAGCACAGCCTCTTCGACTTCAAGGACCGCGTCGAAGCCTGCGCCCGCGTCGGCTTCAAGGGCATCGGCTTCTGGCATTCCGACCTGGACATGATCCTCACCAAATGGTCCCTGCCCGAAATGAAAACCATCCTCGACGCCAACGGCATGAAGTACATCGAAATCGAATTCCTCGCCGACTGGTTCCGCGACGGCGAAGAAAAACGCCAGTCCGACATCCGCAAGAAAAAACTCTTCGAAGTCTACGAAGCCCTCGGCGCCCGCCACCTCAAAGTCGGCGATTTCGAACACAAAGACACTCCCATGCCCAAGGTCATCGAATCCTTCGCCTCCCTCTGCAAGGACGCCGACCAACACGGCGTCCGCGTCGTCTATGAACTCATGCCCTTCGCCATGGTCGACAACATCCCCGACACCCTCACCATGCTCAAGGGCGCCGGCGCAAAAAACGGCGGCGTCATCTTCGACATGTGGCACATGGCCAAAATGGGCGTCCCCTACGAACAGATCGCCAGCTTCCCCATGGAATATTTCTTCGCCGTCGAAATCAATGACGGCACTTTCAAATGCTCCTGGAGCCTCCTCGAAGACACCACCAACCACCGCCTCCTCTGCGGCGACGGCGAATTCGATATCCGCGGCTTCCTCGGCGCCTGCTGGAAGGCCGGCTACCGCGGCCCCGTCGGCATCGAAGTCCTCAACAAGGAACTTCGCACCCGCCCCCTCGACGAACTCGCCTCCCGCGCCTACACCACCACCCGCGCTCAATTCCGCCCCTGAAATAGCTCGCCGGGGCACGGTAAACCGTGCCCCGGCGCGGGATTCATCTGCTTCGATTCTTACGGCGATTCTTACTTGGTGTCCGCCGTCGGTCCGTAAATCCCCGGAACTTTCGCGCCCATCGGACGCAGGTAGGCACTGAGCTGCCCGCGGTGGTGCACCGAATGTTTCAGGGCCAATGCCAGGAAATTCACCCCGGGGGCCTGAATCATCCCGAAGAGATCGATAATGGCGGTCAGCTTTTCGCCCGAAAGGCCGCGCACACGATCAAGAGCCGCGGGAACTTTCGCCTTGTATTGCGCGATAGCCCCCGCCGGGTTCATGATTCCGCAAGCGTCGGAATCGTCCGGCAGCGCGCTGAACTGCCCGTTGGCCACGCAGTTGAGAATCCATTCATCTTCCAGAACAATGTGCCGGACCAGTGCCAGGGCGTTTTTCGATTTCGCGTCGGGAGTGTAATCCAGATGCGTCGTGGGCACCGCCTCGATAACCCGCAGCGTCGTCTGCATTTCGTTCTGGAAATCGGCGATCAGAAAATCGGCTACGATTTTGGCTTCTTTGGCGTCCATGGAAAGCTCGCTTTCTTGCTTCGATTTGGGTGCTGCGCGAAGGAGTATAACAAACGAAGCTAGCCACTCCCAGCGGCATAAAGGCCCTGCCGAGTGGGCGATTGACTTGCCCGGGCCCCTGGCCTAGTATGCGCAGCGGACGTCACCGAGACGGCGGGGGATCTTCGATGGAGAATTGGGAATATATTCAGTCCGATGCAGCCGAAGAACTCCTGCAGCTGCATCATTTCTCGATTGTGCAGCAGCTGCCGGGGGGCAGCGTAACCTTCGCCATTACCGTGAAGGAGTTTGCGGTGCCGCCCCCGGGCCAGCGCATGCGCTTTTATGCCGAGGCGGACAAGCCCGTAAACCAGAAGACGGCGGCGTTCGTGCCCTGCGGCTGGGGAACGGCCATGTATCTGGCTCTGGGCGATTGCGTGCGCATGATTCGGGAGTTTCCCTACGAGGGCGACGAGCGGGGCGGAGAGTGATCATCCAGTTCACCAAGCGGAACCTGCAGCCGGGCATCACCGTATTCGAGATCACCGGGAGCATCAATGCCGGTCCGGAATGCGCCAAGCTGGAACGGGAACTCGATGCCAGGATCGCCGCCGGCGAGACCCGCGTGATTTTCAATATGGCCGGTGTGACGCACGCAGACAGCGCCGCCATTGGCGCCCTGGTGAAATGCCTGACGAAGCTGAAAAAGGCGGGCGGAGCGCTGCGCATTGCCGCGGCGCAGCCCATGATCGACTACAGCCTGAAATTGACCAAGGTGGACAAGTTGATCGAACTGTTTCCCTCCGTCGATGATGCCGCCAGCAATTTTGGCGCCCCCGGCCTGTAAGCCAAACTACCCTCCCCGCAGACAATCCCAGCCCCGCTTTACCCCCAGCCCCGCCCGCAAGGAAACTCTTGCCCACGGGTGGTGGAGTCGTGCTAGTATTTAGTTGCGTTCGCAACGAACACGACCGCGAAAGGGGTACCCATCCTCTATGAGCCTCCACAGCCTCGAAGACCTTCTCCAATCCGCCGGTAACCCGGTGCACATGCTCCGCAATTCCCAGATCGGCGCCTACGTCTACCCGGTCGTTCCCGGGGAATTCTCCAACTGGCGTGATGAACAGCGTGGCTGGCGTGACTCCTGCGTCCTCTTTGACCAGTCCCACCACATGGTCGAACAGTACGTCGAAGGCCCGGACGCGCTAAAACTCTTCGAGCATCTGGCCACCAACAGCTTTGCCAAGTTTCCGGTGAACCGCGCCAAGCAGTTCGCCCCGTGCAGCTACGACGGGCACATCATCGGCGACGGCATTCTCTTTCACCTCGCGGAGAACAAGCTCAGCTTCGTCGGACGCGCCCCCACGGCCAACTGGATTCAGTTTCATGCGGAGACCGGCGGCTTCAAGGTCACCACCTCCAAGGACGACCGCTCGCCTTCGCGCCCGGGCGGCAAGCCGGTAATTCGCAACAACTACCGCTTCCAGCTTCAGGGCCCCAACGCGCACAATCTCATCCAGAAGCTGAACGGCGGGCCCATCGCCGACATCAAATTCTTCAACATGGACGAAATCAACATCGGCGGGCGCAAAGTCCGCGCCCTGCGTCATGGCATGGCCGGAGCGCCCGGGCTGGAAATCTGGGGCCCCTACGCGCAATACGAAGAGATCCGCGAAATCATCGTCGAAGCCGGCAAGGAGTTCTGCCTCGTCCAGGTCGGCAGCCGCGCCTACGCCACCAACACCCTCGAGTCGGGCTGGATTCCCTCCCCTCTTCCGGCCGTCTATACCGGCGAAAAAATGAAGTCCTACCGCCAGTGGCTGCCGGCAGCCAGCTACGAAGGAACCGGCTCCCTCGGCGGGAGCTTCGCCTCCGACAACATCGAAGACTATTACATGACCCCCTTCGAGCTGGGCTACGGTCCCTTCGTGAAATTCGACCACGACTTCATCGGCCGCCAAGCCCTCGAGAAGATGGCCACCCAGCCGCAGCGCCGCAAAGTCACCTTCGCCTGGAACGCCGAAGACGTCAGCAAGATATTCAGTTCCATGCTCCAGCCCGGCAAGGAGAACTACAAATACATCGACCTGCCGCTTTCGAATTACACCTCGGCCACCTACGACAAGGTGACCAACGCCGGAAAAACCGTGGGTCTCTCCATGTTCAGCGGCTACAGCTACAACGAGCGCTCCATGCTCTCGCTCGGCGTGGTCGATGCGGACATCGAAATCGGCAACGAAGTCACTCTCGTCTGGGGCGAGGAGGGCGGCGGAACGAAGAAGACTACGGTCGAGCGCCACAAGCAGACCGAAATTCGCGCCATCGTCAGCCCCGTGCCGTATTCCGAAGTGGCCCGGAAATCCTACGCGGCTGGATGGCGCACGGAACAGAAGTAAGCGGCCGCCGCGATCGGGACAACTGAAAGGCCCCGCTTCTTCGCAAGAGGAAGCGGGGCCTTTCTTTTGCGCAGTGCGGCCGCGCAGGAACGGCTTATTCTTACGGTCTCTTCGCCGGCCGCGCGAACTTCCGCAGATAGGTCACCAGGCCGGAAATCTGCTCGGCGTTCAACCCGCGTTCGATGAAACCGTGGGCATATTCTTTATGCCCGACGCCGTAGGCAATGGTCTTGAACAGCTCTTCATCGCTAAGCTTCTGCACGGCCGCGGAACGCAGGTCCGCCGGTTTTATCTTCATGCCCTCGTGGCCCTTGCCGTCTCCCTTGACTCCGTGACAGGTGGAACATTTCGCGTTGAACAGCGCTTGCGCGTCTTCGGCGGCGCGCACAGCCGGGAGAAACAGAAGGAGCAATCCGAAAACAGCGAACAGTTTGCGCATGCAGTCTCCGTGTTCCCCAGGAAAAATAAATACCCGGGATCATTGGTTTTGGTTTAAGGCCATTCCCGCGAACTCCGCAGCGCCACCAGGTCCTGAAGAGTTCACGACCCCGTTCTCCGCATACAAGACGGATCGAGCCCCGATTGCGGTCATCCTATCATCAAACCTGTGGGCACTGAGCCTAAGTCACTGCAATTAAGGATGATGTGTGACCATTAGGGCACTCCGCCGCCTGCTGCCTTGCATCCCGGCAACGTTCCGGCAACTCCCATTCGCCTGAACCCTTGCCCGGCTCGCCGACTGCGGATAGACTCGGCGGACTTATGAGCAGGCCTGTGGCAATTTCCAGAGAAGGCGAAGTCCTGTCCGGGCAGACTTCCCTGCGCGGCTTCTGGATGCTGACTATCACGCAATTTCAAGGCGCCTTCAGCGACAACGCTCTGCGCTGGCTGATCGGTTTTCTCGTCCTGGAGGCCGGCTTGCCCCGCGAGCGGCGCGATTTCCTGTTCGTGCTGGTGGTGCCGCTGCTGTTTTCGCTTCCGTTTATTTTCTTTTCCATTCCCGGCGGCTATTTCGCCGACCGCCACAGCAAGCGCACCATCACCGTGCGCACCAAATTCCTGGAACTGGGCATCATGGGCTATGCCGCATGGGCGCTGGCCGGCGGGCATCTCATCTACGCGGGGGCGGCGCTCTTCCTGGTCTGTTCGCAGGCCGCGATTTTCGGGCCCACCAAATATGGATTGCTGCCGGAACTGCTGCCCCTCCACCGCCTCTCCTGGGGCAACGGCATCATCGAGCTGACCACCTTCCTTGCCGCGATTTTGGGAACGCTCGCGGGCGGACTCCTGGCGCATCATTTCGCGGGGCGGCAATTCTATTCGGGAATGGTCCTGATCGCGCTCTCCGTGGCAGGCATTGCCAGCAGCCTGGCCATCCCCCGTCTGCGCGCGGCGGACCCCTACCGGGAATATTCCTGGAACTGGGCCGGAAATTTATGGAAGGTGATGCGCACGATGCGCCGGGACCGCTTTCTGATCACCGCGGTCACCGCCAACACCTTCTTCTGGTTTCTGGCTTCCCTGCTCCTGCTCAATATCGTCCTGTTCAGCACCGACGTCCTGCGCGTGGACGAAGTCCACAGCAGCTACCTCATGGCTGGACTGAGCCTGGGCATCGGCGTGGGCAGCTTCGCCGCCGGCTACGCGGCTCGCGACAGGATCGCGCACGGGATGATTCTGCCGGCCATGCTCTCCATCAGCGGCCTCTCGCTCCTGCTGGCGTGGCCCGGTCTGCGCTTCACGGCGGTACTGTACTTGCTGGTGGCGCTGGGGATCAGCGCTGGCTTTTTCGCCGTCCCGGTGAATGCGCTGATTCAGTCGCGGCCGGCGCGTGAGGAAAAAGGCAAAATCATCGCCGCATCCAATCTGCTCTCCTTCGTGGGCATCGCCCTGCAGCCGGTCGCGCAGTACGCCATGCTTCGCCTGGGCCATCCCCAGCCCGGGCATGTCTTTGCCATTGCGGCGGGCATTACCATGGCCATGGCCGGAGTGCTTTGGGGAATGCTGCCGGAGCTGGCCAAGTAAAAGTCTTCAATTGTCAGGCTTCAGTGAAGATCATTCACCGTTTTAACCGCTGCGTTAGAACAGACCGAGTTTGATGCGCAGGAACTTCTTGGGATTCTGCCGGATATCGCCGACAAGCAGCCGCAGGTCCCCGGTAAGGCCCGCGAGATTGTCATAGAGCTTGGGGTCGCTGAACATTTTTCCCGCGCTGGTGGTGTTGTCGTTCAGCTTGGCTGTCGCGGCCGCCAGATTCGCGGATGTGGCGTTCAGGTTTTTGAATAAGGAGTCGTCGGTCGCCAGTTTGCCGAGTGTTCCTTTCCCCGCGCGGACGTCGGTCAGCAGCGCGTTACCCTTTTCCAGCGTTTCCTTGGCGTTGTTATAGAGGCTGGGGTCGTAAATCAGTTTGCCCAGCGTTCCCTTCTGTCCCTGAATATCCCCCAGCATGGTGTCCACCCGGCCCACGGCGGTATTGGCCTTCTGATAGAGTTCGTCGGAAGCGACCAGTTTGCCCAGCGTGCCCTGCCCCGCCTGAATGTTGCCCACCATCTGATCCGCTCGCGTCAGAATGCTGTTCAGCCGCGCATACGCTTTGTCGTCGGTGAGAATTTTCCCCAGCGAACCACGTCCCTGCTGCACTCCCTTGATCAGGTCGCGCACGTCCTGCGAAAGCGCGTTGAGGTTTCCGAGCAGGTCGGCGCTGCGCTGCACCACTTCCTTCATCGCCTTTTCCTCGACCCCTTTCATCTCCTGGCCTTCCTTCAAGGGAATGCCCGTGAGGCCGCGGGTGATGTTGACGTAGCGGTTGCCCAGCAGTCCTTCCGTAACCAGGCTGGCGGTCGAGTCCGTCAGGATATCTTCCTGCGAGCGGCGGTCGATACGCAGCACGACTTCGATGTTGTGCATCTTGTCCGGAGGCTGCCCGTGAACGCGCGGCATGACCCGGATCGTCTCCACGTTGCCCACTTCCACGCCGTCCAGGCTCACGGGAGCCCCGGTGGTCAGGCCGGAAACTTCCGGCAGATACGTCCTCAGCCGGTATTTGGGGCCCAGAACTCCCGCGCCGGTCACATAGAAGATTCCCGCGGCAAGAACGCCGAGACCGACAAGCACAAAAAGGCCCACGCGAAGTTCCGTCCAGGACAACTGTTTGCGCTGTGCCATCAGTGCTTCTCCTCCTCGGCCCATTCCTTACACACGTTTATTGCCTAAACCAGAAATTTCCGCAAGTACGGATCGCTCGTCGCCGCCAAAAGTTCCGGGCTGCCTTCAAAATACACTTCCCCTTCGCGGTAGACCAGGAAGCGCGTGCCCTGCGCCTCGGCCCCGCGTGCCGGAACTACGCGGTTGGCCTCGGCGTCAAAACGGAAATTCGCCAGCGCAAAACCGTCCTGCAGCCGCTGCGTCGCCAGCAGCGCGGTGACCCCATAGAGATCCCGCAGCCGCAGAATCAGCGTAATGATCGTTTGCGAAGTGACTGGATCCAGTCCCGCGGTGGGGGAATCGTACAGCACCACCGCAGGACGATTGATGAGCGCTCGGGCGATGGAAACGCGCCGCCGCATGCCTCCGGAAAGTTCCGAGGGAAGAAGCTCGGCGGTGTGTTCCAGTTCCACGAAGCGCAGAATTTCGCTCACCCGCGATTCGATCTCCTCCTCTTCCACGTGGTCTTCCCGCAGACGGTAGGCCACGTTGTCGGCGACAGTGAGCGAATCGAACAGCGCGCCTTCCTGAAACACGAAACCAATTTCGCGGCGGAAATCCAGCAGATCGTCTTCGTTCATCTCCGAAACCGTTTTACCGAGGACGGAAACGCGCCCGGAATCCGGACGCAGCAGGCCCGCGGCGAGTTTCAGAGTCAGCGTTTTCCCGCAGCCGGTTTCCCCGAGGAGCACCAGCGTCTCGCGCGCCTGCACGGCGAAGGACACCTCCCGGAGGACGTCGCCTTCCTCGAAGCCCAGACGGACCTTCTCGATGGCGACGACGGCAGCGGCGGGGAGTGAGGAGTTCATGAGACTGCGTTGATTATAAAGAAAGAAATTGCTCTTGGGGACGAAATTACGAAGAGAGGATCTCGCGCATGCCGGAATCGCCACGCCGGCTGTAAGTGACCAAATGCCGGGACGGCAATTCTCACGACGAGGCGAGACAACCGTGCTGACGCTGGTAGGGGCACGGCATGCCGTGCCCCTACCGCAGAGATGCCGCTAAAAAACCTTATCGGAGAAGAAAAGGGCGATTTTGGACAGAAAAAAATCGGCGGTGATGATGAGGACGGAGGAAACCACGACCGCGGCGGTGGTAGCCCGGCCCACGCCCTGCGTTCCGCCTCGAACGGTGAGGCCCTTGTAGCAGCCCACGGTGGCCAGAATAAATCCGAACACAAAGGATTTGCCCAACCCCTGCATCACATCGCTGAACTCCAGGGCGTCAATCGCGCGCGTCCAGAACTGCGTAACGTCGAGCCGCAGGGACAAAACCGAAATCATCGAACCGCCCACCAGTCCGACAAAAACGGCCAGGCAGGCCAGCAGCGGCAGCATCAGAAACGAGGCGATGACGCGCGGCGTGACCAGCTTGCGGCTCGGGTCGGTGCCCATCGCGCGCATGGCGTCCACCTGCTCCGTCACCAGCATCGAGCCAAGTTCCGAGGCAATACCGGAGGCGCAGCGTCCGGCCACGAGCAGCCCGGTGATCGTCGGGCCCAGTTCCCGCACCAGCGCTATAGCCACAACGTCGCCAGTGAGCGCGGTCTGCCCGAATCGTGTAAATTGCGAACCCGTTTGCAACACCATGACCGCGCCGATAAAAAATCCCGTCAGCAGCACGATGGGCAGCGAGCCCACGCCGATGAGATCCATCTGTTCGAATAAGTCCTGGATGTAATAAGGACCGCTCAGAAGATTGATGAGCGAGCGAAACGAAAGGAGGGAATAGTCCTGAACAGCCAGCAGGGAACGCTTGACCGCGGCGTTCAACTGCTCGAAAACGGAAGGAGGCGCGGGCTCCCTGCTCTCCTGCGCGGCAATCTGGAATGGAGAATCGGCCATGGCGATCGAACGTCCCAGGCGTCCGTGCGGGAAGCGTATCGTTGGCTTTGCCTCCCGTCAAGTATCCCGCGCAGCGCAAAGCGCTCCGCAACCCGCGCTGGACGGTGCGCGCCGCTGCGGCTACACTAAATATAGAAACGAATGCGAGCGTTCATACAAAGGAGATCCCGGTAGATGCTGCGTTTTTACACCGCGGGTGAATCGCACGGACAGGCCCTGCTGGCCTGGGTTTCCGGCCTGCCCGCTTCCCTGCCCGTGGAAGTGGCCTTCGTAAACCACGAACTGCACCGCCGCCAATTGGGCTTCGGCCGCGGCGGCCGCCAAAAAATCGAAAAAGACCGCGCGGACTTCTTCGCCGGCGTGCGCCACGGAAAAACCATCGGCGCGCCCATCGCCCTGCGCATCGAAAATCGCGACTGGGCCAACTGGGAAAAAGCCCTCCCCGTCGAAGGCGGCGAGTCCGCCGACGAACGCAAACTCACCGCGCCGCGCCCCGGACACGCCGACCTCGCCGGTGGCCTGAAATTCAATCTGCATGACGCCCGCTACATCCTCGAACGCTCCTCCGCGCGCGAAACAGCCGCGCGCGTGGCCGCTGGCGCTCTGGCGAAATTACTCCTGCGCGAGTTCCGCATCGAACTCGCCAGCCACGTGACGGCAGTCGGGCCAGTGCGCCTCGATCGCTCCGCAACCTGGGAAGAAATTCAATCCATCTGCAAAAATCTCGATTCCCCGCTGCGCTGCGTCGACCCGGCCACCGAAGAGCGCATGAAGTCCGAAGTCGACCAGTCCCTGCGCAAGGGCGACACCGTCGGCGGAGTCTTCGAAGTCGTGGCCCGCAACGTCCCCGTGGGCCTGGGCAGCCACGCGCAGTGGGACGAAAAGCTCGACGGGAAGCTGGCGCAGGCGGTCATGTCCATTCAGGCGGTCAAGGGCGTGGAAATCGGCGCGGGCGTCGCGGGCGCGGCCAGCTACGGCTCGCAGGTGCAGGACGAGATCCTCTATGACGCCGCGGCCAAACGCTTTCGCCGCCCCACCAACCGCGCCGGCGGCCTCGAAGGCGGCATCACCAACGGCGAAGACGTGGTCGTGCGCGGTCACCTGAAACCCATCTCCACGCTGCGCACCCCGCTGGGCACCGCCGACGTCAACACCAAGGAAACCGTGAAGGCTGCCTACGAGCGCTCGGACATCTGCGTGGTCCCCGCCGCCGGAGTTGTCGCCGAGGCCATGGTGGCCCTTGTCCTGGCGGACGCTTTTCTGCAAAAATTTGGAGGAGACTCCCTGGGCGAGACGCGGAGGAATTTCGAAGGCTATGGACGGCAACTTGACCAATACTGAGCTTCGGGAAATGGCCCAGCGCCAGCCGAAGATTTATCCCATCGTAAAATACGGCGACCCCGTGCTCGAGAAGAGCGCCGCGCCCGTCGAGCGCTTCGACGCCGAGTTCGCCGAACTCTGCGAAGACATGTTCGCCTCGATGCACCAGGCCCAGGGCGTCGGCCTGGCCGCCCCGCAGATTGGCAAAAGCATTCGCCTCGCGGTGGTGGACGTCACCGGCGGAAAAAATCCGGAAGCGCGCATCGTCCTGGCCAATCCGGAGATCATTCACGCCGAAGGCGAAAAGCGCGAAGAGGAAGGCTGCCTCTCCATTCCCGGCTTCCGCGGCTACGTCATCCGCCCGCAGTTCGTCACCGTCCGCGCCCAGGACGCCCGCGGCGAGTTTTTCGAAATCCGCGGCGAAGACCTCCTCGCCCGCGCCTTCTGCCACGAAATCGACCACCTCAACGGCATCCTCTTCTTGCAGCACCTGAGCATGCTCAGGCGCGACCTCATCAAGCGCAAAATCAAAAAGCTGCGCAAGCAAGGCGAATGGTGAACGCCGGCGGCAGCGAAAGTCCCGGCAAGACCGGCGCAGCCGCCCTGCGCATCGTTTTCTGCGGCACCCCGCAGTTCGCCGTTCCTGCTCTGCAATACCTTCATTCCCTTCCCGAATTCGAAATCGCCGCCGTCATCACCCAGCCGGACCGCCCCCGCGGCCGCGGCCAGGAAATTTCCTTCTCTCCCGTAAAAGACGCGGCCCTCGCCGCCGGCATTCCCGTCTACCAGCCCGAAAAAATCCGGGCCGCGGAAGCCCGCGAGTTCCTCCAAAAAATCGCCCCGGACGCCGTGGTCATCATCGCCTACGGCCAGATTATTCCCGAAGAACTCCTGCGCATCCCCCGGCTCGGCTGGATCAACCTGCACGCCTCCCTGCTCCCCAAATACCGCGGCGCCGCCCCCATCAACCGCTCCATCCTCAACGGCGATTCCCGCACCGGCCTCACCACCATGCGCATCGACGCCGGCATGGACACCGGCGAAATGCTCCTGCAACAGGAGTTGGAGATTGGCGCGGAAGAAACCGCTCCCGAACTGGCCGCGCGCATGGCCGAAGCCGGAAAGACTCTGATGGCCGAAACGCTGCGCGGCCTCCGCGAAGGGCGAATCACGCCCCGTCCGCAGGACGCCGGCGCGGCCACCAACGCACCCCTGCTGCGCCGCGAAGAAGGCCGCATCCGATGGGAGATGACCGCCCGTGAAATTTTCAACCGCATGCGCAGCCTCGCTCCCTGGCCGGGAGCCTTCACCACCTTTCGCGGGCAGATCTGCCACGTCTGGGGCACGCCGCTCAGCGAACCTGCCGCTCCGGCAGGAGAAGTCCCCGGCCGCATCCTGGGAAGCGGCGCGGAATTACGGATTGTTTGCGGCGGCGGGACACTTTTGCAGCTCGCCGGCGTCAAACTGGAAGGGCGCAAGCGCATCTCGCCGCACGAGTTCGCCAGCGGCATGCGTCTGTCCGGCAGCGAAAGATTCGGCGAGTAGCCTTACGGCACAGCCTCTGGACCGGCGAATTGCATGGTCCCGGACCCTGAGTCATACTCGCCTCTACTTGAAAATCCAGCACAACCGGAGTTACGTGAATGGACTTTTTTCCTTCTATCCCGGCTAAAGCAATTCACCAAGCCCTGCACGCCTCTGCGCGCATGACCCTCGCCGCGGCCCTCATCTTGCAACTTTCCGGCGTGCCCGCCTCCTTCGCCGGCGATAAGCCCGCCGCCAAATCCCCCGACCCGCTCCTGGCCACCATGAAGGGCGAACTCTCGCGCGCCACCAAGGAACTGGCCAAGGCCGAACCCGCGCCGTATTTCCTCAGCTACACCGTCTACGACCAGAATCTCGAAGTGCTCGTCGCCTCTTTCGGCGGTCTGGTGAACAACACCGGCATGCAGCGCCGCCAGGCCGACGTGGTCATGCGCGTCGGCTCCCCCGCTCTCGACAACACCCACAACCAGAGCCGCGAATCGGGCATGACCTCCAGTTCCCTGCCCATCGAAAACAACCCCGGCGCCATCGCCCGCTCCCTCTGGGAACTCACCGACCGCGAATACAAGCAGGCCGCTCCCGCGTTCTTGAATGTAAAAACCAACACGGCCGTGCGCGCCGAAGAAGAGGACAAGTCTCCCGATTTCTCCACGGAAACCGCGCGCTCCAATGAAAGCGTAACCGCCACCGCTCCCCAATTCGATCACCCCGCGTGGGAAGAACGCCTGCGGCGTCTTTCCGGCGCCTTCCGCAAATACGCCGAGGTCTATTCCGCCGTCGTCGTCCTCCAAGTCCAGTCGGGTACCTCCCGCCTCGTCAGCAGCGAAGGCACGGAAATCACCACCCCCGGCGCTTCCGCTCGCCTGCTGATCGAAGCGCAAACCCGCTCTGACGACGGCATGGAACTCCTGCGCGTCGAAACCTTTCAAGCGCCCACGCCCGACGAACTCCCCGGCGAAGCCGAACTCCTCGCCAAAATCGAAATCGTCGCCAAAGATCTGCTCGCTCTGCGCAAGGCTCCCGTCGCCGAACCCTTTGACGGCCCCGCCATGCTTTCCGGGCGCGCCTCCGCCGTATTTTTCCATGAAGTCCTCGGCCACCGCCTCGAAGGCCACCGCCAGCGCGATGAAGAAGAAGGTCAAACCTTCACCAAAAAAGTCGGCGAGGAAGTCCTCCCCAAATTCCTGAGCGTCGCCGACGATCCCACCCTCGGCAAATTCGGTTCCGTAAAGCTGGCCGGCAGCTACACCTATGACGACGAAGGACAGCCCGCCCAGCGCGTGCAGGTCATTCAGGACGGCGTCCTGAAGAGTTTTCTGATGTCCCGCATGCCCATCAAGAATTTCCTCAAGTCCAACGGCCACGGCCGCAACCAGCCCGGCTCCATGCCCACCGGCCGCCAGGGCAACCTCATGGTCACTTCCACAAACGCCGTGCCCGACGCCGAATTGCGCAAGCGCCTCATCGAGGAAGTGAAAAAACAGAAAAAACCCTACGGCCTCTTCTTCGACGATGTGCAGGGCGGCTTCACCCTGACCACCCGCTCGCTGCCGCAGGCCTTTCAGGTTCTTCCCGTCATGGTCTACCGCGTCTACGCCGACGGACGCCCCGACGAACTCGTCCGCGGAGTGGACATCGTGGGCACGCCGCTGGCGGCCCTGACCCGCATCCTGGTGACCGGAGATTCCCCCCAGGTCTTCAACGGCGTCTGCGGAGCCGAGTCCGGCAGCGTGCCCGTGGCCGCCGTCGCTCCCGCCATGCTCTTCAGCGAAATGGAAGTGCAAAAGCGCGCTCATTCCCATGCGCGGCCGCCCATCCTTCCTCCGCCGGGATTTGAAACGCCGCCGGACGCAAAAAACGCCGCGCCAAAGCAAGGGGTGAAGCCGTGAAGACGACTCTGCGTACCACCATCGCCGCAATTTTCCTCCTGGGTTTTTTCTGCGCCGTTCCGCCGCCGCGCGCCGCCGCCGATGACGCCCCCAATGCCGAAGCCGCCGCCAAAGCCCGCACCGCCGCCGCAGGAGACCCCATCCTGTCCGTGCTGCTGGTTGAACTGGAGCGCTCCAAGGCCAACCTGAAGATGGAAGGCGTGCCCGCTCCGTACTACATCGAATACCGCGTCCATGAAATCGAGTCCTACAACGCCGATGCCGCCTTTGGCGCTCTGCGCGAGGAGCGCCATTCCCGCGGCCGCGTCCTGCGCGCCGTGGTTCGCGTGGGCGACTACAAGCAGGACAGCTATTTCGGCCAGGGCGCGGGTGAAACCGAATATCTCCCCATTGATAACGATCCCATCGCCCTGCGCCGCCAGATCTGGCTGGCCACCGACGAGGCTTACAAGAACGCCACCGAATCCCTGACCCAGAAGCAGGCCTACCTGAAGCAATTCGCCGCCGACCCCAACCCCGTCGACGATTTTGCCCGTTCCACCCCTGTGGACACCGTGGGCCAGCTGGCCCGCCTGAGCGCGGACGAGCCGGCCTGGAAAAGCCTGCTGCTGGAAGCCACCGACCTCTACCGCCAGTATCCCGCCGTCCAGTCGCTCTCCGCTTCCCTGCGCTTCATGACCATCAACGAATATTTCGTCAATTCCGAAGGCAGCGTCACCCGCGAAGGCCGCTCCAGCTATTCCCTGGCGCTCAGCGCCATGACCCAGGCCGCCGACGGCATGCGCCTGTTCCGCAATCCCGACTGGAACGTCGCCAAAATTGAAGAAATGCCTTCGCGCTCCGCCATCCTGGGGGAGATGCGCAAGGCCCTCGATTCTCTCGTGGCCCTGCGCGAAGCCCCCATCGCCGAAGAGGAATATCGCGGCCCGGTCTTGTTCTCCGCCGATGCCGCCAACGACATCTTTGCCAGCCTGATTGGCAACAACGTCCTGGGCCACAAGCCGCAGCCGGGCAAACCCAATCGCACCACCGGACTTTTCGCCACCAGCCTCAAGAGCCGCGTTCTCCCTCGCTTTCTGACCATCGTCGACGACCCCTCGGTAAAACAGTTCCAAGGCAAAAGCCTGCTGGGCAGTTACTCGGTCGACAGCGAAGGCGTGCGCGCCCAAGCCGTCGTGGCCGTGGACAAGGGCACGCTCACCAATTACCTCGTCGGTCGCCAGCCCATCCGCGACTTCACCGCCTCCAATGGACACGGCCGCTCCACCCCGGGCGGCGTTCCCCAGCCCAGCATCGGAAGCCTCTTTATTCGTTCCGACGAGCCCAAGCCCGCCGCGGAGATGCGCAAGCAACTTCTCGATATGCTGCGCGAGCAGCAGCGCCCCTATGGATACCGCGTGGAGACGCTCGGCGGCGTCAATACCCCGCGCCTGCTCTACCGCCTCTACGCCCAGGACGGCCACGAGGAACTCGTGCGCGGCGCCGTCTTCAGCGAACTCGACGTGCGCACCCTGCGCAACAATCTCATCGCCGCCGGCGACGACCCCCTGGTGAGCAACCGCCCCGGCGGAACGCCCACTTCGGTGGTCAGCCCCTCGATCTTGCTCGACGAACTGGAAATCAAGCGCGCCGACACCACCAAGGACAAGCTGCCGGAATATCCCGCGCCGCCTCTCGCGGCCCCCGGAGTGAACACCAAGCATGAATCCAAATGACCAAAACGCACGCGACGGCGAACCGCAACCGCAAGCGCCTTTCGCCGAGCAACAGGAACCACCGCTCGATCGGGAACCTGCCCCCGCGCCACCGCGCAAGTCCCTGAGCATGCGTCTCCGGCACCTCGGCCACGTGGCCCTGCTTTTGTTTATCCTAGCCTCGGTGGCCTTTCTCAGCGCCATCACCACCATGCGCATCGCCATCCAGGGGCGCGAAGTGGCCATGCCCAGCCTCGTGGGTAAGAACGTGACCCAGGCCAGCCAGTTGCTCAGTTCCCAGGGCCTCGTCCTCCACGTGGCCGATCAGGTCTACAGCGAATTCCCCCTCAACTCGGTCGTCCGGCAGACTCCTACGCCCGGAATGCTCATGAAAGTCTCCCAGCAGGCCCATGTCGTCCTGAGCCTCGGGCAGCGGCAGTTGAACATTCCGGCCTTGCAGGGGAAATCGCTGCGCGTCGCGCGCATCGAATTGCTCCGCGCCGGATTGCAGGTCGGTGAACTCTCCGGCCTGGCCGCGCCCGATGCCGCTGCCGAGACCATTCTGCTGCAGAACCCTCGTCCAGGAGAGAGTGCCGCGACGCCCCGCGTCAACCTGCTGATCGCCCAGCCCCTGCCCCAACCAACCTTTGTGACCCCCTTCCTGGCCGGATTGACCGAAGCGGAAGCGGGGCGGCGGCTCGACCAGGCCGCGGTGCGCCACAAGAGCAATTATGTAAGCGCCTCGCAGTGGCCCCACGGCGCGGTCATTGACCAGACCCCGGCCGCGGGCAGCCGCCTGGGCCCTTCGCAAACCGTCGAACTGGTGGTCGCCAACTGATCGCCGCGGGCCGGAAAAACCCCGTGAACGCCTGCAATCTCCGCTGAATGTGCTAGAATCGCGGCGTGATGGCAATTCATCCCGTTGTGGATATCGCACCCTCCATCCTGGCGGCGGATTTCGCCGCTCTTGGCCAGGCCGTGCGCTCCGTCGAGCCCGCTGGCGTGCGTTTGATCCATGTGGACGTCATGGACGGCCATTTCGTCCCCAACATCTCCATTGGCGTTCCCGTGGTGGCTTCCCTGCGCAAGGCAACCCGTCTGGACCTGGATGTGCATCTTATGATTGAGAACCCCGAGCTCTATGTCGGGGCCTTTGCGCAGGCCGGGGCCAACTGGATCACCGTCCACCAGGAAGCCACCGCTCATTTGAACCGCGTCTTGGCCCTCATTCGCGAGCAGGGATGCCGGGCCGGCGTGGCCATCAATCCGGCTACTCCCGTGTCCACGCTGGACGAAGTGCTCGCGGAAGTGGATCTGGTGCTGGTGATGTCCGTGAATCCCGGTTTTGGCGGGCAAAGTTTCTGGCGCGGCGCGGAACGCAAAATCGCCGAACTCCGCGAACGGCGTGCGCGCGGCGGCTTGCAATTCCGCATCGAAGTCGACGGCGGAATCACCGCGGACACGATTGCCCCGGTCGTGCGCTCCGGAGCCGATATACTGGTGGCCGGCACGTCCGTCTTTCACAAGCAGGATCCCCTCGCGGCCGTCCGCGAACTGCAGCGGCTGGCGGGGGAAGCGTTGTTGCAGCGGGCCTGAGGGCCTGGCCGGAAGTCATCCGCGCAAGCGGGAGACCGAGAAATAACCGAGAGGTGCGAGTTTGCGTTTTGTATCCAGGGCATTCCTCAGCGTTCTGCTGAGTCTGATTTTGTTGACGCTGCCGGGCGGAGCCTTCGCCCGCAAGAAGGGTAAAATTTCCAAAAAAGCCAGGGCTGCGGCCGAGCAAGCCGATCCCACGGCATCCGCCCCGGACAAGGTTCTCTTCGAGCGCGCCGAGAAAGCCGCCAAGAAGGGGCGCCATGAGATGGCCCGCCTGACACTGCAAACTCTCATCAACACCTACCCGGACAGCGAATACTTGGCCAAGGCCAAACTGGCCATTGCCGATTCCTTTTTCAAGGAAGGCGGAAGCGCCAACTTGACCCAGGCCGCTTCCGGTTACAAGGACTTCATCGTTTTCTTCCCCTTCCTCCAGGAAGCCTCCTATGCCCAGTTGCAGGTCGCCATGGTCCACTACAAGCAACTGGACAAGCCCGACCGCGATCGCACTCATGCCAAGGCCGCGGAAGCGGAACTTCAGGAATTTCTGCAAAAATATCCCGACGACCCTCTTTCGGCACAGGCCGAACAGCGCCTCCGCGAAGTCCAGGAAGTGCTCGCCGAAGGCGACTATCGCATCGGCTATTTTTATTACGTGAAGGGCAAATTTGCTTACCGCGCCGCCGCCGCGCGCCTCCTGGCCCTCACCAACCGCTATCCCCTCTATAGCCATTCCGATCACGCCCTGTGGATGCTGGGCACCATTTTCGAACAAGGCGAGCGCAAGGATCTCGCCGGAACCTTCTACGCCAAAATCGTCCGCAACTACCCCCTTTCTCCCATGACCGCGGAGGCCAGGAAGAAACTCACCGCTTTGCGCGTTCCCATTCCCCAGCCCGACCCCGTGGCCCTCGCCCGCATGCAGCAGGACCAGGCCATCGAACGCAAGAAGCCCGGACTCTTTCACAAGTCCACCGGTCTTTTCCGTTCCGGGCCCGATGTGCAGATGGCCGCTCGCGTGGGCAAGCCCAATCTCGAACCCGAATCCGTTTCCCCGGGCACCGATATCCTTACTCCCGGCGGTACCAAGAGCGTAGGCGGTCCCGGTGGCGCCGGCAACGCCGTGGTCGCCACGGTTACACCCGGCGCGTCCACCACCACCAAGAGCGCCGACGACAATTCCGGCGCGTCCACCCAACCGCCGCCGGCTTCAACCACGGAACCGCCGGCAAATAAACCCGAAACCGCTCCGCCCGCGGCAGTAACTCCTCCGGCGGTAGAGACACCTTCCACTGCGCCGGCGGAACCCTCGGCGGAAACTTCCCCCACTCCCGCCCCGGCGGAATCCACCGCCGCGCCCGCGCAGCAGAGCGCCGCGGCGCCGGGCCAGGCAAAACCCGAGGAGAAGAAAAAACAAAAGGAATCCAGCAGCAAGAAGAAAAAGGGGCTGCGCAAGATCATCCCCTTCTAGTCCGGCGATTCCCTTCCGAATCCCGCGTAATACTGGACCTTGGTACAGCGTAACTTCTTCAGACACACGGCTATATCTTTGCATTGACGCTTTTTGTCGCCAGTGGTCCAATTGGTTTTGGCGTACGTTTGTGAGTAGATGTTGGGTGACCTGGAGGGGCCGCCGTGACCAAGATTCTGGTCGCTGACGACAATAGCAATATTCAGAAGATGGTGGGCCTGGCCCTGAAGGATCTGGGCATCGAGGTCGTCGGCGTGGGCAATGGCGAAGCCGCCGTGCGCAAGGCCGTCGAGATGCATCCCGATCTGGTGCTTGCCGATGTCTTCATGCCCGTTCGCAACGGTTACGAAGTCTGCTCGTTCATTAAAGGCGAACCCTCTCTCGCGCACGTTCCCGTCATCTTGCTCGTGGGCGCATTCGATCCCCTCGATGAACAGGAAGCCCAGCGCGTCGGCGCCGATGGCGTCCTGAAGAAGCCCTTTGTCCCGCCCGATCCGCTCATCTCCATGGTGAAATCGGCGCTCGCTCGCGCCGCCGCCGCTGCTCCTCCGCCTCCTCCTCCCGCTCCCGTGGCTGCTCCCGAACCCGCTCCCACTGTGTTCCTGCCCGCTCCCGAGCACACCGAGCTCCCCGATATTTTCGCCGGCGCTCCGCAACAAGTCGAAGTTCCCGAAGGTTCGCAGGCCATGGCCTTCGGTAACCTTCTCGATGTCGCCGACGATGCGCCCGCACATGCGCCCGCGGCCGCCGAAGAAGACAATAGTTTTCTCGTGGCCCGCAATCCTCACCTCGAAAACCAGCGCAACTGGGGAACTCCCGCCGAAGCCCCGCCCCCGGCCGAACTGCCCTCCGAAGTCGCACCCGAGGAGGACACCGTCGGAACGGGCGGATGGGTTCCCGAAGAGGAAAGCACTCTTCCCCACACCGGGACTTCCCCTGTGCCATCCTACGAGTCCCCGGCATTGGAAATCGATACCTTTCAGAACCAGGCCGCGCCTCCCTCCGCGCCTCCTCCCCCTCCTGTTGCTCCACTGCCGGAAGTGGAAACCGAAGATGATTTCGCCCTGGAATCGCAGGCGACCACCAGCACGTACGGCGCCCCCCAGGAAGAATTGGGCGCCGCCTACGAATTCATGGCTCCCCCGTCCGCGGAAATTGCTGCCGCGGTAAACGCCTCCGCTCATAGCGCCGAATTCGAAATGGATACGGAAACCCCGGCGGAATCCCCCGCGCAATCCTCTTCCGAAGATACTTCCGCGGCATGGACCATCGACGCCCCTGCCACCGCCCCTTGGGACGAGCCTGCCGCAACGCAGGAAGCGGTCTGGGATTTGGATGCCGCGCCCGATCCGGACGTGCCTGAATCGGCCCTGGAACACGATCCATCGCCTTCCCCCATGGATGCTCCCCTGTCCTTCACGGCGCCCGCGGTCACCGCGCCCGCCCCGCCCGCTCCGGCGCCAACCAGCGCCGAGAACGATGCGACCGTCGCGCGCATCCTCGAAAAAATGTCTCCCGAAATGCTGCAGACCGTGACTCGCGAACTCCTCAAGCCGGTCATCCAGGCCCTCATCCAGGAAGAGCTGGACAAAAAGAAGTAATCCTCCGGCGCTTTCCCCGGCCGCATTGACGCGCCCGCGCACTCCCCCGTATAGTGAAGTTTTCGCTTGCACTCCTCTTTCCCGCGGGTGTGCCGCGGATTCCAGAAAAGGCGGATTGAGACCACGCATGGCCCGCGAAATTGCAAAAGCATATGAACCGCAGCAGATCGAGCCCCGCTGGGCCGAATTCTGGATTCAGGACGCCCTCTTCCGCGCCGACTCCGCCGCCCCCGGCCCCGTCTTCTCCATCGCCATCCCTCCCCCCAACGTCACCGGCTCCCTGCACATCGGCCACATGCTCGACCACACCGAAATCGACATCCTCACCCGCTGGCACCGCATGCGCGGCTTCAATACCCTCTACCTCCCCGGCACCGACCACGCCGGCATTTCCACCCAGCGCGTCGTCGTCAAACAACTCGCCGATCAGGGCATCGATTACCGCTCGCTCGGCCGCGAGGAATTCGAAAAGCGTGTCTGGCAATGGAAGGAAGAGTCCGGCGGCACCATCACCCGCCAGATGCGCCAGATCGGCGAAACCTGCGACTGGTCCCGCGAAAAGTTCACCCTCTCCCCGGAACTTTCCCGCGTCGTCCGCGAAGTCTTCGTGCGCCTCTACGAAGAGGGCCTCATCTACCGCGCCCACTACCTCATCAACTGGTGCCCCAGCTGCCTCACCGCCCTCAGCGACCTCGAAACCGTCCACGAAGACCGCCAGGGCCATCTCTGGCACATTCGCTATCCCATCGCCGGCACGAACGAATATCTGGTTGTCGCTACCACCCGCCCGGAAACCATGCTCGGAGACACCGCCGTGGCCGTGCATCCCGAAGACGCCCGCTACAAACACCTCGTCGGCAAGAAAATTCTTCTGCCTCTCGCGCAGCGCGAAATCCCCGTCATCGCCGACGCCATGGTCGACCGCGAATTCGGCACCGGCGCCGTCAAAATCACGCCCGCGCACGATCCCAACGACTTCGAAGCCGGCCGCCGCCACCATCTCCCCGAAATCAACGTCATGACCGACAACGGCCACATGAACGCCGCCGCCGGCGCCTATGCCGGCCTCGACCGCTTCGCCGCCCGCAAACGCGTCGTCGAGGATTTGCAGGCCCAGGGCCTGCTCGATAAAATCACCGACCACGCCCACGCCATCGCTCAGTGCGAACGCTGCAAAACCGTCGTCGAGCCCCGCGCCTCCACGCAATGGTTCTGCAAGATGAAGCCCCTCGCCGAGCCGGCCATCGCCGCCGTCGAAAACGGCGAAATCCGCATGGTTCCCGACAACCGCCGCGAGGAATATTTCAACTGGATGCGCAACATCCGCGACTGGTGTATCTCCCGCCAGCTCTGGTGGGGCCACCGCATTCCCGCCTGGCATTGCGCCGGCTGCCAGAAAATCACCGTCGCCCGCGAAACTCCCGCCAACTGCGCGCACTGCGCCTCCGCAAAAATCGCGCAGGACCCCGACGTCCTCGACACCTGGTTCAGCTCCGCCCTGTGGCCCTTTTCCACTCTCGGCTGGCCGGAAAATACCGCCGACTTCCAGAAATACTATCCCACCACCCTGCTCATCACCGGCTACGACATCATCTTCTTCTGGGTCGCCCGCATGATCATGATGGGCATGCACTTCACCGGAAAAGTTCCCTTCCGCAACGTCTATTTCCATTCCCTCGTGCGCACCGCCGAAGGCGCCAAGATGTCCAAATCCAAGGGCACCGGCCTCGATCCCGTTCTCCTCAATCAGCAGTACGGCACCGACGCCATGCGCTTCTGCCTCGCTTCCATGGCCGCTCCCGGAACCGACATCGTCCTCTCCGACGACCGCCTGCTCGGCGCGCGCGCCTTCGCCAATAAAATCTGGAACGCCGCTCGCTTCCTCTTCATGAACCTGGACAAATTCGAACAGCAGGGCGGCGCCAAGCTCGAAGAACTCGCCGCTCCCGAAACCCGCGAAGCCGCGCCCTACGCCGCCGCCAACGGCGAAATCCCTCTCGCCGACGCCTGGATTTTCGCCCGCCTCGCCGCCACCGCGGACATGATTCAGGACGCGCTGGGCAATTACCGCTTCCACGAAGCCGCCCAGGGCGTTTATCAATTCTTCTGGGGCGATTTTTGCGACTGGTACATCGAATGGGTCAAGCCCGAACTCACCGCCGATGACCACGCCCGCGCCACGGTCGCCTGGAAAAATCTCTTCGCCGCCTTCGACGCCGCCCTGCGTCTGCTCCATCCCTTCATGCCGTTCATCACCGAAGAACTCTGGCACCAACTGCCCCAGCGCCCCGGCGCCAAATCCATCGCCCTCGAAACTTTTCCCGTCGCCCAGCCCTCATGGAAGAACGCCCAGGCACAGGAAACCTTCACCCTGCTCCAGGAAGTCATCGCCGCCGTCCGCAATATCCGCGCCGATATGAAGCTCGAGCCCCGCAAGAAAATCGCCGCCGAATTCTCCACCACCGGCGCCGCGGTCCGCGCCGCCGTCGAAACCCATCGCGATCCGCTCCTGCGCCTCGCCATTCTCTCCGAACTGACCATCGCCTCCGGAAAACTCCCCGGCTCCGGCGGCACCGTCCGCTCCACCGTGCAGTTCGATATCCGCGTGGCCAGCGACGAAGGCCTCGACGTCCCCGCCGAAATCGCCCGCCTGCGCAAGGAACTCGAGCGCATCGAAAAGGACATCGCCTCGAAAGTCGCCCGCCTGGGCGACGACTCCTTCCGCGGCAAAGCTCCCGAAAAAGTCGTGCAGGCCATGGAAAACACTTTGGCCGAGCGGCGCATCGAATTTGACAAGCTGCGCGAACGCCTCGCGCAGCTCGAAAAAGGCTCCTGATGGCGCACTCCTCCGGCACCACCGAAAAACCGGCCGCCGAATCCTTCGACTGGAACAGCGATAAAATCGCCTCGCTGGTGAAGCAGGCCCTGGCCGAGGACATCGGCCCCGGCGACGTCACCACGCTGGCCACCGTTCCGGAAAACGCCCATGGCCAGGCCCGCGTCCTGGCCCGCGAGGGCCTGGTCTGCGCCGGACTGCCCCTCGCCGAAAAAGTTTTCCTCTCGCTCGACCCGCAAATGCGCATCGAACTCCTCCTCGCCGACGGCCAGCGCGCCTCCTCCGGCCAGGAACTTTTCCGCCTCCAAGGCCGCGCCCGCGCCATCCTCACCGGCGAGCGCACCGCCCTGAATTTCCTCGCCCACCTGTCCGGCATCGCCACGCTCACCGCCGCCTTCGTCAGCAAGCTCGAAGGCACCAAGGCCCGCATCCGCGACACACGCAAAACCACTCCCCTCCTCCGCGCTTTCGAAAAATACGCCGTGCGCATGGGCGGCGGCGTCAATCACCGCATCGGCCTCTACGACGCCATCCTCCTTAAGGAAAATCACATCGCCCTCGCCGGCGGCGTCCGCCGCGCCGTCGAAAAAGCCCGCGCCTCCTCCTCTTCCCTTTCCATTCAGGTCGAAGTCCGCAACGCCGCCGAACTCGGCCAGGCCCTCGCCGCCGGCGCCGATTCCGTTCTCCTCGACAATATGCCCGTCGACGCCGCCTCCCTCTGCGTCTCCCTCGCCCGCGAACTCCGCCCCCAATGCCTCGTCGAAATCTCCGGCGGCATCAACCTCACCAACGCCCGCGCCTACGCCCTCACCGGCGCGGACTTCCTCTCCTCGGGCATGCTCACGCACTCCGCCCCCGCCGCCAATCTCAGCCTCCTTGTCGAAAACGTCTCCGCCGGGTAAGCTGCGGTTGCCTCCGCGGGCGAGCCTCATGACCCTGAAAACACCTCCCGGCACAACCGACCAGCGCATCGAATCGCTCCTGGCGCTGCTCGCCGATAATCCCACCATCGTCATCAGCGGCTCGCGCATCGCCGACGAAATCGGCGTCAGCCGCTCCGCCGTGTGGCGCTGGGTCAAACGCCTCCGCGAACTCGGCGTCCGCGTAAAAGGCGAATCCGGCGCCGGCTATCACCTGGAATCCGTTCCGGACATCCTTTCTGCCGCAATGCTCCGCCGCGGCCTGCGCGGTTCCCTCTTCAGCCACCACATTCATCATTTCCTCAAAACCGACTCCACCAACCGCGTGGCCTTCGATCTCGCCCACGCAGGCGCTCCCGAAGGCACTCTTGTCCTCGCCGAGGAGCAGACCGCCGGAAAGGGTCGCGCCGGACGCCGCTGGCATTCCGAGCGCGCCGCGGGAATCTACGCCACGCTCCTGCTCCGCCCGCGCCTCTCCCCCGTGCAGGCGCCCCTGCTCACCCTCCTCGCCGGCCTTTCCGTGCGCGCCGCCGTCGAAGCCCAGGCGGGCGTCGCCCCGGACCTGAAATGGCCCAACGATCTTCTCCTCGGCGGCCGCAAACTCGGCGGCATCCTTACCGAGATGCACGCCGAGCCGAACATCATCCGCTTTGTCATCATCGGCATCGGCCTGAACGTCAACCAGTCCAAATTCCCCCCCGACTTGGCCGCGATCGCCACCTCCCTGCACTCCGCCACCGGCAGGAAACATTCCCGCCTCGAACTCCTGATGCGCTTGCTGCGCCAATTCGAGTCCGACTACAATCGTTTCCTGCGCGAAGGCCCGGCCTGGGTGGTGGACTCCTTCCAGTCCGTCTCCAGCTTCGCCCAAGGCAAGCGCGTCCGCGTCAGCGACGGCCGCGAAGAGTACACCGGAACGACCGCGGGACTGACCGCGGAGGGACAGTTACAAGTCCGGCGGGAAGACGGCAGGACCGTGGCGGTTCTTTCCGGCGATGTGACGGAGGCCAGCTAGATGCTCATGGTCATTGATGTGGGCAACACCAATTCGGTCCTGGGCGTCTATCGCGGCGAGGAACTCATCGCCCACTGGCGCCTCACCACCGCGCGCCACCAGACCGTCGACGAATACGGCATCCTCACCCGCAATCTCTTCACCCTCGCCGATCTCGACCGCGACGCCATCACCGGCGTCATCATCAGCTCCGTCGTTCCTCCCGTCAACGCCACCCTCGCCGAAACCGCCCGCCGCTATTTCGGCTTGCAGGCGCTCTTCGTCGAGCCGGGCATCAAGACCGGCATGCCCGTGCAGTACGACAATCCCCAGGAGGTCGGCGCGGACCGCATCGTCAACGGCGTGGCCGCCTTCGGCAAGTACGGCGGCCCCTGCATCATCGTGGACTTCGGCACGGCCATCACCTTCGACGCCGTTTCCGCCAAGGGCGAATATCTCGGCGGCGTCATCGCCCCCGGCCTGGGCATCTCCTCTGAAGCGCTTTTCTCCCGCGCCGCGCGCCTCCCCCGCGTCGAAATCAAGGACCCCGGAAAAGTCATCGGCACCAACACCGTCGGCTCCATGCAGTCCGGCCTCTTCTATGGCTCCGTCGGCCTCGTGGACGGCATCCTCGAACGCATGAAACAGGAACTGGGCCCGGACGCCAAAGTCGTCGCTACCGGCGGGCAGGCCCGTCTCGTCGCCGCCGGCTCAAAGCATATCCAGCACACCGACGAATTTCTCACCCTCGAAGGTCTGCGCATCATCTGGGAGAAAAACCAGCCCGTCGAGCGCAAGGGCATTCCTCCCTCCGCTTCGTCCGCGCGGCCCTCCGCCGCGAAGAAATCGCCGCGTTGAGCCTCGGCATGGACGGCTGGAACTATTTCAGTTATTACAGCGAAATCGAGGAATATTTCTGGAAAAAACGCGGCGCCCATCTCCTCGTTTCTCCCATCGACTGGGCCATCATGGAGTCCTGGCAGCAGGCCGGTGTGCCTCTTTCCGCCGTCTTCAAAGGCATTGACCGCGCTTTCGAAAGCTACCAGCGCTCCAAACGCGGCGCCGGCCGCGCCCTGAAAAGCCTGGCCTACTGCACCGACGCCGTCCTCGAAGCCGCCGAAGAGGAAAAAGCCGCCGCCACCGGCGCGGCCCCCGCCGCCAACGCCCCGCCCCCCGCGGAAACGTTTCCCCGCGAAACCCTGCGCGCCTATTTCCTGCGCAACGTGGCCCAGCTCCGCGCCGCCGCCGAGCGCACCTCCGCCGCCTCGCCCGAACTGGCCGCCCGCTTCTCCGAATCCGCCCAGGCCCTCCAAGACAAACTTATTCTCCTCGACGCCCCCGGCGCACTCGACCTCGAAGACCTCGAACGCCACCTCACCGTCCTCGACGAAAAACTCCAGTCCTCTCTTGCCAGCCTTTCCACCGAAGACCTCCTCCTGCGCATCCGCCGCGACCTCGATCATCAACTCGCCGCCTATCGCGGAAAAATGAAAGGCCCGCAACTCGCCCAAATCGAGCGCCAATTCATCCACAAACGCCTCCTCGAGGAATACCGCCTTCCCCGCCTCAGCCTCTACTACTTCTCCTGACCTCCCCCCAATAAATGAATTGTCATTCTGAGTCCCGGTGGTTTTTACCGGGACGAAGAATCTCAACTGAAAGTCCTGCCGCCACGTACAACCGCGATGCACCGGCCCCCGGCACCGCCCTCGCGCAAACTCCGCCGAACGCTTATACTGTCGCCTTGCCCGCTAAGTTGCGCCTTGGCGAGCCCTTGTTCGTGGCCAAATTCCAGCGCGAGGTTGACGCGTGACAGATTCGGTTTGGAAAAGCACCGTAAACGTAGCCTCTCCCGATGCCCAGAAAAACGCCCGCCGCGTCGTCGACCTCCTCACGCAGATGAAGAACGAGGAAGAAACTATCCGCCAGGGTGGCGGCGCCAAAGCCATCGAATCCCAGCACAAGAAAAACCGCCTGACCGCCCGCGAGCGCATCGCCAAACTGATCGACCCCAAAACGCCGTTTTTCGAATTGGGCCTCTACGCCGCCCACGAAATGTACGAGGAATGGGGCGGCGCGCCCTCCGCCGGTACCGTCACCGGCCTCGCGCGCATCTGCGGCCGCCTCTTCATGCTCATCGCCAATGACGCCACGGTAAAAGCCGGCGCCTTTTTCCCCATGACCGCGAAAAAAGTTATTCGCGCACAGAATATCGCCATCGAAAACCGCATTCCCACAATCTATCTCGTCGACTCCTCCGGCGTTTTCCTTCCCCTGCAGGAAGACGTTTTCCCGGACACCGACGATTTCGGCCGCGTCTTTCGAAATAACGCCGTCATGAGCGCCCAGGGCATTCCCCAAATCACAGCCATCATGGGCATGTGCGTCGCCGGCGGCGCCTATCTCCCGGTCATGTGCGACCACATCCTGATGACCGAAGGCTCCGGCCTCTTCTTGGCCGGCCCCGCGCTAGTGCAGGCCGCCATTGGACAAAAATATTCCGCCGAGGAACTGGGCGGCGCCAAAATGCACGCCCAGATCAGCGGCACGGTGGACTTCCGCGAACCGGACGACGAGAGTTGCCTCAAACGCATCCGCGCCCTCGTGGACAAGATGGGCGCGGCCGACCGTTCGCCCTTCAGTTATGAAAAACCGCGCGAACCCCTCTATCCCGCAAGCGAAATCTACAATATTTTTTCCAGCGATCCGGCCAAGCAGTACGACATGCGTGAAATCATCGCCCGCTTCGTCGACGCCGGCGAATTCGAAGAGTACCGCGCCGAATACGGCGAAACCCTCCTGTGCGGCTACGCCCGCGTCGGCGGCTGGGCCGTGGGCATCGTCGCCAACCAGAAAAAACACATCCAGACCCACGCCCGCGGCACCGACCAGAAAATGATCGAGTTCGGCGGCGTCATCTACACCGAATCGGCGGAAAAGGCAGCCCGCTTTATTCTCGACTGCAACCAGAACCGCGTCCCCCTGATTTTCCTCCACGACGTCAACGGCTTCATGGTCGGCAAGGACGCTGAATGGAGCGGCATCATTCGCGCCGGCGCCAAAATGGTCAACGCCGTGGCCAATAGCGTGGTCCCGAAAATTACGGTGATCTGCGGCGGCAGTTTCGGCGCCGGCCATTACGCCATGTGCGGCAAAGCCTACGACCCGCGCTTCGTCTTCGCCTGGCCCACCGCGCGTTACGCAGTCATGAGCGGCGACGCCGCCGCCGGAACGCTCGCCGAAATCAAACTCAAACAACTCGAACGCGAAGGCAAAAAGGTGGACGAGAAAGTAAGAAAAGAAATGTACGACGCGGTGAAAGCCACCTACGAACATCAAACCGATCCGCGTTATGCGGCTGCGCGGCTCTGGGTGGATGCCATCATCGATCCCGCGCACACGCGCGAGGCGCTGATCTGGGCGCTGGAAGCAGCCGCGCTGAATCCTGAAATCCGCGAATTCAAAACCGGAGTACTGCAAACCTGACATGGAACCCGTAAAACTGATCGAATGCCCGCGCGACGCCTGGCAGGGACTGCCGGAATTTATTCCCACGGAATACAAGGCCGCATACCTGAAGGAACTGGTGCTCGCCGGTTTCAAACACATTGACGCGGTGAGTTTCGTCTCGCCCAAGCACGTGAAACAAATGGCCGACAGCGAAGAAGTGATGAAATTATTGAACGCTTCCCTTCCCGCCGACGTTACGCTGCCGGAAATCATCGGCATCGTGGTGAACGATAAAGGTTTGCAGCGCGCGCTGGCGACTCCGGGTGTCAGCACCATCGGCTATCCATACTCGATCTCCGCGCATTTCCGCCGGGCCAACGCCAATATGTCGCGCTCGGAATCGCGCGCGCTGGTGGAGACGCTGCGCAAGGAAACGTCCGCGGCGGGGCGCGACCTGGTGATTTATATTTCGATGGCCTTCGGCAATCCCTATGACGAGCCGTGGGGGCCGGAACTGATCGAAGAGACACTCGAGTGGCTGAAAGCCATTCGCGTAAAAACCGTTTCGCTTGCGGATACGGCGGGCGATGCCGCGCCGGAACTGGTCGGCTCGGTCTTCGCGCGAGTAAAGGACTGCGTGGCGGGAATTGAATTGGGAATTCACCTGCACAGCAGGCCCGAAGACATCGAAGCCAAGGTGCTCACGGCGTACGCGGCGGGATGCAGAAGATTCGATAGCGCGCTGACGGGCCTCGGCGGCTGCCCCTTTGCCGGCGATCATCTGGTGGGCAATCTGGATACCACGTCGGTGCTGGCGGCGCTGCGCAACGCAGGCGGCGATCCGGGCATTGATTCTTCGCGCCTGGCGAAAATCCTGCAAATGACCAACGAAATCCGCACCAAGTACGCCAACGCGCCGCTGCCGAGCTGAGGACGAAACTTTATGTACACAACGCTGAAGCTGGCCACCACGAAGGACATCGCCACGATCACGCTGGACCGCGCGGAGAAGCGCAACGCCATTTCCACGGCGATGATCGAGGAACTGCTCGCCGCGCTCGATGCGGTGGAGAAAAGTTCCGCGCGCGTCGTGGTCATCACCGGCAGCGGCAACGCGTTCTGTTCAGGAATGGATTTGGAATTGCTTTCAGCGATCGCGCAGCAGTCGCCGGAACAAAATCTGGCCGATTCGCGGCGCATGGCCGGAATGTTCCGCCGCATCTGGAGTTTTCCAAGGATTCTAATCGCCGCCGTAAACGGCCCGGCCATCGCCGGCGGCACGGGCATCGCCACCATGTGCGATTTCACATTGGCCGTGCCGGAAGCGAAGTTCGGCTACACCGAAGTGAAAATCGGATTTCTTCCCGCCATCGTTTCCGTGTTTCTGACGCGGCAGATTGGCGAGAAACAGGCGCGCGATCTCTTGCTGACAGGTCGTATTTTCGACGCCGCCGAAGCCAAATCGCTTGGTCTCGTGAACGATGTCGTTCCCGCCGATCAGCTTGTCGCGACGACACAGCGGCTGGCCGAATCGTTACTCGCTGCTAGTCCTACAAGTCTGGCGCGGACCAAGAAATTACTGGTGGCCACGGCCGCGGCGCAAGTGGACGCCGACCTGGAACGGGCTATCGCGGAAAACGCCGGCATTCGCGCGACTGCCGATTTCCGCGAAGGACTCGCTTCGTTTCTGGAAAAACGCAAGCCTGTCTGGCGCGGCGAGGAGTAACCCGGAGAATCATGAGCCATCACGATACCACCGTGCGCGTGCGTTACGCCGAGACCGACCAGATGGGCGTGGTCTATCATTCGAATCATCTGATCTGGTTCGAGATCGGACGCGTCGAGCTGATGCGCTCGATGGGAATTTCCTACAAGCAGATGGAGAGCGAGGACGGCTGCTACATTTTCGTGGCCGAGGCGCATTGTCGCTATCTCGCTCCGGCGCGCTACGATGAAGTTCTGCGCATCCGTTCGTGGATCGCGGAAGCGGGCAGCCGCATCATCAAATTCGCTTACGAAATTGCGCGCGCCGAGGACGGCCAGTTACTGGCCTCTGGTTTCACCAAGCACGTGGTGTGCGGCAAAGACGGGCGGCCCAAAGCGCTGCCGGCCAAATATCGCAGCGTGCTGGTGGCGTCCGAAGCTCCCGCCGCAAAGGGGAAAGAAGCATGAGCGTAAACATTTCCGGAGCCAGCCTGACGTTTGAAGAGCTTTACGAAATCGCCGTGCGCGGCGCGAAGGTTTCGCTGGCGCCGGCGGCGGTGGCAAAGATGAACGCTTCGCGCGCGGTCGTCGATCGCTTGGTGCAGGCGGGAAAAACGGCCTACGGGATCAACACCGGTTTTGGAAAACTGGCTTCCGTGCGCATCTCTTCCGATCAGGTGCGGCAGTTGCAAGTGAATCTGGTGCGCTCGCATTGCTGCGGCGTGGGCGAGCCGCTCAGCGAAGCGGAGACGCGGGCGATGATTCTGCTGCGCGCCAACGCCCTGGCCAAGGGGCTGAGCGGCGTGCGCCCCGTAGTGGTGGAAACGCTGTGCGCCATGCTCAACGCCGGGGTGCATCCGGTGATTCCCTCGCAAGGCTCCGTCGGCGCGTCGGGCGATTTGGCGCCACTGGCTCACCTGGCGCAAGTGGCGATTGGTGAGGGTTTGGCGCGCTACGGAAAAGAAACGCTGCCCGGCGGCGTGGCCTTGAAACTTGCCGGCATTGCTCCGCTGGCGCTGGAGACCAAGGAGGGGCTTTCGCTGCTGAACGGAACGCAGGGCATGCTGGCGCTCATCAGCCTGGCGCTGCATCAGGCGGACGTGCTGGTGGACACGGCGGACGTAGCCGCGTCGCTTTCGATGGATGCGCTGCGCGGCAGCCCCAATGCGTTTGATCCGCGCATCATGGAAGCGCGCCCCTATCCGGGCGCGGCGCAGACCGCGCGGAATCTGGCGCGGCTGAATGAAGGCAGCCAGATTCGCGAATCGCATCGCGCGGCGGAAAAAGATCCGCGCGTGCAGGACCCCTATAGCGTGCGCTGCACGCCGCAGGTGCATGGAGCGGTGCGCGACGCGCTGGCGCAGGCGCGGGCCACGGCGCTGGTGGAACTGAACAGCGCGACGGACAATCCGCTGGTGTTTGTCCATGAAGGAAAGCCAGGCGAGGGCGACATCGTCAGCGGCGGAAATTTTCACGGCCAGCCGCTGGCCATGGCCGCGGACCAGATTGCCGTGGCCATCGCCACGCTGGGCGGAATTTGCGAGCGGCGCATCGAGCAGATGACCAATCCGCTGACCAGTTTACTTCCCGCGTTTCTGACGCCCGAGCCGGGGCTGAATTCCGGGCTGATGATCGTGCAGGTGACCGCGGCGGCGCTGGTGAGCGAGAACCGCGCGCTGGCCGCGCCGCATTCGGTGGATTCGGTGTCCACCTCGGGCAATCAGGAAGATTACGTTTCGATGGGCATGAGCGCGGCGCGGCGGCTGGAACGCATGCTGGCGAATCTGCGCTACATCATTGCCATCGAACTGCTATGCGCCTGCCAGGGGATTGATTTGCTGGCGCCGCTCACCACCGGCACGCTGGCCGGGAAGGCTTTCCTCGCCGTGCGGGGGAAGTCGCCCAAGCTGACCGAGGACCGTCCGCAGGCGCCGGAGATGGAGGCTGTGGCGGGGTTGGTGGCCGGCGGGGCGTTGGCGGAGTTGCTGCGCTGAGTCTGAATGCCGAAGTTAACAATATGACCCCCACCCTCGGTATTTTTTTGTAAGTGTTGATTCTGCGGGGGTTTTAAGTTCTTTGTTTTGGAACTGCAGATTCTACAGGGGTTGCGGGCGTGTTTTTTGGATCTGCAGAATATAAAGGAGTTAGCAGTTGTCAGTTGACAGTTGTCAGTTTTAAGAGGGTACACCCCCGGTGTTTTTGCAAAGAGTGCGCAGTTCGTTGAATGGAAAAGAGTTGCGGCGCGCTCCTGTTTTTGGAAGAGCGAAAGAGTGTGTAATTCATTGATTGCAGGAGGGTTGGAAAACGCTCCTGTTTTTGGAAGAGCGCGGGAAAGGGCGGAAGGTAATGAGGTGAAGAGGTAGCGAGGCGAGGAGGGGAGTTGGCGGAGGTGAGGGCCGCGATTCACAGGTAATTGTAGCATTAGAAGTACTGTTTGTCAAATAGATACTGGTAAGTGGTTTGTTTGATGGGGGATAGGCGGTGGCCGACGGAACCAACAAAGCTCTGATGGGAGCCTATAGCTAGACGACATTTCGAGCTTGGCCTCCCCGGTTGTCCGTATACCGGGTCATCTCATCCAACCCAGGTTGTCTGAAGGCCCACGGGGCAATGGGTTCAGACGCGAGGCATTCTTCCGGATCAAGAACATTTGCTTGCAGGTTGGGCAGTCCCATCGCGTCTCTCGGTCGCTGTCATAGTCGAAGATGACATGAACAGCGAGTTTCTTGGTTTCCCAGCATGCCACGCAGATTGGCGTGGCATCGTCCTCTTGATAGTAAAAAGGAGGTTTGTGGACCATCTCTTTCTGAAGGGCGATGATTTTTTCCAGTTCGCTACTTTTTCTTCAAGGCGCGGAGGGGGAAACGCTTCCCCTCGTAGGGAGATTGCTGTATTTTCACTGAGGGCAAGCGGAAGAAGAATGGAAGCAGAGAAAGGCTGCCAGGCTAAAGCCTGGCGCTACAAAATCCGGAAAATCGGAAAAATGAAACAAGCGACGCGGCATGTTGAGGGAGGCAGGTATGGTGGCAGCGCAGGGAGTTGGGACGGTGGCGAGGGCGGTGGAATCGCGGGATCCGGTTACGGGGGAGGTTTGGAGGACGTTCACGGCGGCGACTCCGGAGGCGGTGCGGCATGCGGTGATCCTGGCGCGGGCGGCGCAGAGGGAGTGGGCGGGGCAGACGCTGCGGGAGCGGCGGGGGGTGATGGAGCGGTTTCGGCGGTTGCTGGTGGAACGGCGGGGGGCAGCGATTGAATTGATTCAGAGGGAGACGGGGAAGCCGCGGGTGGAGGCGCTGGTGGAGGTGCTGGCGGTTTTGAATTTCGCGGCGTTCTACGGGAAGGCGGCGCGGCGGGTGTTGAAGACGCACAGCTACCGGGCGGGGACGGTGGCGATGATGCGGAAGACGGTGCGGGTGGCGCGGGAGGCGTATGGGGTGATTGGGCTGATTACGCCGTGGAACTATCCGTTTCTGATGCCGGCGGGGATTGCCATTCCGGCGCTGCTGGCGGGGAATGCGGTGCTGCTGAAGCCTTCGGAATTTACGCCGAGCGTTTCCCTGCTGCTGGGCGAGTTGCTGCGGGAGGCGGGATTGCCGGAGGGGGTGCTGACGGTGCTGCCGGGCGACGGAACGACCGGGGCGGCGCTGACGGCGGAGAAATTGGACAAGGTGTTTTTTATTGGCAGCGAGGCGACGGGGCGGAAGATTGCTTTGAGTTGCGCGGAGCGGATGACTCCCTGCGTGCTGGAGCTGGGGGGAAGCGATCCGGCGATTGTGCTGGAGGATGCGGACCTGGACGTGGCGGCGCTGGGGATTGCGTGGGGAAGATTTTTCAATGCGGGGCAGACGTGCGTGGCGCCGAAGAGGGTGTTCGTGGTGGAAAAAGTCTACGATGCGTTTGTGAAAAAGCTGGCCGAGCGCGTGAGCGGATTGCGGGCGGGGACGGGAGAGGTGGACAGCGGGCCGATGATCCGGGCGTCGCAGGCGGGGGCGCTGCGGGAGCAGTATGAGGACGCGATGGAGCGCGGGGCCAGCGTCAGTGCGCGGGCTACGGTGAACGCGCCGGAGAATCCGTGCGTATTCGCGCCGACGGTGCTGCTGAATGTGCCGGCGGAGGCGCGGGCGCTGACCGAGGAGACGTTTGGGCCGCTGCTGCCGGTGGTGCGCGTGCGGGACGAGCAGGAGGCCATTGCGCGGGCCAACGACAGCCGGTATGGGTTGAGCGCATCGGTCTGGAGCCGGGACATCGCGCGGGCGGAAGCGGTGGGGCGAAATCTGGAGTGCGGGTCGGTGATGATCAATGATTGCGTGTTTGCGGCGGGGATGGCGGACGTGCCGTATGGCGGGGTGAAGGCCAGCGGGATGGGGCGTTCGCATGGGATCGCCGGGCTGCTGGAGTGCGTGCAGGAAAAGACGTACGTGATCGATCCGTGGGCGGGGTGGAGGCAGGCGTATTGGTACAGCTACGGGCCGAAGATTGCGGCGGGATTGGAAAATTATTTGACGTTTGAGCATGGGCGGGGGATTTTGGGGCGGCTGGTGGCGGGGACGCGGGCTGTTTGGGCGCTGTATTTCGGGAGGGATTGAGTTCTCGATGAGCAACCAGAAACTGCGCATCCTGGCCGTCGCGGCCATCACCATCATCGCCATGGGGGGCGTTTCGTTGCTTCCCCGCTTGCACCAAGATCCTGAGTACCATCTCTTTGCGGACCACCGCGAATTCCTGGGCATCGCCAACTGTTTGGACGTAATTTCCAATCTGCCTTTTCTGCTGGTGGGCATATTCGGGCTGCGGTTGCTATGGTCTTCGCCGGAATCGTCCGAGAAACGAATGCTGGCGCCGGAGGAACGCTGGCCGTGGATGCTGTTTTTTCTGGGAGTGGGACTGACCAGTTTCGGTTCCGCCTATTACCATCTGGCGCCCGGAAACGGGCGGCTGCTCTGGGACCGGCTGCCCATGGCGCTGGGATTCATGTCGCTGCTGGCGGCGGTGATCGCGGAGCGGATTGAAGTGCGGGCGGGAGTGCGGCTGCTGGGGCCGCTGGCGGCTTATGGAATCTGGAGCGTGCTTTCCTGGCATTTCAGCGAACTGCGCGGGCATGGAGATCTGCGTCCTTACATCCTGACGCAGTTTTTTCCGCTGCTGCTGATTCCCGCGCTGCTGGCGCTGTTCCCGGCGAAGTACACGCGCGGCGGCGACCTTTTCGGCGCTCTGGGAATTTACGGGCTGGCCAAGGTTTTCGAATTATTGGACGCGCGGATTTTCGCCACGGGGCAGCCGTTCAGCGGGCACACGCTGAAGCATGTGACGGCGGCGGTGGCGACGTGGTGGATCTACCGAATGTTCAAGCTGCGCCGCCCCCTTGCGGCTGATCAGCCGCGTTCGAGGTAGCGGCGGGCGGGGGCGTAGTGGGCGAAGAGTTTTTCTTCGGCGCGGAATTCGGGGGAGTGGGAGAGCAGGCTGCAGCCGGAGCGGCGGGTGGGATGTTTGACGTGGAGCATTTCGTGGTAGAGGACGTATGCGACGGCGAATTCGGGGACGGAGGGGCGGTCGAGGCGGCGATTGAGGAGGATTTGGTTGGGGCCGGGGTCGTAGCAGCCGAATTGGCGGCGCCAGTTGCGGGTGCTCCAACCGAGGAGAGGGCGGGCGAGGGAGCTGGAAAAATATTGGGCGTTGATGCGATCGAAGAGCGCATCGAGATCGAACATTTCGCCACGGGGATGAATGGCGCGAGGCGTGACGCGGCTGCGGCGCATGCAGTGGAGACGGCCGCGGGTGCGGGCGGAGCGGGCGTAGGCGAGATAGGGAGCGACGAGCGATGCGGGGGCTTTTTTGCGGTACATGCGCGCGAGGAGCAGGACGGCGGCGGCTTCGAGGACGGTGCGGGAGGCGCGGGCGAGAAGATCGGAGAGGCGCACGAGGACAATGTCCTCGCGGCGGCGGATGGTGAGGGTGAGGCTGGCGTAGGGAAAAAATTCGACATGGAAGCGCGGGGGGCGGCCATCGCAACCCAGGCGGGTGAACATGCGCTGAAAGAGAAACGGAGCGCCGGGGTCTACGCGGGAACTTTTTTTTCGGAGCGGACTCACGGACCATTCCTGCGGCGAACCGGGGGCGGAGCCAATTCCTTGCGGGCCTTCTGGGCGTCATGGAGAGCGTCGGTGGTGCCCTCGATGGCGTCGTCAAGATTTTCCTTGTAGAGGGAAAGCTCCGTGCCGGCGGCTTCGATCTGCTTGAGAACGGCCAGGAACTCCCCGGCGCGGAGGATCATCAGGTCCACACCCTTGCGCAGGTTTTCCTGTTTTTCGACGCCAGCCTCGATGCGGTCGGCGGCGTCATCCACGCAACTGGCGTAGGCATTGAGCAGGGCGTTGAGAATGACGGCGTGGTGATTGGGCGAGGGGTGGGCCAGTTCGTACTGGAATTTCTTGAGGCGGTCATCGGCAAACTCGAGAAAGAGCTTGATGCGCTCGCTGGGAGATTCCGCATCGCGGATTTTGCCGGCATCGAGCGCGGAGAGGTAGTCCTTCTTCTGGGTTTGGGCCGCGGCGGCGCACGGAGATGGAGCGGCGACAAAGGTGAGCAGAAACAGGAACGCGGCGAAGAGGTGCATGTTCATTGGACTCCTTGCGGCGGAGCGGCCGGAGATTTTTTCTCGCCGGGGCGGCGGGGAAAGAGCAGGCGGAGGATCTGGTCCTGGGAGCGCTGGAGGTCGTCGTGGATGACTTGCAAGGGAGGACGGAATTCGAGGGGGGCGGCGTTCATGGCGTCGCGGGTTTCGCGAATGCCTTCGCGCACGTGCAATTCGATGATGCGGTAGCCGTTGGATTCTTTTTCGGCGTTGGGGTGCTGGCGAAGGACATCGGCGAAGGCGGCGCGGACATTGTCGCGGTATTTTTCGAGGATGAGTACGGCGGCGGAATAGTCCTGCGCTTTGCCGGCGCGGCGGGATTCGAGGAACTGGGCGTCGCCCAATTTGGCGAGGAGCTTGGCTTTGCGCACGGAATTGGGTTCAGCGTCGAAGCGCGGCTGGAGCGCGGCAATGGTTTGCGCGGGGGCGGGGCGCTGGGCGACGGCGGCGGGCGCGAGGCCCAGGAGCAGCGCGCAGAGCGGGAGAAGCGGCCAGGGGCGCACGGCCGCGTCAACGCTTGCCGGCAAGGCGCTTGCGCAGGACGATGAGGCGCTGCTGAGATTGCCAAATCTGATTCGCATCCTGACCTTTATCCACATCGATAAATTTCTGATAGGCCTCGATCGCCGCGGCGGCCTGCTCCAGTCTATCGTAGCAGGTGGCGCGGACAAACCACGCGCCAGGAACGAGCGGCTCCTGGCGGGCGACCTGTTCGAGAGCGGCGAGGGCGGCGGGGCAGTTTTTTTGCAGGTAATAGGTGGTGCTCAGATCCTTCCAGGCGGCGAGGTTCTTGGCGTCGGCGCGGACGACGAGGAGCAATTCCCTTTCCGCGGAGGGAAAATCGCGTTTCTGGAGGAAAAGGCGGCCGAGGCCGGCGCGCAGGGCGTGGCGCGAGGGGTCCTGCTGAAGGGCTTGTTGCAGGGTGAGGATGGCGGCGTCCCAGCGGGATTGGGCGACCTGGATGTCGGCGCGAAGGAGCAAGGAATCGGTGGAGGGAGGTTTTCCATCGTCGAGGCGGTCGAGGGCGGCGAGCGAGTCGTCGTACTGTTTTTGCTCGAAGAGAAGAGTGGCGAGGCGAAAGAGAGCGTCGCGGCCGGCGGGCTGGAGTTCGAGGTAGCGGCGATACGCGGCTGCGGCATCGGGCTTTTGTTGCGCGTCGAGCGCGTGCGCGAAGGCCAACTGCGCGGGAGCGGAATCGGGAGCGAGAGACAGGGCGGTGCGGGCGGCGGATTCGGCGGCGGAGAATTTTTCGGCGCGGAGGAGAACGCGGGCGAGGGCGAGCCGCGTCTCGAGATCGCCAGGATCGAGGCGCGCGGCGGATTGCAAGGATTCGATGGCGCCGGGAAAATCGTCCGTGCGCTCAAGGGCCAGGCCAAGTAAATAGCGCGGGCGGCTCTGCGCGGGGAGCAATTCGACGGCTTTGCGCAGCGGGGCGACGGCGGCGGGCGGGTCGCGATCGAGCAGCAGCGTGCCGAGATTGAGATGGGCTTCGGAAAGTTTGGGGTCGAGCGCGATGGCGCGCAGCAGGGCGGCGCGGGCTTCGTCCCAGCGTTCGAGGGCGATATAGACGTAGCCGAGTTCAAAGAAACCGTAGGCGAAATCGGGCTGCTCGGCGGTCAGTTTTTGCAGGGGAGCGAGGGCCGAGGGAAAATCCTGGCGTTCGATGGCGGCCTGGGCTTCCTCAAGGAGAGCGTTGAGAGGATTCGCGTACTTGCGGCGGGTGGCGGGATGCTGTTTATCGGCGGGTGAAGTTTGCACGCGGGCGCGCGCAGGCGCGGGCAGTAAAACGCAAAGAGCGAGAGAGGCCGAAGCGAGCAGGCGCGTGGAGTTCATGGCTTGACTTTGACCTTGACCTTGCCGTTACCCTTTCCGTTGCCGGGCTTGTCCGGGGAGTTGGATGCGCCGCCCGCGGCCAACTTTGCCTGGGCGGCGGCGCGCAGGACGCGGGCCAGGTAGCGGCCGGTGTGCGACTGAGGATTGCGGGCGATCTGCTCGGGAGTTCCGGTGGCCACGATTTTGCCGCCCTGGTCGCCGCCCTCGGGGCCCATGTCGATGATCCAGTCGGCGGACTTCATGACGTCGAGATTGTGCTCGATGACGAGGAGCGAGGCGCCGCTATCGAGAAGCTTGCGGAAGGCGGTGAGGAGCTTGTGGATGTCGTCAAAGTGCAGGCCGGTGGTGGGCTCGTCGAGCAGATAGAGGATGCCCTTGTTTTCGGTGCGGGCCAGATGCGCGGCGAGCTTGAGGCGCTGGGCTTCGCCGCCGGAGAGCGTGGTGGCGGACTGGCCGAGGCGGAGATAGCCGAGTCCAATTTCGGTGAGGATGCGGATTTTGGAAGTGACGCGGGGAACGTTGGCGAAAAAGAGCAGCGCTTCGCGCGCGGTCATCTGCAGGACGTCGTGGATATTTTTTCCGTGGTAGCGGACCTCGAGCACGCCGCTCTTGAAGCGCGTGCCGCGGCAGTCCTCGCAGACCAGTTCGACGTCGGCGAGGAATTGCATTTCGACGGTGACGGCGCCGTCGCCCTGGCAGGTTTCGCAGCGGCCGCCGGGAACGTTGAAGGAAAAATGGCCGGCGGAATAGCCGCGGCGGCGGGCGTCGGGGCAATCGGCGAAAACTTCGCGGATGCCGTCGAAGGCTTTCAGATAGGTGGCGGGATTGGAGCGCGGGGTGCGCCCGATGGGCGACTGGTCCACGATGACCACTTCCTGAACGTGCTGGTCGCCTTCGAGTTTGTCGCAGAACTCCTTGATGCCTGCGCCGCTGCGGCGCGCCAGCAGGGCTTTGTAGAGGACGTCATGGACGAGAGTGGATTTGCCGGAGCCGGAAACGCCGGTGACCACGGTGAGGGTGTGCAGGGGAACTTGCAGGTCCACGTTTTGCAGATTGTGCAGCATGGCGCCGGAGAGGCGCAGGAATTTGCCGGCGGGCTTCTGGCGGCTGCCGGGAAGCGGAATGCGCAGTTCGCCGCTGAGGTAGCGGCCGGTGAGGGACTGGGGGTCTTGCAAGAGCGCTTCGACCGTTCCGGCGAAGAGGATGCGGCCGCCGAGTTCGCCGGCGCCGGGACCGAGATCGATGACGCAGTCGGCGGAACGGATGGTGTCGGGATCGTGCTCGACGACGAGAACGGTGTTGCCGAGATCGCGGAGGGATTTGAGGATGTCGATGAGGCGCTGGGTATCGCGCGGATGCAGGCCGATGGAAGGCTCGTCGAGAACGTAGAGCGCGCCGACGAGGTGCGAGCCGAGAGAAGTGGCCAGCTGGATGCGCTGGGATTCGCCGCCGGAGAGAGTGGAGGTGAGGCGGTCGAGGCTGAGGTAGTCGAGGCCGACTTCGTCGAGGAACTGCAGGCGGCTGCGAATTTCCTCGAGGATACGCTCGGCGATTTTGGCCTGCTCGGGGCTTAGCTCGAGCGCGGTGAAAAACAGGCGGGCTTCCTTGACGGTGAGTTTGCACAGCTCGGTGATGGATTTGCCGGCGACGCGCACGGCGCGGGCTTCCGGGCGCAGGCGCGTGCCGCCGCATTCGAGGCACAGGGAGTACCCGCGGTAGCGGCTGAGAAAGACGCGCACGTGCAGCTTGTACTTCTTGCGCTCGAGCCACTGGAAAAGACCCTTCACACCTTCGAACTTGTTTTCGGGGTCGCCGTCGATCACCACCTGGCGGTGTTCGGCGGAGAGATGCCGCCAGGGAATATGCGTGGGGATGCCGCGGGAGCGCAGCCAGCGCTTGGCTTCGGCGAAAAGGGTGCGGTAGCGCGGCTTGGTCCAGGGGTCAACGGCGCCATCTTCGATGGATTTTCCCGGATCGGGAACGACGAGGTTCATGTCGAAATCCACGGTGTTGCCGAAGCCGAGGCATTTGGGGCAGGCGCCGTGGGGATTATTGAAGGAAAAAAGGCGCGGCTCGGGCTCCTGGTAGGCGATGGAGCAGCGCTTGCATTCAAAACGTTCGTTGAAGGACAGGCGCTCGGCGGCATTGCCAGCGGCATCGGCGACGAATTCGAGGAGGGCTTCGCCGTGGCCTTCGCGGTAGCAGAGTTCGACCGAGTCCACGAGGCGGGAGCGCGAGGAGGGATCGATGGCGAGGCGGTCCACGAGGACGAAGACGGGGCGCTTGAAATTGAGGTCCAGGAGGGTTTCGGGCGAGGAAAACTCGTGCACGCGGCCTTCCTGATAGAGGCGGTTGAAGCCGCGCTTGCGCAGTTCCAGAAGGGCCTGGCGCACGGCCTCGGCGGAGGCGGCGGCCGAAACGGGGCGCTTCTTTTTTCCCTTGGGATCTTCGGGAGCGGCGAGGCGCACGGGAAACAAGACGTAGAAGCGGCGGCCGGGCGGGAGAGACAGGACGCGCACGGCGATATCTTCGGGGGCGTCCTTGCGCACCACTTCGCCGCATTGGGTGCAGAAGGTGGCGCCGCAGCGGGCGAAGAGCAGGCGCAGGTAATCGTAGATTTCGGTGGAGGTGGCCACGGTGGAGCGGGGATTGCGCGTGGTGGACTTCTGGCGAATGGCCACGGCGGGAGCGATGCCGGAGATTTCGTCGACGTCGGGCTTTTCCATGCGTTCGAGGAACTGGCGGGCGTAGGCGGAGAGGGATTCGACGTAGCGGCGCTGGCCTTCGGCGTA
>Ga0315281_10000913_pt1 | contig 42518 bp, 42 predicted proteins | sample YL17G07_0_MG_FD_204540 | JGI IMG/M metagenome (GOLD analysis project Ga0315281, IMG submission 204540) | Sediment microbial communities from Yellowstone Lake, YNP, Wyoming, USA - YL17G07_0 | ecosystem: Environmental > Aquatic > Freshwater > Lake > Sediment | place: USA: Wyoming | collected...
GTGGGGACTTACGCAAAATAACGTCTTTTGAGCGTAAGCGGCGTTCTCTAACGCCGATTTTCGCCAGCGGCGCGTTAGAGAACGCGCCTTACGCAGAGTTTTGCGTAAATCCTATTTTATCGTTTTTGACCGTTAAATGTGTATAATAACGGCGTTTGTAAAAAACCACATCACAAAAAGGAGAGTTGCCATGCCCGAGACAGAAAAATTTGAAAGCGAGACCGTCTCTCAAGGCCAGAGAATTTTTGATAACATTTGGCTGTTATTTATCCTCTCGTTGTTGATCAGCACTTTGATCTATAACGTATGGGGAATCGCGAATCTTTTGGGAGTGCCGCCGGCGCCCTAGGCGGTAAGGAGAAAAAATATGTTAGCGCCTGAAAAAAATTGGTGGAAGCCGATGGGTCGCATCGAAAAGACGTGGCTGACCGTTGCGTTTGTATGGTGCGTCTTCCTAACGTTAATGATGCCGTTGTGGTACGTCTACGGCAAACAGAATGTGCCGACGGAAACGTATCGGACAACCCCCGAAAAATACGACGCAAAAGTAAGCGCTTTTGTAGAAAAATATACGATTGGGACGGATGAAACGACTGGATTGCCAATCGTGTCCGCGCCTCCCGGCAGCGACTTGTACCTGCGCGCAAGCGCCTGGCAATGGTATCCTGTCCTGCAACTGGAAAAGGGAAAGGAATATCGCCTGCACATTTCCTCAATGGATTACGAGCACGGCTTCTCACTTCAGCCTGTAAATATCAATTTGCAAGTTTTGCCTGGCTATGACTATGTGGCGACAATCACTCCTACCAGCGTCGGCGAATTTACCATTGTGTGTAATGAATATTGTTTTGTCGGTCATCACACGATGGTTGGCAAAATGATTGTGAAATAGAGGAATCAAGATGGCTACACTTGCACCTACAACCCCCTGGACTACAAGTTCAAAAGATGATTATCGCAATTGTCCCGTGACCGCCTTTAAAGTGGATATGCACACCGAACGACTCATCATTGCCAATGCGGTAATGGCGGTGGTCTGTCTCACGATTGGAGGCATTGCCGCGTTGTTGATTGCGCTGACCCGCTGGCAGGCGGTTCACCTACTTGACGCGTCCTGGTTTTATAGCTTACTCACTTTGCACGGCATTGACATGCTGGTTGCGTGGATGGTGTTTTTTGAAATGGCTGGCTTGCACTTCGGCTCGACGGTGTTGCTGAATGCGCGCCAAGCCGCCCCCAAAGTCGCTTGGCTCGGCTTTATCCTGATGACTGTCGGCGGCTTGATGGCGAACGCGGTGGTGCTATTTGACCCCAACTCCAGCGTGATGTTCTCGGCTTATGTCCCGCTTAAAGCGCATCCCTTGTTTTATCTCAGTTATATTTTGTTCGCGGTCGGCGCGTTAATCACGGTCATTACTTTTTTTATCAACATCGTGGTCGCCAAACGCGAAAAGCGTTTTGAAGGCTCTTTGCCGCTGGTCGTCTTTGGCTTGATGACCGCCGCCATTCTCGCAACGTACACCTTGCTCGAAGGCGCGGTGGCGATTGTGCCGGCTTTTCTCTGGTCGTTGGATATTCTAAAAACGTACGACCCTGGAATTTACCGCAACTTCTTCTGGGGCTTCGGCCATCCAGCGCAACAAGTCAATCTCGCCGCGATGGTTTCCATCTGGTACGCGCTCGCGCAAATGACCGTTGGCATTCGCCCTGTGAACGAAAAGTTCTCGCGTTTCGCGTTCATCTTATACCTGTTCTTCATCAACCTTGGCTCCGCGCATCACCTGCTGGTTGACCCGGGGCTTTCCTTCGCGTGGAAGGCGGTCAACACCTCTTATGCGATGTATCTCGCGGTTCTTGGCTCTATGATGCACGCCTTCTCCATTCCCGCCGCGTTGGAAATCGCTTTACGCGCCAAAGGCCACCGGAAAGGTTTATTTGGCTGGCTTCGCAATGCTCCCTGGGCTGAGCCCGGTTTTAGCGCGATGGTGATATCCATGTTCCTCTTCGGCTGGATCGGCGGCGTAACCGGCGTGACTATCGGCACGGAGCAAATCAACATGCTTGCCCATAACACGCTTCGCCTCCCCGGCCACTTCCATGCGACAGTGGTGAGCGGCACAACGCTCGCCTTCATGGGCTTCACCTATTATGTTATTCCGCTCATCTTCCGCAAGGAACTAAAGCTCAAGAGCTGGGCAAAATTGCAACCGTACGTATTCGGCTTCGGAATGTTATTGACCTCGTTGGGCATGATCACCAGCGGCTTGCAGGGCGTTGTCCGCCGCAACTGGGATATTAGCTTCGCAGGCGTTGTGCCTGGCACCGTTGAGATTACCTTAGCCATCTTCGGGATCGGCGCGATTTTGGCGGTGATTGGCGGCGTCATGTATGTCGCAATCGTGTTGGTCTCCATCCTAACCGGACCGCGTTTGGAAGCCAGAAACTTACTGCTCGTCAGCGGCACAAACAATCCGTTGCTTGAATCCACTGAGTTGACTGACCATCAAATGGAAGACAAACAAAATCAGCCGACAGGCTCAATGGCGCTCGTCTTCGCTTTTCTGGTTTGGTTTGCCGTGTACTACCTCAGCAACTGGTGGTTGCTTGGGCGCACATGGTTCATTCGTTAGTTTAATTTTATAGCTGGACTTTCGCTTGTTTCTAAAAAATCGGCGCAAGAGAGCGCCGATTACGCTCAAAAAATATTTCTAGCGTAGTCAGCGTTCTCTAACGCTGACTGAGCGAAAGGCCTGAATAGTAAACTTCGGAAGTCTTTCTTGAATTCTTGAAGGGCTTCCGAAGTTTTACTTTTAGGACTTACGCAAGACGCTCCCTCATCCCCAACCCTTCCCCCGAAGGGGAAGGGAGTCCCCTCTCCCTTCGGGAGAGGGCTAGGGTGAGGGCAAATCGCGCAAGCCGTCTTGCGTAAGTCCTTACTTTAATGACTCGCCTTACGCAGTTTTACCGCCGAGAGATTTTAAATTGCGTAAGGCGAGCGCGTAAGGCGAGTTAATGATTCAATGATTGCGTCTTTTTTTCTCGGACTGCTTGGAAGTTTCGGTCACTGTGTGGGGATGTGCAGCGCGGTGGTCTTGCTTTTTAATAAACGCCCTGTTTTTCAAAACAAGTTTGCGTGGCTCTTGGCTCACGCGGGTCGCGTGACAACTTACTCGGCGCTAGGTTTGCTGGCAGGCGCGCTAGGACAAACGCTTTGGTCGTTTACCAGACTTCAAGCGTTTCTTTCGATTCTGTTTGCCATCGGCGCCTTTTACATGGCGTCCGCTTTTATTGGGTTGACCCCCTCGCCTGAAATTTTATTCTCTGGACTGATCCAACGCTGGGGACAAGCCGTGCGCCGATTCGAATCCACCTCAATCTGGACCGCATACCTGCTCGGCGTCCTGTGGGGATTGCTCCCCTGCGGCTTGGTCTTGACCGCCCTCGTCATGGCGACGGCTTCAATCAATATTTATCAAGGCGCATTGACGATGTTTGTCTTCGGCGTTACGACTATTCCAAGTTTACTCATGGTTCGCTGGCTTGCCGATAAAATGACCTCGCGCATTTGGTCTCGCAGCCTCGCCTCGCTGGCGATGATGCTCTTTGGTTTCCAATTCGCCATGCGCGGATTCGCTACGCTTGGCTGGGTTGACCATTTCAGTTTTGGCGCAGTAATGTTTTGGTGACGCGGGTAAAGTATGTTAGTCGCCGCCTCCGCAAAAAAACTTACCGCCTGTTCCCTCTGCGAGCTGACGACTCTGCATCCTCTGACCAACGCGCAAGGCGACGTCTTCTGCTGTCCATCCTGCCGCGAGGTGGCGGCGTTGCTGGCTGAAGCGCCTGCGGCGTCCATTCAACAAGAGCGGACTCAAGGCTTGGAAAACAACGCTGAGATTACCCTCGCGCTCGGCGGTATGTGGTGTTCATCCTGCGCGTGGCTGGTCGGCGAACAACTCAAGCGCACCAAAGGGGTTGTCTCGGCGGAGGTAAGTTTTATTCAAAGACAAGCCTGCCTCGCCTACGACGCGACAATTACCAATCCCAAATTACTGAAAAAGCGCGTGCGTTCGCTCGGTTATCAGGCGACGTTGCCCAACGAAAAACCGCGCGACGAGGAAGAATCTTTTTACACGCGCTTATTAATCGGCGGCGTGATGGTTTTGCATGACATGGTTGTCGGCGCGGGCGTCTACGGGCGCGAACTTCTCGGCTGGGCGACTCCTGAAACGGCATGGCTAGTGCATTTCTTCCAAATTATGATGCTGGCAACCAGCCTGCCCGTCTTAATCTTGCTCGGCTTACCCATTCTGCGCGCGGGCCTCGCGAGCCTATTGCGTTTACAACCGAATCTGCATACGCTGATTGCGATTGGAACGTTCTCCGCGTTCGCTTTATCCGTTCGCAACCTTAGCGCTGGCTCTGGCGGATTGTATTTCGACACCGCCACCATGCTCATCTTTTTAGTTTCAATCGGACATTGGCTGGAGATGCAGGCGCATAAATCCAGCGGCAAAGCGGTGGAGCGCTTGCTTGAGCAGATGCCTAGCCAAGCGGTTGTCGTCGCCGACAAAGGCGACAAATCTGTGCTGGTCAGCGAATTGAAACCCGGTCAGCGTGTGCGTGTGCGCCCTGGCGAACGCTTTCCGGTGGACGGATTAATCGCGGTTGGCGAAGGCGATGTGGATGAGTCGTTGCTGACCGGCGAGCCAAAGCCCGCGACGCGTTGCGCAGGGGAAGCGGTCAAAGCGGGGACAATTAACCTCGACGGCAGTTTTGAAGTCATCGCAACGGCTGTGGGCGCTTCGACAACCGCCGGTCAAATTGGGCGGCTTCTACATGAAGCCATGTGGAATCGTTCTCCCGTTGAACGCCTCGCCGATAAACTCGCCGCGTGGATGACGCCGATCGCGTTGGCGTTGGCGACAAGCGCCTTCTTAATTTGGAATTATTTTGCGGGATTGGAAACTGGCTTGCTGGTTGCGCTTTCTGTTTTGCTGATTGCGTGTCCGTGCGCGTTGGGGCTGGCAACGCCGCTGACCCTTTGGTTGGCATTAGGGCGCGCGGCTCAATCAGGCGCAATTTTGCGCAGCGCCGCCGCGCTTGAAAGACTGGCGAGCGTGCAGAAAGTCTTCTTCGATAAAACCGGCACGCTGACCCAATTGCCAATGCAAGTTTGCGATATGATTGCGGACATGGATGAAAAAGAATTCCTGCAAATTGTCGCTTCCGTTGAAAACGCATCCGAACATCCGACGGCGAAAGCGATTGTCATCTCGGCGCGCGGAAAAAAAATCGAATTGTCCCAAACGGAAGAATTCAAAGCGTTGCCGGGGATGGGCGTCAGCGCCAATTTTGACGGCAAAAAAGTTTTCATCGGAAGCGCGCGTTTTATGTCCGCTCAGGCGCTGACTCTTTCCGTCAGATTGCAGAAAAGCGCCGAGGCATGGAAAGAAGCGGGACGGATTGTCGTCTACGCGGGATGGGCGGGAAACGTCGTCGGCTTGGTCGGCTTGGGGGAAACTATCCGTAGCGAAGTTAGCGAGGCGCTCGAACGTTTGCAAGCGCGCGGACTCGAACTCGGCGTATTGACGGGCGACGAAAAACAAGCGGGGGCGCGTTGGCAAAAGACGCTGGGGATTCCCGTTCACGCGGGGCTCAGTCCCGATGAAAAGACGACTTATTTGCAGGGCGGAGTCGCGATGGTCGGCGATGGCGTCAACGACGCTCCCGCTCTCGCCGCCGCGACTGTGGGGCTGGCAATGTATCAGGGCGCGGATGTGGCGAGCGCCGCCGCCGACATTGTGCTGATGCGCGCAGACTTGCGCGTGATTCCCTGGCTGATTGACCTCGCGCGCGAAGCGATGAAACGCGTCCGCCAAAATTTGGGTTGGGCGTTTATCTATAACATCATCGGAATTGGACTCGCCATGGCGGGACTGATGAAACCGGTCCTTGCCGCGCTGGCGATGGTGTTGAGTAGCGTGTTCGTCACCGCCAACGCAATGAAAATAAACAATTTTGAATTGATGGAAGAAAAACATGATCCCTAACCACTACGCCAAACGGCGCTTCTTGCGTCGCCTCGAAAAATTCTGGACTTCCCTTGAAAGACTGGTCAACCGATTCACAAAATCGGATTTCAATCCACTCTACCACCTCGGCACGTTGACTATTTTCATGCTTATCGTGTTGATTGCGACGGGCGTGTACCTCACCGCCGTCTATCGCCCCGGTTTGGACGTCGCCTACAAAACGGTTCAAGCCATTGACTCCAACTGGTTTGGCTCCCTCGTGCGCAGCGTACATCGTTACGCGTCCGACGGTATGATCGCGCTGATCATTTTGCACCTGCTCAAAGCGTTGGTCAGCGACCGTTTTTGGGGACAACGCTGGCTGGCATGGACCAGCGGTTGGATTATGCTTGCCATGGTCTGGCTGACTGGCACAATGGGATACTGGCTGATTTGGGATCAACGCGGGCAATGGATGACCGAATACATGATGCAAACGCTCGCTGGCACATCGGGGCTTACTTACGTCTCGCCCGACCTCGCCTCGCGCACTTTCTCAAACTTTGTGATTATTCTGTTCCTGCATGTTTTTCTCCCGCTGATTGGTTTCCTCGGCATTTACATTCACGGCTTGCGCCTCTCCCGCGCGCGCTGGTGGTCTCCGCGTTGGGTCGGCGCTCAAGCCCTGATCGGTTTGATCGTCCTCTCGCTGATTAAGCCCGCGACGTCCGCTCTGCCTGCCAATCTTTCGCATCTCATTCAATCTACTCCGATGGATGCGTTTTATCTTGGCTTTCTGCCTTTGATTGATTTATGGGGCAACGTGATTTTCTGGGGACTTGCGCTTCTCGTCGGCGGGAGTTTATTTCTGCTCCCCTGGCTCGCCTCAGGGCGCGACCTAGGCCCCGCCGCCATTACCGATTCAAAGTGCGCGGGTTGCAACAATTGCTACGCCGAATGTCCCTTTGACGCGATTGGCATGGTTGAGCGAAACGATTCTTCTGGATACAACAAATTGGCGGTCGTCAACGCCGCGCAATGCGTCGCTTGCGGAATTTGCGTCGGCTCGTGTCCCTCCGACGCCATTGATTTGAAAGGCGGCTACAGCGGCGAGGCTGTCTTTGGCGCGGTCAAGGGCGCGCTTCACCGCGAGAAAAACGACGGGCGTCCCGTTACGGTTTTATTTGCAAGCCAGCGCGACGAAGCCCTCGGCGGCTTGCCCGCAAAGTTAACGGTCAGCGGAAATAACGCTCCCCTATCGGTAACCGACTGGGGGGCGGCGCGCGTTGTTACGGCTGTGTTGCCGTCCATTAGCGCAGTCAATATCGAATGGATTAAGTCCCTGTGCAACGAGGGCGCGCGCGACGTCGTTTTGCTTGCGCCCCCGCATGACGACGGCGTTTATCGCGAAGACGCGCACTGGATATTAAACCGTTTGCATTTGCGCCCCGCCTTAGCGACAAAAGAACTGCATTGGCTTGAGACCGCGCCAGGCGACGCGCAATCCGTCGCCAATTTTCTGGACGATTTGCATCGCGCTGAAACGCAAGCGCAAAAGAGCGCGCCCGTTTTGCCGCCCGTGAAGAATCGCAACCAACTTTTGCCTTCCAGCGTTAGCGCGCTCATCGGAACGATGATATTATTTTCAATCTTCGCGCTCGCCGTCCCGCTGGATATTTCTGCGGGCATGTCCACCGCGAACGGAGCAGCCATGCGCGTGGCGCTTGACCTAAAAGGAAAAGTTTTTGTCGCCGCGATTCCAAGAGGCATGACCCTGCCGAAAGGCGCCGATTCAAAAAAGATTTTCGGCGGCGAACATTTTCCTGTTTTTGTGCGCGCGCTGGTGGACGGCAAGGTAGTTCTTGAAAAAAGCTATCAACCTTCTGGCGTCAGCGGGAACGGTCGCATCTCGGCGCTTGAATTCCTGCCGCTCGCGTCCGGCGCGCATCAAATTGAAATTCTCTTGAAAGACGACGGGAACGATTTCCGAACGGTTTTTTCGGATAAGGTTGTCTTTGCCGTAGCGCAGGTGATTGTCTTCCATTACGACGACAAGAGAAACTTGGTTGAAATAAGGTAAAACGCAAGGCGTAAAATAAAAAAGCGCGAAGCCTTTGCTTCGCGCTTTTTTTATCGGTTACATTTTTTGTTTGGGCTTCGTTTGATACGCAATCAAAAACGCGATTAGTAAAACGGCAAACGCCGCAAAGGGAATCCATGTCAGGCGCGCATCTTCAGCGAGCGCGGAACGAAACGGCGCTTCAATGGCGGGATTGGCGACGTACCATTTGCCGCCGTCCTTGGAAAAGCTGTTGACGACCCCGTCGTAATAGACATAGCCTGTGTATGGATAGTAATGCAATTGGTCATACGGTATGCCTTTGCTATTCTCTGCGATCATGCGCACGACCTGATACCCTGCGCCCGGGGCGGCGGGCGCATTGATATCGCCTTTTGAAAAATCGGCGAATGCGAAGTAATCCTGCGTAAGCGCGGGATTGGATACATTAATATCGCCCGTAATGCCAGGCCCTGTGATGACAATGTAATCAAATTTGCCTTTGGCAAAGGCGCCGGCTGTGGGAATAACGAGAGCCAAAACTAAAAAAAGAAAGGTTGTTTTTTTCATGTTTCTCCAAAATTAATTTCAAGCGTTTACGTCTTTACAAAATTCAACGCCAATTCATAAAAGATTCTGGCTCATCTGTAAAGAATGCGCAAAATGGTCATGCGTAGCGGACGTTCTCTAACGTCCGCACACGGATTACACATGAACCAAGATTCTTCAATCCTCCCCCGTCAATAACTTGATTCGTTCCCAAGGTTTCAAACTTTCATCTTCCGCCAACAAAGTCTTGAGGCTGTACGCCTCGTCGCGGTAAGCGGCGGCTTTTTCAAATTCGAGATTTTTCGCGGCGGTTTTCATCAGCGCGTCCATCTCGGCGATAATTTTTCGCAACTCGGCGCGGGGCAAATCGCCCGCGCCTTTTACTTTGTATTCGCCTTTCATTTCGGCGACAGCCTTTTCGCTCATGCCTTCGGTCAGGTCGTGAATTTCTTTGTGAATGCTGATGGGCATAATGCCGTTTACTTCGTTGTGCTTGATTTGCTTTGCGCGACGGCGATTCGTTTCATCCAAAGCGCGTTTCATCGAATCGGTGATTCTATCGGCGTACATAATGACGCGCCCGTTGACGTTGCGGGCGGCGCGTCCGATGGTTTGAATCAGCGCGGTGTCGGAACGCAGAAAACCTTCTTTGTCCGCGTCAAGAATTGCGACGAGAGAAACTTCGGGTAAATCTAAACCTTCGCGCAACAAGTTAATTCCCACGAGGACGTCAAAAACGCCAAGACGCAAATCGCGCAGAATCGCCACGCGCTCCAGCGTATCCACTTCGGAGTGCAAATAGTTAACTTTAATTCCCAACTCTTTCAGATACTTGGTGAGTTCTTCCGACATGCGTTTGGTTAACGTGGTGACGAGAACGCGCTCGTAATTTTCAACGCGCTTGCGAATCTCGCCGACTAAATCATCCACCTGCCCCTTCGTCGGGCGAACGTCAACTTCGGGGTCTACCAATCCCGTCGGGCGGATGATTTGCTCCACCACTTGGTCGGCGCTGTCCATCTCGTAAGCGGACGGCGTGGCGGATGTGAAGATGGTGTAACCCATCACGTCTTCAAACTCGGTAAATTTCAGCGGACGATTATCCAGCGCGGAGGGCAAGCGAAAACCGTACTCGACAAGCGTTCCTTTGCGAGATTGGTCGCCGTTGTACATGCCGCGAATTTGCGGAACGGTCATGTGACTTTCATCCAGCACGAGCAGATAATCGCTGGGCAGAAAATCAATCAGCGTCCACGGATGCGTACCAGCGGCGCGTCCATCCAACTGACGCGAATAATTTTCGATGCCCGAACAATAGCCCGCCTCTTTGAGCATTTCCAAATCGTAGCGTGTGCGTTGTTCGATGCGTTGCGCTTCGAGAAATTTTCCCGCGTCTTTATAATATTTCAAGCGCTCTTCCAACTCGGCTTCGATGCTGGCGATGGATTCTTTCAAACGGTCGGCGTTGGTTAAAAATTGCTTGGCGGGATAAATGGAAATTTCATGCGGCTCGCCGTAAATTTCTCCGCTAACGGGATTGAACTGCATGATGCGCTCAACCTCGTCGCCGAAGAAGACGATGCGATACGCGGTTTTATCCTCATAAGCGGGGACAATTTCCATCGTGTCGCCGCGCACGCGGAACGTGCCTGAGCGCAAATCAATGTCGTTGCGTTGATATTGCGATTCAATCAACTGACGCAGCAAAGCGTTGCGCCGATAAATCTCGCCGACTTTTAGCGTTACCGTCCCCTTGCCAAATTCTTCGGGCGAGCCTAAGCCGTAAATGCACGAAACCGAAGCGACAATAATCACGTCGCGTCGCGAGATGAGCGTGGTGGTCGCCGCGAGGCGCATTCGCTCAATCTCTTCGTTGATTTGCGTTTCTTTTTCAATAAACAAATCTTTGCGCGGAACATAAGCTTCGGGCTGGTAATAATCGTAATACGAGACAAAATACGAAACCGCGTTTTGAGGAAAGAACTCTTTGAACTCGGCGTAGAGTTGCGCGGCAAGCGTTTTGTTGTGCGCCATAATCAGCGCGGGCTTTTGCAACTCTTGAATGACGCTGGCGATGGTGTAAGTCTTGCCCGTACCCGTCGCGCCGAGCAACACTTGACGCTTCATGCCCGCGCGAATGCCTTCCACAAGTTCGCGGATGGCTTCGGGTTGGTCGCCGGTAGGGATGAAGGGAGCTTGAAGTTTGAAGTCCATAGTTGTTGATCAGCGGTAGAGCGTCGGTACATCACGAAAGCGCGTAATTGGCGTTCTCTAACGCCACGCAAAGCGTTGCGCTTAAGAGCGCAAACTACGCAAGGATTTCGTGAACTACTGAGTATTTTATTCTACTCCAAATAAAAATGGGACAGCGAGTTCGCTGTCCCATTTGTTTTTCAGGAAACAAATCACCTGTTTAGCGTTGGCGCTATTCGCAACCTGCGCGCGAGAAAAATAACGACGATGAAAACAAGCGCCAGCGCCACCAGACCGGGCAAGCCGTATTCATCCGCAATGCCGGTGCCGGGCAAAACGGTCCGAGTCGGCACAACGATGGTCAGTTGCGCCGCGGCGGCTTGCGTCAACGCCGCCGCGACAGTCGCAGTCGCCGCGGATTGCGTACCGACGCCTCCCGCAGTGGCGAAAGCAATTGCCGGGTCGAGCGTATTGGTGGGAGATGGAACGCGAATGGGCGGCGTCGCCGTGGGCGACGCTGTGGGCGTGGTCGTCGGTAAAATAGAAGCTTGAAACGTGGAGGTCAACGCTTTATTGATAAAGGCGTCCTTGGCAAGCGCCGTTTGAGACGCGCTGACGATTTGCGCTTGTTGCGCGGCGCTAGCGCCGCGCGAACTGAACAAATACACCCCGCCAAGGCAGGCAACGGCGACTAAGATGAGCCCACCCAAAACGCCAACCGCAATCATAAAAGTTCGATTGTTGTTTGATTCTTCGGGAAGCGGATCTTCGCCGCCGCCGCCAATATCTTCATAATTACTTTCATCGAAAGCCATGGATCACTCTCCTAATTATTTTATCTTTGTCTGCGGATATTATCCCACAACTTCAAGGTTTACGAGAGGCGCGACAACGGTTTCGCCATTTTCTAGTTTCACGTCTGCCGCGCGCGCGCGCAAGCCGCTGGGAAGCATAGTCAAGCCGGGTTTGATGGCGACAATTGAACCGATCATTCCCAGCGCGGGCGGGCGACGCATCCGCACTTGCAAGCCTGGCGCAAAGGTTTCCACTTCGCGCAAAGGCGGCGGGTCTTTGGAGGTGGGCAACGGAATGATTATCTCGGGCTTCGCGCCGCTGTAACGATTATACGCTTCCGCATTCACAGTCACTTCGCGTTTCGCGTTTGTGCTGAGTAATTTATATGCGGCGGAATTCATCGGCAGGGAGCCAAAGCCGTCGGTCGCGATGATGGGGTAACGCATTTCGCGCGCCAGTTGAAGCAGGGATGGATAGATGCTCGAAAGGATCAATCCGCGCACGGGCATTTCGGCGGCGGCTTTCAGCGTCTCCGCGTCTTTGACCATCCCCGCCAGCAGGACGGCGCCGCGCATACTGATATCCAAACGCGCGACGGTCAGCACGCCGTCGGGATTTTCGGCGACGTTTATCAGCGGGCCCGCGTCCATGCGACCATTGCCCCAAACTCCCTGCGCCAACGCGCCGGCAGTTTGAATGACCACGCCGCGATCTGGAACGACCTCAATCACCACGCCGGGAATGCCGGCGCGCAATTCTATTTTCGTCTCGCCAATTTCCATGAGAACTTGACCGCCGCCAACCGCCACCACGCGGCCAGCGCGCGGCGCGACGACGCTATGCGCGAAAAGCCCCTTGCCCGCCGCAATTTCAGCGCCTGCCGCAATTTCATCGTTCACGTTGCATTGAACGAGGCGATCCGCCACGTCAGGAGAAACATGCAACATACGGGCGACGTCTAAAAGCGCGTGTTCGCGCGAAATTTTCGCTTCGGCAACCACGTCGCCCGCACTCACCTTTTGGTTGAGGCGCGCGAGCGTAGCGCCGGCGATCGGCAATAATCGTTCGCGCACAATGGAAGCAAAACCGACAATGTGATGTACGGGCGCTTGCATCTATTCGCCTCCCAAAGTCCAAGACCATTTTTTAATCAGCTCGCGCCGCCGCCCGGCGGCGGTTGGCAAATCCAGCGGACGCCCGCGCCCGTCAAACACGACGCCAAGCGCCCCGCCGCTCACCGGGAAGTTTCCGCCGCGCCCGGCTCCAAAGCCAATATTCGCGCCGCGCAAGCATTGGACGTTCAATGTGCAAGCCTCGCCGCTTGCCAAGGGCAGGGTTTCAATACTTCCATATTTTAATTCCACTTGCGCCTCCGAACCGTTTTCGTAGGTCAACTTTGCGCGCAGGATGGGAACGCCATAACTTGCGGAAACTACCGGCGAGACCACCGTGCCGACGCTCAGAAACGCGCCCGACTCAAGCGCTTGCACGGGGAGAATGCTATTCTGCGCCGCCGCCGCGCCCAACAAGGGCAGTAAATTATTTTGATCAAGAATGACTGTGGTTACGCCGATGGGTTGGAACGCGTCCAGCAGCAAAAGCAAACCTTGACCGGGATGCGCCGCGTCGCTTAATGCGTCGCCGCCCACCAGAATCGGTTCAAAAAGCGGGGGCAGGTTTGATTTTATCCGGGCAATATTGCTTGGAAAATCACGCAACGAGGATTGTGTCGCCAGATAAAGCGCCTGTCGCGCCACCGCCTGCGACATCGCCATATCTTCTTTCGTGGCGGCAATGGCGGATGGATACAATGATTTTTGATAAAGATAATCGCGCAGTACGCCCTCTGAAATATCCAGATCCGACCAGCGCAAAATATTCGCCAACGACGTGTAGTGAAGCAAGCCCGCTAGATTTTCGCCCAAACCAAATTGCGGATAGATGTTTACCATAGACTTGTCTCGGAAGCCCGCCGAGATGATTGTGGCGGACGCCCCAAGATCCACGCTCAAAATTCCTTTACTTGAGCCATAGACCTTGGCAAGGAAACGCACCATGCGCCCGGTGGCGTAACCAGTCGGCAGGATATGTCCGCCAGACCATAGGTGTAACGTATCCACGCCATGAATTTGCCGCGCGCGAATATCAACATATAAGCGCGCTAGTTCGCTCTGCGCGGGGTCCAGATCTTCCGTTTCAAGCGAGGGGCGCACGTTCGGGCTAAAGTACAGAGAGTCGGCAAGCGACCCAAGCAGACTCTGCACTTCTTCTTTCAATTTTTCATTGCCCGCAAATAACACGATTGGGCGTTTTTCTTCTGGCAACAGAAAGCTGGCGAGTCCGATTGGTTCAAGCAATTTATGCACGGAACGCGACGCGCCGCCGTCCGTGCCGCCGGTAATGATCACCAAATCGGGGCGCGCGCGCAGAAGGCTGTCTATTTGTTGATCCGGTTTGCGCAGGTCGTTCATGCCGATCGTCTCAACAACGCGCGCGTAAGTGGATTCAGCCAATCGGCGCGCGCTTTCTAGCGAGACGTCTTTGAGCAACCCCACAATGACCGTTCGGATGATTGGACCGGCGGATAAAGTAACGACCATCGCGTCCACCCCCGACCCGTTGGGTTGACTCGGCGTAATCAAGTTGCGCGACGCGTCGAGCAGCGCTTTGCCGATCACCTCCTGCAAACTTTCGATGGCGTTGCGCGCGCCTTCGCTGACGTCTTTGAATGGCGCTTCGGCGGTGGAAGGCGCGACGCCCGAAGCCACAAAGCGATATTCGTTTTCAACCACGTCAAACAAGACCGCGCGCGTATTCGCCGCGCCGACCTCCAAAGCCAGAAGGGAGTTGCCGCCAATAGAAGACATAATTTACAAGAAACTCCCAATGAAGCTGATGAGCGCCGCCATGCGTTCAATCAACGCGGTCAGCGCGGCGGCGTAAACGCCCGCGAAGATCGCGCCCAACGTAACGCCGATGAAGAAGCGTCCGCCCCACGCCATGATTTCGATGAATTTCATGCGGCGGATGGAGCCGTCCGTTTTGCTGGGGCGCGCCCCGAAGTGAAAATAGGCAAGCGAAAAAATCGCGCCGGCGAGGATAACCGCGCCGTTAAAGATTACCTCAACGGCGTTGGCGTTGCGCGCGACGGCAATATTTACGTCAAATACGTTGATCGCGCCGACAATTTGCGGAATGAGCGTACCAGTTGTCGCGCCGGCAATGGTCACCGCCGCGCCCACGCCCACTAAAAACGCCATCGTAAACCTCGCCAATCCCGTCAGGCTCGGCGATATTTTCATCAGAATCAACACCGCGCCTAACGCCGGAACCAGCAACAAACCCTTCTCCAAGGCGGACATGGGTTCAAAAATTAAAGGATGAATCAACTTGGGCCAGAGAACCTGCCACCAGGCGATTGCGGCGATGTACCCGGCGGAAACGCCCACGAAGATATAGACCCCGATGCGAAAAAGCGGGTTATCCCCAATCACATAGCTGAAGATGCACAGAGTAAATAAAAAGCTTAAAGCGCCCGTAATCAAATCGAGAGAGATATTCACGTTACTTGGTCTCCCTGTCCGCGGCGCGGTCGCGCATACCTAAAACCAAATTCCACGACCCGCCAATCAATATCGAAGCCATCGCCAGCCACATGCCAATACTATAAGCGTCCCAGTATGCGCGCGCGGTTCCCGGTCGGTTTGCGTTACTCTGCTCAAAGACCGCGCCGCCGTATAAACCGCCGATCAGCCCGTTGATTTGTTGCGAGGCGTAATACGGCTGAATCATTGGAGCGGCTTGCGCGCTTGCGACAACCACGATGGGAAGCGAACCGCGCGCGGACGCGGTTTGTTCGATCCATGCGCGCGCGGAATCGGCGTTATCCGTGACGATAATGAACGCCGCAAATTGCGAGAACGAAGCGACGCCCTGCAACTGGGCGGATTCCCAGGCGGGGGCAAAGGATATATCGAAGCGGGCGATTATTTGTGGGTCCTGCGCAAACGCGCGAATTCCCATTTGACCGCCAGCCAAGTAACCCAGATTCGTATATTGGAGTCCGTTTTTCCAATGCCCCGCCAAAGGTCCAGTAATCATAAAGCGCTCCGCCAAAATTGCGCCATTCTCATTGGTAGAGATAAACGTCAAACGCGGGTGGCGCAACAAAACCATCTGGTCAAATAAGGGGGCGGCGGCGGCTTCCATTTCGCCGACGCGCGCGGGTTCATAATCAAACGCGACTAACACCGGCGCGTCCTCCGGGATGGATTGCGCCACTTGCAACGCGCCGCCGACCTCAAGCGGAATATTGACCGGCAAAGAAAATATTTGGGTGCGCAAATACAGCGTGGCGAAGACAGCCGAGAAAAAGATAAAAGCAATGAGCCAACGCAAAGGGCGCGAGGTTTTGAGCGCCGAAAACGAAGCGATGGAAACTGGCGCGGTTTCTGCGGCAAGAATCTGCTCCAACAAAGCCGCTTGCGATAATTGCTCTGCGCTGGCGTTCAACTTGATCGAATAAGCTTTGGGTTTGCTCGTGGGCGCATAATTTGGCGCCGCCGCCAACACGCCTTGCAAGCCCGCCAACGCGCCGCGCGCCTCAAGCGCTTGATCGCCGACGGAAGACGAAACCTGCGAAACGCCCGCATCCACTGGACGCATAGCTTGCACCCAAGAAGGCAATTCGCCCGACGCAAGCGCGGCGTCTGAAATTGCAGGCGAAGAAGCGGGGCTAGAACTAGGCGCGGATGGCGACGACGCATCTGCCGAGCTGGAAAGCCAATCCGGCATATCCGTAAAAAGCGCATCCACTCCTACTTGGGAATCAGGCGCAAAAGCGGGAGACGTTGAACTAACCGGCTCGTCCTTGAAGAACGTGGGCGGAGGTTGAGATTGGGGCGTCTCCTCTGCATAAATGGACGACTGCGGCGCGGCGGCTTTTAACCAGCTGGGAACGTCGCCTAACGCGGCGTCATCTTGCGCGGGCGGCAGGTCGGATTGCCAATCCGATGATTGCGCAGACGCGGGAGAGGTAGGAATCGGCGCATCCGATAACCATGACGGCGTTTCAGCTTCTGGCAAGAACGCATCGCCTTGCATGGACGGTTCGCTTCCGCCCACCTGCAAATCTTTCATCCAATCATCGCTTGCGGCTGGCGCGGCGACTGGCGTATCAGAGCCAAGTCCTCCCAACCAATCCGGCGTATCAGAGGCGTCGGACATAGCTGGAGCTACGTTGAATGCGTTGTCGTTTGGCGCGCCCGCGTCCGCAGACATTTGGCGCATCCAATCCGGCGTATCGTCGGAGGAAGCGGCGGGGGCGGCGAATGCGTCGTCGTTTTGAACGCCCGCGTCCGCAGACATTTGGCGCATCCAATCCGGCGTATCGTCGGAAGAAGCGGCGGGGGCGGCGAATGTGTCCGCGCCGTCCGCTTTGCGTAACGCGCCATCGTTTGGAGCGTCCGCGTCCGCAGACATTTGACGCATCCAATCCGGCGTATCGTCGGAGGAAGCGGCGGGGGCGAATGCGTTGTCGGAGTCGCCAAACAACGCGCCGTCGTTTTGCGCACCCGCGTCCGCAGATGATTGGCGCATCCAATCATCAGGAGCGTCGGAGGAAGAAAAAGAAGAAGCCGGCGCGGCGAATGCGTTGCCGTCGTTTTGCGCAGGTTGCGATTCGAAAGTCGTTAAGTCCGACAACCAAGAAGGCGCGTCGGCTTCGGCAGGTTTCGCTTGCGAAGAATCTTTTGCGCCGCCCAGATCAACCCAACGCATTTCATCAGAAGATGCGCCTTGCGATTGCCCTGACGTTGGCGCGCCGCCCGTAATGTTTGCCAACCAATCCGGGGTCTCATCTTCGTCGTCGTTTTCCGATTGTGATTGCAAACCCGCTAACAAGTCCTGCGAGGAAAAAGACGCGGCGCGCGAGGGCGGCGCAGGCGGATGATTTTCGGCTTTCGTTTGTAGAAAATCATCCTCTGTCGAATCGCGCGCGGCGCCGCGCGCATCCCTTAACCATTGCGGCAGAATCGGTTCCAGATCGGCGGTTGATTTTTTTGTGGGGATTTGTCCGGGCGTAAGCGGCGTATCTGCCCCTTTGAGGTTTCCCGTCAACGGTTGTAAGCGCGATTGGCAATATTGACAGAATTCTAAATCAGCCGAAGTTTTTTCTCCGCAAGTTGGGCATTTGATAGTCTTTGCCATTTAGTTGCCCCCATACGGACGGTCAACGCCGAACAACACGCGCAGACCGGTAGTCAATGCGCCAAGCGCAACGCCAATTAAAATTCCCCGCGCCCCGCCCAGCGCCAAGACTTGCGTGACCCATGGGTAAATCAGCGTGCCAATCACAGGCACGTTTCCAAAAGGTAGCGTCGCGGAACCGATAATGAGCGTCGCGGCTGTAATTAAAAAGACGACGCTCATTAAGTCGGCGCGCCGCCGTAAAAGGCGAATTGCCGCATAAATTAACGAGACGGTCAGAAGCCCCATTAACGCGGCTTCGACGGGAACGATGATGCCGTTCATTGCCACGCGCATAAAACTATGTTCGGGGCGCAAAGCCATGCCAAATAGAAGCGTCGCCACCAAGCCAATCACCAGCAACGCGCTGTAAGCGCTTCCCTTTTCGCGACGGCGAATTTTATCCGTATGCACCGCGATTAAATTAAATACGCCCACCAGCGTAGCGGCGCCCGCCAGAATGATCGTCCAATTTAATAACAGGGTTTGTACGCTCGCCAGCGCGGGGAAGAAATAACCGCCGAGAATTAAGACGCCCGCGGCGATGGCGATGGCGATGGCGATGGCGGCGGTAAATACTCGCATTAGATGACGCCCACAAATTTGGCGGCGGCGCCGCCGAGTAGAATTAGGATGGTCGCCCAGCGCAAAATATCCTGCGCAGTCAGGCTTGCCGCATGTGAAATTCCCGCGCCAAGATAAGCGCCGGTTGCAAACAGCTCTTCGCCAATTAACGAATCTTGGGCGCTTGCAAAAAGCGCGGCTTGACCGGCAAGGTTGTCGCTTGCGCCAATGACGATCACGTTCTCTCTGTCTGACGCTTCGGCAAGCAAGGCGGCTTCCGAGCCAAAATGTCCAATCATAATATTGGCGGAGACGTTCTCGTTTTGTAAAATATTGATCGCGCCGGCGGCGTAACTAAACGGGCTTAATCCAGTTACGCGCCCTGAAGTGGGGACGTATAATTCCCCCACGCCTGCCGCCTGATAACCGGCTTGCAAGGTGTCTTGCGCCAGCAAACCAATCGCCGGGTCGCCCGCGGACGCCACGGAAGGTTTGTCGCTGACAGAGGTGCGCTCCGCAATGTGGCGCAAAGTCGCCAGACCGGCGAGGGCGGAGCCGCCGCGCGCGTCCAGCAATCCGCCATGCCCAAGCGCAATGTGTAAGCGTGTGCCGTCTTCAATGCTTAATCCCAGAGTGTGTTGCAAACGCGCCAACGCGGGAATCTCGCGCAGGTTGACAGGACGCTTTCGCATCCGCAAGGTAATCGCCAGCAATAGGATCGCGCTCAAGACGATGAGCGCCAGGGAAATTAATTCAATCATAACGACGCTTTTCCTTGAGCGAGGAAGGAGGCGAACTCGCGCGTTTCAAGGTCTTCTTCCAACGTGGTCGCCAAAGCCGTTAATTGATCGTCCTCGATCAAGCCGCGCCCAAAATAAAGCGCCTGAGCGCCGAGCAAAAGAAGAGGACTGCCCGCTTCGAGGAACGAGGCGGCAAGTTCGTTAAGTTGATAACGGCGCAAGGTTTCAGCCCAGCGCGGCCAGTATGCGCGCGATGATTTCATAATTTTGAGTATAGCATAATTTCAATCTGGACTTGCGTAAAGGCGATAACAAGTGAGTTGCAGTTTACGCTGAACTCATTCCGGCGCGATCTTTGTCCCAGATGCAATTTCAGCGTCTTTGGGGATGACCACAATTCCGTCGCGGACATACCATTTTTCATTATCAATATCGGCGGTGCGCGGGAAGGGCCGAATGACCACATTGTCGCCAATGCGCGCGTTCTTATCCAGAATTGCGCCTTCAATGTAGCAGTTCATGCCGACGCCAAACGCAACGGAATGCGCCTCGCGCTCGTAATAATCCGCCCCCATCACAATGCTGTCTTTAATCACCGTGCCAGCGGAAATATGACTGCGAATTCCAATGATGGAATGCGTAATGTTGGATTTTAGAATGCGACAGCCTTCCGCCAGCAGGACGTCGCGCAACACGCTGTCTTCGACAATCGAGCCGGGCAGGAAACGCGTGTCGGTGTAAATCGGCAATTTTGCGTCGTAGAAATCAAAGGGGGAGTTGGAAGTGGTCAGCAAGAGATTGGTTTCATAAAACGAGCGGATTGTGCCAATATCTTGCCAGTAACCGTCAAAGTCAAAACCGTAAACGGAATGAGATTTAATCGCCGAAGGAATAATGTCGCCGCCAAAATCGTCATAGTCGGGAAAGTTCGTCAGCAGGTCTACCAGTATTTTTGTGTTGAACATGTAGATGCCCATCGAGCCAAGGAAGGGGCGCGCGGGGTCGTCGCGGCTGATAAATTTTCGCTGGACTTCGGGGTCGGTGGGTTTTTCAACAAAGGAGGAGATGCGTCCGTCTGGTTCGCGTTTCAAAATCCCAAAGCGCGTCGCGTCTTCTTTCGAGATGGGTTGAACCGCCACCGTGATGTCGGCTTTTTTCTCCCAGTGATGTTCAGCCATCGCTTTATAGTCCATGCGATAGAGATGGTCGCCCGCGAGAATCAGCACGAACTTCGCGTCGGTGGCGAGAATCTCCAGCGTTTGTTTTCGTACGGCGTCGGCTGTGCCTTGATACCAGTCTGCGCTTTCGATGGTTTGCTCCGCCGCCCAAATCTGCACCCAGCCGGTATGGAACGCGTCAAAGTTATAAGTGTGCGTGATATGCCGATGCAAAGAGACCGAGTTGAATTGCGTCAGAATCGCAATTCGGAAAATCTCTGAATTAATGCAGTTGCTAATCGGAATATCAATCAGGCGATACTTGCCCGCGATTGGCACGGCGGGTTTGGAGCGCATTTGCGTGAGCGGATACAAACGCGCGCCGCGCCCCCCGCCTAAGATGACAGCCAGAATACTATTTAATGACGGCATACCCAGTCTCCTGACTATATTTTACTGTTCTTTTGCCAACTTGCTAATGTTTTGCGCCTATCAATTTGCGCCTGCCCATGACGCGATTGAGTTTTTGAAAAGCTTTAAATTTTTTCAGGACATGGGTTACACGGACAAAATCTGAGCAAACCTAAGAGAACCGTAGTTTATACTACGCGGACAGGCACAGCCCCCTGTGGGTAAACTGCGCTTTTCTTCAACGGCTTCGGCGGGATAAATCCCTGCCTCAGTTCATGGAAGTCGGATAAATCCGACTCGTCGCGTTAGCGGACAGCGCGAAGCGCTTCCATGCGCTGAGCAGGGGATTCATCCCCGCGACGCCCAGCCCCGCGATGCATTTGCCTGCCACAATTTTCACTGTTCTCATCCGACAACCAATACAACATAAAACGCATAAACCAACCCATCAATAGATTCATCCACCGCGCCATTGCCTTGCGTAAACATCAACCTCCGCCTGCGTTTTCGCCGCCGATTTGGATTTATGCAACGCCAGCATTTGCGTTACCAGCGCGACCATTTTGTCGCTCTCGCACAATTTATTTAATCTGGAGACGTTTCCTGCAACCATTTTATTAAGCGGCGTTTGACGACTTGCAACCGTTCAGGCGAAATACTACCCAAGCGCGCGCTGACGATAGACGGTTCAACGCTGGTTAGCCGCGCCAGACGAATGACGGAGCGCGTTTTCAATCCAGTCATTTCAAAATCATCGTCGGACGGGTCGAGGATTTCATCGAATTGCGGCACAGCCTGATAATCGCGCGAGGTGATAAACGCCAGCAATAAGTCGGCGTGATTGCCGGGCGCAATAGCCAACGTAAGCGCAGGACGCAGTTTTCCAGCAATCAAGTCTGCTTGCGGAAAACGAATGAGAACAATATCGCCCGCTTTCATTTCTCGTAAATTTCTTGCGCGTCCGCCAGCGAATATTCCACGTCGTCGTCTTCGCGGAAGAATTGCGCGAGCGTAAAATCCTGCCATTGTCGCGCCGTCCATTCTTCGTACAGCGGGGGCATTTGTTTTTTTGCCATAATGAATAACGCAAAATCTGCGATTTCTTCAACGACGTCGTCGGGCAAGGCGTCAATGCGTTGATGTAATTGTTGGCGAATTTGCAGCGTGTTCATAGCGCGGTCTCCTCTAAACTTCGTATGCTTTCTTATTTCAACGATGACGCGATTATACCGCGAAGGTTTTATGCGTTTTCGCCGCCGACTTGGATTTGCGCAACGCCAGCATTTGCGTTATCAACGCGACCATTTTGTCGTAAAATAACCAATGAAATTCCAATCAGGATTTTAGGAAAACTCAAAATGTCTAACCTGCCTCTAAAAAAATTATTATATGACTATTTAAATGACTTTAATAAACATGATTCTGAAAATTCATCCAATGTAACAGAGGCTTTGAAAAATTTTTCCGCAGAGATAGATGACGATGAATTAATAGCATGGTGGAAAGAGCAGGATATTACTTGGATTGCTTCATTGCAATCTTATAAGACTTACGCAAGACGGAGCAATTGACGAGTAATTCAAAAGCCATTATTCTCGGTGCATGATACCTAAAAAAGAACGAGTCACCCGTTTGGAATATTGCCAATATTTATTAGCGAGCCAAATCAATTATACGCTCACCAATTATGCCAACCATACCGAAAATTTCAGCCACGACATGGCGAACCGCTATTTAACAGGCGATGAAATCCGCCCGCGACTGGTTTGGGAGAATGTGAAAAGCGAAGTCCGTCCCACGCCGCGCGGATTTCTGATTTTTGACGACACGGTGATAGACAAGAACTTTTCACATCGCATCGAACTGGTGAGAAGGCAATACAGCGGCAACGCGCACGGCGTCATCAAGGGAATTGGCGTTGTGACCTGCGTCTATGTCAATCCGCAAACCGACCAGTTTTGGATTATTGACTATCGGATTTACGATCCGCAAGGCGATGGGAAGACCAAGTTAGACCACATGCAGGATATGTTGCTGAACTGCGTTTATCAAAAAAGCCTCGCCTTTTGGGCGTTTGATGGATACTTGGTACGCCACGACAAAAGTCATGCTCCAGATCGAGAAATTAGGCAAAATCTATTACTGTCCGCTCAAAGATAATCGTCAAGTGGATGATTCTGGCGATTTGCAACCGTATCAACGCGTGGACAGCCTAACATGGTCAAAAGCGGAACTCCAGCATGGCAAGATCATCAAAAGCAAAGGCTTTCCTGCCGCCCATAAGGTGAAAGTTTTCCGAGTGACGCTTTCCACCAAGCGCACGGACTACATCGTGACCAACGAGATGACGCAAGACAATGTGGAGGTCGTACAAGAGGGTGCGGCTTGCGCTGGAAAGTCGAGCAATTTCACCGCGAAACGAAACAGTTGACAGGAATTGAAGGCAATCAGTGCCGCAAAGCGCGAAGCGTGAGAAACCACATTGGGTGCGCCATGCTCGTTTGGGTGCGCCTCAAACAAGTGGCTACTGAAACTCAACGAACGATTTATCGCGTAAAGCACGACCTTTTGACCGATTATTTGAAACGGCAACTCAAATCGCCTACTGTTCAAATTCGTCTTGCGTAAGTCCTAACTTTATTTTATTGAGAATCGCATTATGATAGACATAACAGAATCCGAAGTTGGGAGACTTCGGATAAAATCTTATTTTCGGATAATCGCATGTTCAAAAAAACAAAACTTAACGCAAACGACCTTGGGACTTTATTCTTTCTTGCCGCGTTGATCTTTGGCGCGTGGTTTCGGGCGTTGCCGCCGTATCTGGCGGGCTTTCCAATTAACGACGGCGGCTTGTTTTACAAAATGATCGAAGCCGTGCGGGAAAATCATTACCGCCTGCCAGAGACCGTTCATTACAACGGATTGAACATTCCCTTCGCTTATCCGCCGTTCGCCTTTTATCTTGCGGGCGGGGTCGCGGATCTTTTCGGCAAGCCATTAATGGACGTTGTCTTGTGGTTTCCCGCCATTGTATTGATTGCGATTATTCCCGCCGTTTTTTATTTCGCAAACGCGATTTTGAAATCGCGCTTGCAAGCGGGGCTGGCGACCTTGCTATACGCGCTGTTGCCGCGCTCGATCACATGGCTGATTATGGGCGGTGGCGTTACAAGGGGTTTGGGGCAACTTTTTCTTATTCTCGCCGTCGCAAACGTTTATTTATTGTTCGCGGAAAAACAAAAAAAACGTCTGCTCTCGGCGATGATCTTCAGCGCGCTCGTTTGCGCGACGCATCCCGAAGCCGCGTTGCACACCGTTGGAATCGCGCTCGTCCTCTGGCTTTTTTACGGAAGAAATAAAGACGGAATGATAAACGCGCTCATTGTCGCTCTGGGGACGGCGCTCTTAACTTCGATTTGGTGGCTTCCCGTTCTCGCGCGCTTTGGGCTTGACCCGTATCTGTCCGCCGCGCAAACCGGTTTGAACGGACTCTCGTATTCGATTGTTCTCTTCGCCCCGTATAGCGGCGAACCGTTTATGACGATTATCGCCCTGCTCGCTATTTTGGGATTCGCCGCGCAGGTTGCAAAAGGCGAATACCTCTTGCCCGCGCTACTCGCCGTCCCATTCGTCGTCGAGCCGCGTAGCGCCGCCAACGTATCCATTATCCCAATGGCGCTGTTGGCGTCCGTCGCGTTGACCGACTTGCTCCTCCCCGCATTGGCGAGAATAGAAAGCGCGGCGAGAAACATTCCGTTCAAAAACGTTTTACAAAGCCGTTCCGAAAAATTATTATTCTTCTACCTGTTATTCTGCGTGTTGATTGGGATGCACTTTTTCGCTTCGGGACTCAACGAAAAGCGCGTCTCTCCCGAACACCGCCAAGCCTTTGCGTGGATTCAACAAAACGCGCCCGCCGACGGAAAATTCCTAATCATCACCGGCAAAACGGATTTATTCGCCGACCCCATCAATGAATGGTTTCCCGTTCTTACAAATCGCGTTAGCCTGACGACCATTCAAGGTTACGAGTGGGTAGGTCAAGGCGCGTTCGCGGAAAAAGTCCCCGTCATGCAAAGCCTACAACGCTGCGCCGCGTTGACCTGTATCGAATCCGCCGCGCAAGAAGCGGGGGTTGACTACGACTATATTTACGTCGCCAACGCGAACGCAAATTTGATTTACGACTTGCAAAGCAAAGGAACGTATTCTTCCGCTTACGAGAAAGATGGGATTGTTATTTTTAGGCGCGAGAAGCGATGATAGACAAACAAAAAATACCCCAATAGGCGAACCTATCGGGGTATTTTTTATTGCGCAACAGGCGTTTAAGAGCGTCGCCTCATCGCGGTTATTTGGCGTTTAAGGCGACCCAGATCGCGTCGTAAAGCGGAGTGGCGTCGCCGACGTCTGCAATGCGATGACCTTTCTTAATGGCTTCCGCAGGCGTATTGGTAATCGGGGACGCCATATAAGCGTCATAGATCTTCGCCAGCGTGGTCTCTTTGCCGTCGGTATCTTTAACTTTCATCGGATTGCCCTTAGCGTAATCCAACGCGGCTTGATTCGGATTAGTGTACGGGAAGTCGCGCAACATCATCCAGAAAACGTTGCCTTGCATGGTGTAGTTGAGCCATGCGTACGCGGCGTCGGCGTGAGGCGCGCCTTTCGCTATTGCCCAGTTATCCTGCCAGATAGTTGCGCCTTCGGTAGGATAGATATATTGAATAGCGGGATTCTCCCGTTGCGCGAGTACGGCTTCGGCAGTCCACGTCTGACCGAGATCGACGTCGCCCGCGATGAGAGCGGTCTTCGGGCTATCGCTATCAAAGACCTTGATATTCGGGATAAGTTTGGCGAGCTTGCTCTTGGCTTCTTCAAGTTGCTTGGGGTCGGTGGTGTTGACGTCGTAACCTAACGTCAGCAAGGTCAAGCCGATGATTTTGCGCGCATCATTCAGGAAGATCATTTTGCCCGCGTATTCAGGCTTCCATAAGTCGTCCCATGATTTTGGGATATTCTTAACCGTTTTCGTGTTGACCACAATCGCGTCAGTTCCAGCTTGATAGGGAATGGTGTATTTATTGCCGGGGTCAAACGCAAAATCAAGATAGTTGGGATTGAAATTCTTTAACACCGGCAGCTTGGCATGGTCAAGTTCCTGCAAGAGTTTCTGACGCACCATCGGCGCAATGATGAAATCGCCGGGTTGGACAAGGTCATAGTTGGAGCCGCCCGCAGAAACTTTCGCGTACATCTCTTCGTTGCTGGAATATTCGTCGCGGTTAACTTTAATGCCGTAAACCAGCTGAAAACATTCAAGCACGTCGGGCGGGATGTATTCCGTCCACACAAAGAGGTTGAGTTCCTTGGATTTAACCTCCACAGGAAACTCGGGCGCCGGGCATTTGAAGCCGGTCGAAGTGACTTTTGCGTCGCTTTCAGCGGTGGCTGTCGCTTTGCCGCCGCCGCAGGCTGCCAGCGTGAGACTCGCAATCACGAGTAGCGCCAGCGATTTAAATAGATTCAATTTATTCATTTCTTCCTCCTTTAGAAGATTGGTCAATCGTTTGATTGCGACGCGTTCCTTTGGAACGCGGAACGTCATATTAATGGTCGCGGCGACGCCGCGACGTTTTTTACAAATGCGGTTTCCGTTCTCGGTTTTGAAGAATCTGCAACAGCAAGACGGCGACAAAGACAACGAAGATCCAGACTGTGGACAAAGCGTTCACTTGCGGCGTAATAATGCGACGCAACAGCCCATAGACGTAAATGGGCAGGGTGGTGGAGCCCGGTCCATTCGTGAAGAAAGTAATCACAAAATCGTCAAGCGACAACGTGAAGGCGAGCAACGCGCCTGAAAGCGCGCCCGGCAAAATCATGGGAAAGGTGACGCGGCGGAATGTCGTCCACTCGTCGGCGCCGAGGTCCATCGCGGCTTCTTCGTAGGATTTATCCAAGCCTTGCAAACGCGCTTGCACGACCAGCGTGACAAATGGAACCATAAAAGCAATATGACTCATCGTCACAGTCGCCATGCCCAGCGTAAAACGCGCGTCGCCGGTTAAGCCAAAGGTCGCGTTTGCCCAGCCAAAGAGCTGACTGAATAAAGTGAGAATGCCAATGCCCATGACGATCTCAGGAATAACAATGGGAATGTAAAGCGCGAGTTGCGAAAACGGCTTTATCCTAAAGTTGTAGCGTTGCAACGCCAGCGCCGCCATTGTGCCAATGATTGTAGAAACGATGGTCGCGGTGAAGGCGATGGTCAGGGTATTGCCCGCCGCTTCAATCACGTCGCTATTCTTCGCAAGCTCGCAGTACCAGTGAAAAAGTCCGCAGGGGCTTTGCGCAATCAGGCTTCCATCGGTTTTCAACTCGCCGAAGGCAGGGATAAATCCTTCAAAGGCGATATTGGTTTTTGAGGCGTTGAAAGAATACAAAACTAACCCGACGATTGGCGCGTATAAAAAAAAATACGTCAGCGCCGCCGCGACAATTATAAAAGGAGAACGGCGATGCGGATTCATGCGACCACAATCTCCTCGCCAAACCCAAACTTGCGGGTGTAGAAGTAGGTCACAATCAACGTCATAATCATCAGAATCAACGACGCGGCTGAGCCAAATGTCGGGTCGCGCGCGTCGAGGAACTGACGCTGAATCAAATTGCCGACCAAAATCACTTGTCTTCCGCCCAGAATGTCGGAGACGATAAAGGTGCCCATCACGGGAATGAACACCAGAATTGTCCCAGCCACGACGCCGGGCATGGATAATGGGAGCGTCACGCGAAAAAACGTCTTGAGCGGGTTTGCGCCCAAATCTGCGGCGGCTTCGTATAAAGAGGGATCAATCTTTTCAAGCGACGTATAAATCGGCAGGATCATAAACGGTAAAAATTCATAGACCATGCCGACCAACACCGCGCCGGGCGTGTACAACATTTCAAGCGGCGTGAACGGGATATTCAACCAGCGCATGACCCAGCCAATGACAATATTAATGGAACCTTCTTTGCGCAACAGAATCATCCACGCGTACACGCGGATTACGAAGTTCGTCCACAGCGGGATCAAGACCATCAGCAAATACATATTGCGTTGTTTGGGGCGCGCGCGCGCAATAAAATACGCGAGCGGATACGCCAGCAGGATGACCAATGTCGTCGTGTTAAACGCCAGCGCTAACGAGCGCCACAAAATATTAACATAGAGCGGGTCAAAGCAGGCCGCTTGCCCACTGTGGCAATTGGTTACGCTGTAGCCAAACAAGCGGATGTAATTGTCAAACGGGGTATGGTTTTGATCGAAAACAAAAGTCACATTGCCGTCAATTCCGCGCCGCCCAAAGCTGATGACCAGCGTTAAAAACAGCGGAACGACGAGCAGGATGAATAACCAGAGGGTGGTTGGCAACGCCAGTAGCGTACCTTGCGCGGATTTGTTTTCACGAAGACGCTTAAGCATCGTCAATCCTTTTTCAAGACCAGCGTATTTTCAGGCATGAGCGCCAGCCAAACTTCCTGCCCAACCATGTAAAATGATTTGGGGTCAAGCCGCGAAACGCGATTCTGTTCCCACACTTTCAACTTCGCGCCAAACGCGTCTACAAACACATGCGTATCCGCGCCAATGTAAATTGTATTCGTCACTTTGCCGGGAAATAATTTTTGATTTAGCGCGCCTTTTTCAGAAATGCGAATCTTCTCGGGGCGAATGCAGACAACGACTGCCTCGCCTTTAATCAGCCCATCTGAAATCGGCGTTCCGATTACTGCGGCGTTTAAATCTTGAATAAAAACGCTCGCTTCATTTTCGGAGATGGACTCAATTCTGCCTGCGAGGAAATTCGACTCCCCGATAAAATCCGCGACGAATTTATTAGCGGGGCGTTCGTACACTTCAACGGGGACGCCGATTTGCTGAATTTTGCCTTTGCTCATTACCGCGATGCGGTCAGACATCGTCAGCGCTTCCTCTTGATCATGCGTAACATAAATGAACGTAATCCCAAGTCGTTGTTGCAACGCCTTCAGTTCAAGTTGCATTTCTTTGCGGAGTTTCAAATCCAACGCGCCGAGCGGCTCGTCTAACAAAAGCACGTTGGGCGTTTTAACCAAAGCGCGCGCGAGAGCGACGCGTTGTTGTTGTCCGCCAGAAAGTTGATTAGGCTTGCGGCGATCCATGCCAATTAATTGTACCATTTCAAGCGCCTGCCCAGCGCGCCTTTTAATATCGTCCTTACCGACGCGCTCCATTTCCAATCCAAACGCGACGTTTTCGTAAACCGTCAGATGTTGAAACAGCGCGTAATTTTGAAAAACCGTATTGACCCGACGTTGAAAAGGCGGCGTGCGCCCCATTGCCTTGCCTTCAATATACACTTCGCCTTCAGTCGCCCACTCAAACCCTGCGATCATTCGCAACGACGTCGTCTTGCCGCAACCCGAAGAGCCAAGCATGGAAAAGAACTCGCCGTTCTTAATCTGCATGGTGACATGGTCTACGGCGTTCAGCTCCGCGCCTTCGGGCGTGATAAATTTTTTTACAACGTCGCGCAACTCGACTGCAAATTCGCTGGTCATCTATCCTCATTTTGGCGGATTATTTGGAGGCGTCAATCAGCCGCTGAATATGCGGAGAAAAAAACCCCGCATAACGTTTTTGAAGTTCGGGCTTGCGCCAATCGGCGCCGCTGACGCGCCCACGACAAATGGGCTGACCGCAGCCGCATTCAAATTCATCGTAGGAAATGGAGTCGCACATGGCGTAATCGAAACAAACTTCTTCGCCAACTTGGACGGCGCGCATGGCGACCAGTCCGATTTGACCCGATAAGCCGGCGTTTGGGGCGCACGAATGATTGACATGATCTCCCGCGCCGATGGGTTTTGGCACAAGGAAATGACGCGCCTCGACTTGAATGCACAAACTGCGTTCAAGCTTGGGCAGACGCATCAAAGCGTCCCATTCATAAACGACGCCTCCGAAAATGGCGATCAACTCGCCTTGTTTGATAAGTTCTAAGGCGTATATGCCGTTCCCATTGCCGCCAGCCTTTGGGCGACATTCCAATTTGGGGGATAGATAGGAACTTGGGCGCTCGGACATTCACGAAACTTTCTTGGGGAATCGCTAAATTGTAATACAAAAGAGCGGGTTGCCCCCCTTTCATTTTTTCGCTTCTTTCGCAATCTCCGCGTACACGTTCAGCGTTTCGTCAATATCCGCGTCGCTGTGTTCGTAACATAGAAACCACGGCTCGCGCGGATCAAAATCGGGCATCACGCCGCGCGCAATGGCTTTCTTGGCAAAGCTAAGATACAAATCATGGTCGCTTTTTGCCCAGTCGCGTTGACAAGTCACCGCGTCCACGCCAAACGAGAATGAGAACATGGCGGGATAACCCGTGAATACCGCTTGAAAATTATTCTCTTCAAAAATTTCCTTCAAGCCATTCATCAAACGTTGTCCGCGTTTTTCGATGGTTTTCAAAATAGGTTTGGATTTCAATAAATTCAACGTGGCATACGCGCCCGCAATGCCGGGTTTGTTGTTGGTGTACGTTCCGCCTTGCGCCACGCCCTGTCCGATGATTGACATAATCTCTTTTTTGCCGCCGAACGCGGCGACGGGGTAGCCATTGCCAAGGGCTTTGGCATAAGTCGCTAAGTCAGGTTTGAGACCGTAATATTCCTGCGCGCCGCCGTTTGCGATTCTGAATCCCGTCTTCACTTCATCCAAAATAAAAACGCATCCGTGTTCTTCGGTTTGCTTGCGGATTAATTCCAAAAATCCGTCTTGCGGATTAATCGCCGCGCAATTGCCCTGACACGGCTCGGAGATGACCGCCGCGATTTGTTCGCCGTAAGAACGCATGACGCGCTCGAAACCTTCAAAGTCATTGAACGGGAGCGTGACGATCAACTCGCGCATTGATTTCGGAATGCCCGACGAGGCGGGAACGGCAATCGGGCTGTGGCGATTCCCGTAGGCTTCCACCGGCGAGTAGGTTGACCACAACGTATGATCATGGAAGCCGTGATAGTTGCCTTCAAATTTTACGATCAAATCGCGCCCCGTATACGCGCGCGCAACTCGAATCGCGTGCATGGTGGCTTCCGTGCCAGAACATGCCATGCGCACCATTTCGACGGCGGGCGCCATTTCAATGATCATCTCGGCAACCGCAACCTCCAACTCGCCCGTCATGGCAAAGAGGAGTCCTTTTTGGATCTCTTCGATTACTTTTTGGTCCACTTCAGCGTACGCGTGACCCAGAATAATGGGACCAAACGCCATGCGATAATCAATGTATTTCTTGCCGTCTACATCCCATAAATAACTGCCCTTGGCTTTTTCAACATAGGGCGTCACGCCGTCTCCCCAAAAACGGAAATTGGAATTCACGCCCAAAGGCAAAACTTTTTGCGCGCGCTTCTGTAATGCTTGCGTTTTTGAACCAAACATAAAATGCTCCTTTGACGTCGAAACTTTCGAAGTCTTTAATTACGCTGGCTTACTTTCAATAATTTCTTTTGCGATTCTTTCCGGAATTCGCCACTGATAAACGTCTTTAAGAATGATCGGCACAATGGATGTGGTCGTCTTACGAACTCCCGCAGTCTTTCGAACGATTTCCGTCACAAAATGATAAATCTCAGCCGTATCTTTTGCGACAACTTGAATGCTGACGTCGTTTTGACCGATGCCGCAAGCCACATAAGTAACGTTTTCAAACGTCGCCATTTTCTTTGCCACTTCAATAATTAAATCCGACTCAACCTCAAGCCAGACGTCCGCTTTGACGGTCAGCCCAAACGCCTCAGGTTTTACGACCGCGCTGATTTGAATCATTCCCCCGTCAATCATACGGTCAATGCGGTAACGGATTACGCGCTCAGAAATATCTCCCATGCGACGAGACATCTCCGAAGCGGACATGCGTCCATCTTCAAGTAACAAATTGACGATTTTTATGTCGGTAGCGTTGAATTCGTACATTTATCGTCTCTTTTCTTCCGAAAGCAACAAAGAATGATGTAAATATATCCAAAAACGACGAAATTGTCAACAGCAAAACTGGCGAGGGGTGTGCGTCAGTTTTTTGAAAAACCTTTCAACACAAAGTACACAAAGAGGGGCTTTTTCCATTCGTGGGTGTTTATCTCAAATAATCAGGACTTTTGCTCAGTCAGCGTTAGAGAACGCTGACTACGCTATAAATATTTTTTTGAGCGTAATCGGCGCTCTCTTGCGCCGATTTTTTAGAAACAAGCGAAAGTCCTGATAATGTGACGCGCGCCCTCTTTATTAGCGCGCAGGATGTAAAATTATTGGCGTATAATCAAGGCGACAGGTTTTATCATGCCAAGAAACATCAGAAAAATACTGCGCGAATTAAAAAAAGGGCTGGTCAAAATTTACGGCGACCAGTTGAACGCCGTCTATCTCTTCGGCTCTTACGCGCGCGGAGAAGGACGCGCAACTGACTCTGATATCGACGTGATGATTGTATTGAACGGGGAATTCAACTACCGGGAAGTTCAAATGCGCTCGATCGAATTTACGGCTTTGTTATGCCTTGAAAACGACGTGGTGATTTCCCGCAAATTTGCGTCTGGCAAAGAATACGCGGAGAATAGAACTCCTTTAATGTTAAGTATTCGCAGACAGGCGGTGACGATATGATTGCGCCTGAAATTAAAAAGTCGCTGGATTACGCGGATGAAAGCCACAAGGCGGCGCAGGTTTTGATAAAAGGCGGGTTTATCGGTTTTTCCGCCGCGCAATCCTATTACACGATGTTTTATCTCGTCGAGGCGTTGTTGCTTTCCAAAGGCTTGGAGTTTTCAAGTCATTCCGCCGTGATCGCCGCGTACGGAAAAGAATTTTCAAAAACGGGTTTGCTTGACCCAAAATATCATCGCCGTCTTATCGTCGCCGAAGAACGCCGCGAGGACGGACATTACGGGGCAAGCCAAAACATATCGGACGAAGACGCGCTTGAGTCTTTTGAATGGGCGGCGGAATTCATGCAAGTTGTAAGAATATATTTAGGAGTCGAGAAATAACCCGACGTTTTCAGCGGACGTTTTCTCTAATACGAACCCGCAAAATACTTCGCAATCAAATCGCTGATATCCGCCTGAGTGTTGGCGCGGACGACGGCGAAGAAATCCGCCGAGGTTGCGTGTCCGCGCGAATAACGGGCGGCGTAATCTTTTAGAAAGCGAAAGAAATCATCGTCGCCCATGCGCACACGCAACTCTTCCAAAAAGTGCGCGCCGTTGAGATAGACCGCGTTGGTATAGGCGCGGAAAGTCGGCTGGTTGTAAATCGTTGAATCCACATAACCGCTAGGGAAAAAATAATCCACGCGGAACTGCCACCACCAATCGCCGTAGCGCGGATAGTTGTATTCATAGAAAATCCGCTCGCTGTACGCGGACATGGCTTCGTCCAGCCATGGCTCGGTCGCTTGGTCGTTGCCCACCAAACCAAACCACCATTGATGCGCGATTTCATGCACGCCAATCGTGGTGAGATTGTTCTTCGCGCCACCGCCAAACTGGTCGTAAAATTTTGTCGAGAGAAAAACCAGCCCGTCGTATTCTTGCCCGTCGTGAATATCTGCTTGAACGATGGCAAGGCTTTGATACGGATACGGCGCGAATTTTGCGCTGTATAAACTGACCGCCTGCGTCGCCGAATAGACGACGCTCTCCGCCGCCGCTTTGTATCCGCTGAAATAATACGCGCGAATCGTCACCGACCCGACGGCGGATTCGGCGACCAAAAACTCGTTACTCGCTGAGAGCGTGAACGTCCGCGCGCCGTACAAGCGATAGCGCGTCCACTCGCCGTTGGCTTCGGCGGGCGCGCTGGCGGCGACAACCACGCCTGAATCCGTTTTGAGATTTAATTCAATGTCCGCCGAATCGTAAACCAGTTGTTCGCCGAAAGATACGGGGTCATGCAAAACCCAGCCGTTGTTATATGGAACGACAAAAGGATACCAGTCTACGAGATTGATTTGGTTAAAGTCGTAGCCGAACAATCCAGTTGACGTTTTGGCGGGAATATTAATTTTGAAGCTAAGCGTCAACGTGACGGCGGAACCTGCGAGAAGCGGTTGGGGAAGGTTTAATGTTAAACGTTGAACGTTCAACGCGAACGTCGTCAGCGCGACGTTGTCTAACGCGACGGAATTTAAGGCGAAACCTTCGTAACGATTGGGTTGAATCGAGAGGACAATGTCGGGTAAAGAAATTCCCGTGTTGTTGTAATAGCGGATAGTCTCATCCACAGCCAACGTATGCGCTTTGAAATCTAACGCGGCGAAAAGGATATAGTTCGCGCGCGCGGACGTTGAAGGCGGCGTTGCCGTCGGCGCAGACGTTGCGGTTGCGGGGACGATAATCGGCGTCGGCGGAAGCGGGGTGAGAGTCAATGTCGGCGGAGGGGCAACCGTATTTGTCGGCGTTAAAGACGCGAGCGGCGCGAGGGTAAACGTCGGAACGACGGTCGTCTCTCCCGCCGGTTGAAACGGCGTCGGCGTGGGCGAAGCGTGCGGGTCTTGCGTAATCAAAACGAAAGGCGCGAAAGCGACGCGCGCTTCGGGGGTTGGGGCGGCGGCGCAGGCGGTTAGCGCAATGCAGAATGCGAAAATCGTAATTCGTAATTTGCAATTCGTAATTCGTAATTTCATCATTCGTAGATGTTTTGGAAATATTGGCGCGCGACGTCGGAATAATCTGTGCGGGTGTGCGTTTTTAGAATGCGGAAAAAATCGTTGGCGGTCGCAATTTTGCCTTGTTCTTGCGCGCGATAATCCTGCAAGAAAGCGAAGAAGGCTTCGTCGCCGATGCGCTCGCGCAATTTGTCGAGAAAATGCGCGCCTTGAAAATATGCCGCGTTGGTGTAAGGACGAAAACCCTGCCCGTCGTAAATTGGAATATCCACAAAGCCTTGCGGTTTGTAAAAGTCAATGCGATACGTCCACCATTCGCCGACCAAGTTTGGATGTAAATTTTCGTAGTAAACCATCTCGGAGTAAGTGGCGAGGGATTCATCCAGCCAAGGTTGCTGGGCTTGGTCGTTGCCGACTTGCTCAAACCACCATTGATGCGAGGTCTCATGCACGGCGACAAAAATCAGATAGCTGACGGGCGCGCCTTTGTAGAGGTTGTAAAAGTCGCGGCTCAGATAAAAGAACGCGGAATATTCCATGCCGTCGTTGAAATCGCCCATGACAATGGCAAGCGTTTTGTGCGGATAGGGTCCGTAGCGCTGATTGAAAATTTGCAACGCCTCGGCGCTGGCTTGCATTGCGGCTCTGCCCGATGTTTTGCTTAAAGGATAGTAATAGCTTGAAACGGTTACGTCCCCAACTTGCTGACTGGAGACTTGAAACTCGCGGCTGGCGGCAAGCGCAAACGCGCGCGCGGAGGTAATCACATAACGGGTGGAATCTCCCATCGCTTCAGCGACTCCGCTGGCGGCTACGACGGGAGCCGAGGCGGGGTCGGTAAATTTCAGGTTCACTTCGTAATCCGCCGTGTCGTAAACAAGATGTTCGCCGTAAAACCAAGGTTCATGCAAAATCCATTCGCCGTTGATGTATGGGACGACGAAGGGATACCAGTTGACGAGATTCAATTGGCGCTTGGTGTATCCGTAAATGCGCGGGCGCGAGATGTTGGGGTCTTCCTGTTCCGCAAAAGGCAGGACCAGCGCGTATTGAATATTAATCGCGACGGTTTCGTTGGGTTTAACAAACTCGGTCAATGCAAGATCCAATCTTTGACCGATGAGGGAGTGAGTCGTAGTTGGCGTTCCGTTAATGGAGACGCCTTTTAGGGTAAAACTGCCGTTCCAAAGATTGGGGATAACGGCAAGCGTAAGCGCGTTCAGTTGATTGTCCGCGAGGTTGGGATAAAGAATCGTCTCGTCCACCGTGACGGTATGCGCGTCGTAATCAATGGTTGCGTTCAACGTGTATTTGGCGCGTTCAGGCGCGGGAACGGCGGTCGGGGTGAAAGTTGGCGTCGTGGTCGGCAAGGGCGTCAGCGTCGCCGCTGGCGTTTGTGTTTGCGTGAGGGTTGGGGTGGCAGTCGGCGCAAACGGAAGCGACGAGCAAGCGGCTAAGATGAAAGAAAGAAGAGAGCAGAAAGAAAGCAGTTTGAAAGCGGGAGTGGGTTTGTTTTTCATGGGCTGTATTCTAACAAAAAAACTCCCGCTGAGTAATCTCAACGGGAGGGGTGACCATCGTGAAGCGGTTAGCCTTCAATCGCCTGTTTCATTGCGACCAGCATGGCGTTAAAGCCAGCCGTCACTTGATTTTTAAGCGCGGCTTCTTTCTGCGGATCTCCTTCGGACATCAGCTCGGCGTCGATTTGGAGAGTCATCTTTGTCCCCGCGCCGTCCGCTTCGAGGAGCGTGGTGTTGACGGCGTCGGCGGCGGGCGGCGGGGCGAAAGTTTTTATGGCGAACGTTTTATTTTTTTCAAAGGCGACCACCTCGTGCTTCGACACGATGGTGTTGCCCGCGTTGCTGCTTGTGATCTGATAGACGGAGCCAAGCTTGAGCGGTCCGTCTACTTCAATGTTGACGACGTATTCGCTCATTTTTTTCATGTTATCAAGGTTGGTGATGAAATCAAAAACCTGCTCGACCGGTTTGTTGATTTTGATGGACGTTTCAATCAGAGTCATATTTTTTTCCTTTTTGTCTTTGGGGTTTTGTATCTCATTGCGGACAGAAATAAACCTATTATCTGATTACCTTACACTTTAGGATAGGACGCGGATAAACGCCGATGAACGCGGAGTTTTTTTGGAAGAAGCGCCTGAAAAAGACGTCTGAAATCTGCGTTTTTCCGCGCTCGTCCGCGTCCAATTTTAAGAGCGAGGTAACCAGACCTATTATACAGATTTAATCAATTTCCACAAGAACGCGAGAATGAAAAAAAGCGTGGCGGTTAACACAATCGCCGCGCCGGAGGCGACGCTTAAATAATACGAGAGATATAAACCGATTACGCCCGATAACGCCGCGAAGAACGCGGCAAGCGCCATCATCATGGGTAGGCGATGCGTGAGCAGATAAGCCGTCGCGGCGGGCGTGACAAGCATGGCGACCATCAGCGCCACGCCGACGGTCTGAAGCGACACGGCAATCGTCACGGCGATCAATACCAGCAAAAGGTTGTTGAGCAAATTCACGGGCAGGCGAAGCGTCGTCGCGAGGATGGGGTCAAAGGAGAGCGTGAGAAATTCTTTGTAGAACGCGGCAATTGTCAGCAGGACGATTCCGCCGAAAATAATAATCAACCACAAACTATGCGGAGACACGCCGAGAACGTCGCCAAACAAAAAGTGGGTCAAGTCCACCGCGTAACTGCGGACGGTTGAAATCAGCGCGATGCCGAGCGCGAACATCCCCGCGAAGATGACGCCAATCGCCGTGTCTTCCTTGACCTGCGCATGTTTGCTGACTGCCCCAATGCCCAGCGCGGCGACGATGGCGGTTCCCAGCGCCCACCAGAATAAAGAGTCGCGCGCGTCGCCCGTGATGAGATACCCGACGGCGACGCCGGGCAGAATCGTATGCGCCAGCGCGTCGCCGAAAAACGCCATGCCGCGCAAAACGACATAACAGCCGACGACGGCGCAGACGACGCCGACAATGATCGCGGCAATCATGCCGCGTTGCATGAATTCGTATTGAAGAGGCTCGAGGAGAAAAAACATTAGAAGCGTCGCGATTTCAAAAACAACCCCAATGACCATGTTCCCAGATAGTTGGCGTCGGTAAAATTTCCTTGAAAGAATTATAGCGCCTATCGAAACGCCCTTGGCGATTGCGATTGGCAGAGGCAGCTAGGCAAGGGTGCGCGTCAGTTTTTTGAAAAACATCTCAACACGAAGCGCGCAAAGTACACAAAGAGGGGGCATGGGACTCCGTGTCCTTTGTGTTTAGCTCAAAAATGTGGCGCGCGCCCCACGCGGAAGCCCTGCAAAGACAAGGCAAAAATACATGATAAAATGCAAGTCTTCCGCGATAAAGTTGCCATGACCATTAATCCGCTTTCAAAAATCCCCTTGTTTGCCGATCTTCCTAAAAAGGAATTGGATCATATTCTGTCCGCGCTGGACGTTGAAGAAATGAAAGACCGCGATATTCTTTTTCGCGAGGGCGACCTCGGCGAGCGCTTTTATATCGTGACGAAGGGCGAGCTTGAAATCTTGCTGGCGGAGGGGCGAAAGGAAGAGCTCCTGCTCAACGTGATGAGCGAAGGCGAATATTTTGGCGAGATGAGCCTCATCATGGCTGGCGGTCATCGCACGGCGACGGTGCGCGCGCGCGGCGCATCCACTTTGCTTTCGATGAGTCGCGCTCAATTTTCAGCGCTCACCCAAAAACATCCCAAACTTTCGGCGGCGATGGTGCGCGTTTTGAGTCAACGGCTGGACGCGGCGAATACGCAGAAATTCCACGACCTGACTGAAAAAAACAAGCAATTGCAAAGCGCCTATGACGAGTTGAAAGCGGCGCAAGCGCAATTGATTGAAAAAGAACGCCTTGAACGCGAATTGCAGGTCGCCGCAGAAATTCAAATTAGCATTTTACCCGACGAGTTGCCCGCGTTGGATGAATTTAGTTTTGGCGCGCGCATTTTGCCGGCGCGACAGGTGGGCGGCGATTTTTACGACGTCTTTCTCTTGAAAGACAATCAAGTGGGCGCGCTGATTGGCGACGTCGCCGATAAAGGCGTGCCGTCCGCAATCTTTATGGCGCGCGCGCACGCGTTCATCATGGCTTTAGCGGATATGGGCTTGACCGCCGGGGAAACGCTTCAAGAAGTTAACCGTCATATCACTCGTTTGCAAAAATCAACCCAATTTGTCACGGCGCTTTACGGTATATTGGATTTAAAGACAGGCAAGTTTAATTATGCGCGCGCGGGACATGAGCCGCCTTTGCTTTTGAACGCGGGCGGCGCCGTCGAACGCTTGCCGCACAAATCGGGCATGGCGCTTGGTTTATGGCATACGATTACGCTGGACGAAGCAACCGTGACGTTGCATCCCGGCGAGACTTTGCTTCTGTACACAGACGGCATGACCGATTGTCGCAACCCAGAGGGAGAGCCTTTTGGATTGGAGCGCATCAAGACGACTTTGAGCGGCTTGTCCAACGCCAACGCGCAACAAGTTTGCGATCAATTGTTTGAGACGTTGATCAATTACCAACAGGGCTCAAAGCAGGACGACGACGTCACGCTTGTCGCCATTCATGCGGTGGGGAAAGATTCCGAGAAAAAATAAATGGGGCGGCGCAAGACGCCGTCTTGCGCTATTTTAATTGTTCCAACATTTTTTCATAGACTCCCGGCGCGGCGGCGAGGATGGATTGCGGCGCGGAAATATAATCGGGTTTGCCGTCCATTGCGGTGACGCGCGCCCCCGCTTCTTCGGCGATGAGGCCCGCGGCGGCGATGTCCCAGGGTTTGAGGGTCAACTCCCAAAAGGCGTCAAAACGCCCCGCCGCGACGTAGCAAGCGTCCAGCGCGGCGGAACCGAGTCGGCGAACGCCTTGCGACTGCTTGGCGAGTTTTTCAAAATTTTTGAAATTGTCCTTCTTTGTATTCCAAGTGTCGTAGGGAAAACCGGTGACCAGCAGACTCCTCTCCAACTCCGTTGTGTCGGACGCGCGAATCGGTTTGCCGTTCAAAGTCGCGCCTTTGCCTCTTTCGGCGGAAAACATTTCATCGCGCATGGGATCATATACGGCGGCGAGTTGCGTCACGCCTTTGGAAGCGTAAGCGATGCACACGCAAAAAATCGGGATGTGATGCGCGTAATTCACCGTGCCGTCGAGCGGGTCAATGTACCAAATTGATTCGCCCGCGCCTTTGGTTTCGCCGCTTTCTTCCGCGAGAATATGGCTATCGGGAAATTGCGTTTGAATCTCTTTGATTAAAAAAGATTCGGCGGCGTGATCAATTTCGGTGACGAGGTCAATCACGCCTTTGTACCTGACTTGATGTTCCTTGCTGTATCCTGCGCGCAAGATGGCGCCCGCTTCGCGCGCCAATCGTTCAAGATCTAAAAGAGTCGGGTTCATAAGTTTCCATTCCATACGCGCCGCCCCAGCGCGGAGAGCGCAAACTCTACGGCGAGCGCGGCGGTGCGATTTTGTATATCCAAAATAGGGTTGACCTCGACGAGGTCCATGCCGATCAGTTTTCCCGTTTCGGCGATCATTTCGCAGGCGAGATGCGTCTCGCGTTGCGTCAATCCGGCGGGAACGGGCGTGCCGACGCCGGGGGCATGTTGCGGGTCGAGCGCGTCTAAATCCAAAGAAAGATAAATTCCGTCCATGTCGCGGCTAACGCGCTCGATGGCTTTTTCAATCGCGGCGACCATGCCGTAGCGGTCAATCTGCTCCATCCCCATCACCATCACGCCCGCGGCGGCAAGATTCGTTTTTTCGCCGACGTCTAAATCGCGCGCGCCGATGATGGCGATTCTCGACGGGTCAATCGCGGGGACGGGTTCGTCCCACAACTGAATGAGATTTTTATCGCCCAGCCCTGCGAGAACGGCGAGCGACATGCCGTGAATGTTGCCGGATGGCGTCGTCGCTTCGGTGTTGAAGTCGGCGTGCGCGTCAATCCAGATGACGCCGATTTTTTTATTGCGCGCCGCGCCGCGCACGGAGCCAATCGAGAGGCTATGGTCGCCGCCCAATGTCAGCGGAAAATGATGCGCTTGCATCGAAGTCGCCACCGCGCCCGCGACGCGCCGCGCCATGGGGATAATGCAATCCGCGTATTTTAATTTTGGATTTGTAATTTTGCACGTTTCCGCGATGGGAACTTCAACGTTGCCTTCGTCTTTCACGGCGTATCCAATTTCTTCCAACTTGTGTCGCAACTGGGCGTAACGAATCGCGCTGGGTCCCATATCTACCCCGCGGCGGTCTGCGCCGAGATCTATGGGAACGCCGATGACGTCAATTTGCATGGTCTCTCCTCTGGGATAATTAGCCTGAAGTATTTTATCAAAAGACGGCGTATTTATTCTTTGGCGTTGCGTTTATTTACCCACAGCGCCGCGAACGCCGTCGCGCCCCGTCCATAAACACACAGAAAACACACTTTTTTTTCATCGAATTTTCATTATTCACATCTATACTTTGCCTCTATACAAAGGAGAACCACAGTATGTCTAATTCTAATCCATCTATTAAACGTTATAACCCTGTCCTTGTTGCTTTGCATTGGCTGACGCCGATATTTATCTTTGCGCCTCTTTTTGTGATTGAAGGCGGCGAAGGCAGAGGGTCGTCGTCTATGAAACTGCACATGATTTATGGAATCGTCGCGCTGGTGGTCATCGCTATTCGCTTGTTTATGCGCTTGAGCACGAAGCATCCTGAATGGGCGACCACTGGCGTCGGTTTTCTTGATCATCTCGGCAAGTGGGTGCATTACGCGCTGTATTTCTTTCTCTTCGTCGTCACAATCAGCGGGATTGTCATTGCGCTTCGAGAAAACCGACTTGGCGAAGTATTTGGCGTCGCGTCTACCGCCCGTTTAACCGCCGACCAAATGGCGGCGGACGGCGTGTTAGGATTTGTCAGCCTTGCGCATGGGTTGGGCTGGTTTATTATGATGCCCTTAATGCTCCTCCATATCGGCGGGGCGTTTTATCATCAGGTTTTTGTCAAGGACGGCTTGCTCAGCCGCATGTGGTTTGGAAGCCAAGCCGGATAATAAATTTGTTTTCGGCGGCGTAGCTGAGAGCGAGCAAGTCGGATACTTTCTACAAAAATAAGGAGATTGATTTTTATGACTACGGATATTTCTTCAGCGATGGGCGCAAACGTTGCGACTAGAAACGCGACTAAAACCAAGCGTTATCATCCCGTGTTGGTGACGTTGCATTGGCTTGTTGTTATATTAGTGTTTGCGACGGTGATTTCGCGAGGCGGCGACGGCGAGCGCCGCAGAAACGACGGCTTCCAAAATAGCAATAACAACGGGGAAGCGCTTTCAAGCGGCATTCCTGCCGCCGCAAACGCTCCCAGCGCTCCGAGCGCCGCGACAGGCTTTCCGGCAATCGGCGTTCACATGGCGCTTGGGTTAGCTGTGTTGGCGTTTGTCATCGTGCGCCTGATCGTGCGCCTGACTTCTCAACATCCCGAATGGGCGACCACAGGCAACCGTCTATTGGATAAAGTTGGCGAGAAGGCGCATTGGGCGTTGTATTTTCTCCTCGTTACCCTAACGACTTCTGGTTTTTATCAAGCGGTGCAACGCAATCAATTTGCGCGGGTGTTTGGCTTCTTTGGCGACCCCAGCGCTCTGCTCGTGCGTTTGCCGCGCGGCTCATTTTCCTACGGGCGTATGCACGGCTTGTTTTGGGGATTGCTCTTACTTTTAATTTTGGGGCACATCGGCGCGGCGTTGTATCATCAGTTCGTCATTAAAGACAATTTGATGAGCAGAATGTGGTACGGAAAACAAACGGAAGAGTAACCAATCTGAGCGCGAAAACGAGGTTCTCCAAAAAAGCGGGTTGAGACAAAAACAATTGAGAAGTAAAAAAACTGGCAGATTAACGACTGCCAGTTTTTTATTAACTCACCTTACGCCATCAGTCACAAGTTAAGCGCCTCAACATCCTGTCAAGGATTTTGGGGCATTTCGGGTAAACTTCGCGGCATGAGCGAAGAAAAACAACCCCGAAAAGCCAGCAGCGTTCGACATACTCG
>Ga0315281_10000914_pt1 | contig 42502 bp, 46 predicted proteins | sample YL17G07_0_MG_FD_204540 | JGI IMG/M metagenome (GOLD analysis project Ga0315281, IMG submission 204540) | Sediment microbial communities from Yellowstone Lake, YNP, Wyoming, USA - YL17G07_0 | ecosystem: Environmental > Aquatic > Freshwater > Lake > Sediment | place: USA: Wyoming | collected...
GCTGGCTCGACATCTTCGGGCGCTCGTAGCCGATGTCGGCTTGCCGCGCCGGCACTTCGATCTCGACCGGCGTCATGTTTTCGTACGGGACCTGCTGCAGCAGATGGGCGATGCAGTTGAGGCGGGCTTGTTTCTTTTTGTCGGCGTTCACGACGTACCAGGGACTTTGTTTCTTGTCCGTGGCGGCGAACATGTCGTCCTTGGCTTTGGAGTATTCGATCCAGTGCTTGCGCGACTCCATGTCCATCGGGCTCAGCTTCCAGCGCTTGGTCGGATTGCGGATGCGTCCCTGGAAACGTTTCTCCTGCTCCTCGTCGTTGACCGAGAACCAGTACTTGACGAGGATGATGCCGGAACAAATCAGCATTTCCTCGAACAGCGGGCAGGCGCGCAGGAACTCCTTGTATTCGTCCTTGGTGCAAAAACCCATCACGTTTTCGACGCCGGCGCGGTTGTACCAACTGCGGTCGAAGAGCACGATCTCGCCCTTTGCCGGCAGATGAGGAACGTAGCGCTGGAAATACCACTGGCTGCGTTCGCGCTCGGTTGGAGTACCCAGCGCGACGATCCGGCATACCCGCGGATTGAGGCTTTCAGCGATGCGCTTGATGACGCCGCCCTTGCCGGCCGCATCGCGGCCCTCGAAGATAACGGCAACTTTCAGTCCCTGCAGGCGGACCCATTCCTGCAGTTTGATAAGCTCGACCTGAAGGTGAGCAAGTTCGTCGATGTATTTGTAGTCTTTGGGCGGTTTACGGGGCTTCGCGCGGCCTGCCAAGTGCCAGATCTTCTCGATCGCGGCTGCTTCCTTCACGTCGGCCAGAACCTCGCCGTTGCCCTTGTCTTTCTTGTGCTTCTTTTTCTTCTTACCCACGATGTCCCCTCCCTCACCAGTGATCCCGAATTCAAGAATACCACCATCCCCTCGAACTCTACGGGAGTCAAACCCGGTCAGCACGCAAATGCAGCGGCAGACGAAGCCGCCATGCACTAAGCCTTGCGCTCGGCGCGCACTCGATCACAATTACTTGTGTTCACCCTTGGTTCCAAGTTTCTCGTCAGCCCTGCCCAGGCCGCTCATGGCGTTGTCGATGGCCTTTTGGTAGCGCGCCAGGTTGTCCCGTGGAACCACATCTTTCAGTTGCATCAACGCCAACGCGAGGTATCCGCAAACGCCTTTTACCTCGTAAATCGCTTGCCGGATATCCGCAGTCTCTTGTTTGTCTTCCGCCATGCTGGCCCCCTGTTAACCGTGCGAAAATTCAAATGTAATGCAAGTCGCCCGTTCTGTGTTTGCCGTTGTCCGCTTGCACCGCGAACAGCGGGCTCGCGCTAGCTAACGGTCTATCCCCTACTCGAACCACCGGCGCTTGAGGCTGACCGACGGGCTGTTGGGGCCAGCGCCCGAGGTTTCTAGACGCAGCACTTTGCCCGGGTGCTTCACCGGCACGCCGTTGAAGCGCTCGCGCAGCCAGTCGCACACGAACGCGTGCATGTCGGATTCCCAGACGTTGCTGCGGTTGCCGCCGATCACCGAGTTATTGTGGTGCTGATCGGGCATCACCCACAGTTCGGCGGGCGCTTTCATCTGATCGAACAATCGATAAACCTCTTCAAGCGGGCCGCGCGGGTCGAATTCACCCGATACCAGCAGCGTGGGGCAGGTGACTTCCCCCATGCGCCCTTCCATCGTCATTTCGGCTACGACCTTGTCCAGTTCTTCCTCGCTTTTGGATTGAGTGAGGAAAGCGAAAAGCTGCTTGTAGCGCGGCGACTCCTCGTTCAACAGGTAGTAGTTGTCGACGAACGACGACCACGGTGCGGCCACGGCGCACAGGCGGCGCTCAGTCGCCGCAATGCGCATGCCCCAGTAGGAACCGAAGCTCAGTGCATAGACGCCCACTTTCTTCGGATCGATTTCCGGACGCTTGAGCAGGTAGTCGAGAACGGCGCTGGTCGCGGCTTCGTAGTTGTCCGCCGTCAGCCGGATGCCGCGCAGGTTGCTCTCGCCCTGTCCCGGACCGTCGAACGAGAACGCGTGCATGCCCCGCTGCAGCGCCTGGTTGTAATAAGGGTGCGGCCAGGCTTCCTTGGTTTGATCGCAGCCGGGCACATAAAAAACGAGCGGCTTCGCGCCGGCGCCGGGCGCCAGGTGCAGATTGCCCGACACGACAGTGCCGTTCCACGGCACGTCCACGTGCTCGATGCGGTAGGGCGCGAGTTCCCGCACCTTGTCGTAGCACCGCATCAGCGCGCCGTGCAGAAAGCGCTTCTCGTCGTTCACCTCGAAGATCACGTGCTGCGCGTCGAGGTAATTCAGCACCGCCTGATAGTAGATGTCCATCGCTGTTTCGCGATGGCCGGCGGTCTCCTCGGCCGCAGCCAATCGCTCCAGCCTGGCGGCCGACAACCCCATGTGCTTGCTGATCATGTCGTGGCTGCGCACGCTTTGCGGCAGGCGGCCGCGGCCATCCGACTGGAAGTGAAAAACCTTGCCGGTTTCTTTGACGACCCAGTCGTAGACCCACTTCTGGTTGTCCCGCTTAAGGTGCGGTTTGCCGACCTTCGGCCGTTTCGGGCTGGGCATCAGTGATTCCCCTTTTTGAAATCGAAAAAGCGTTGTCCCGTTCGGCGGGCATTCCGGACTGCGTGCAATCGGTTGAGAGCGCCTAACACAATAAAACGCGCGTGCGTTGCGGTCCAGAATTGGTGCTGGCGAGGCGCTCGATGCAGGCAATATCCAGAATATTGGCCAGTCGAGTAACGATGCTAGCGCCGATTCTGGCCGCAACCCCAAACAACATTAGAGCCAGCTCCTTGTAGAATAATGGGGCTGGCGCGAGTTTTGGCCCATGGCATTGTCGAAAGCCCCTTGCTTAGAATGACTAAGCGGCGGGCCTTTCTTCGCGCCCTGAGCCAAAATCGTGTCAGCGCATCGCGTGTTTTATTATGTTAGGCGCTCTTAGTATATCAGCACACTTGCTGAACTTGGTCTGCAAACCCGGGAAAGGAATCGCGCCGATGAAAACCAGACATGTATTTTTGCTATTCGCACTTGCCGCAGCGTTGCCTGCCGCGCATGCCCAGACCGGAAGATGGCCTGACAAGCCGGTGCGCGTCGTCGTGCCGTTCGCAGCGGGCGGCAGCACCGACATCATCGCGCGCGTGCTGGCCGCGCGATTGTCCCAGGAATTCGGCCAGCAGTTCATCATCGACAACCGCGCCGGCGCCGGCGGCTCGATCGGTACCGACATCGTGGTGCGCGCCAACCCCGACGGCTACACGATCATCATTGTGGCAACGAGCTACGCCACCAACGCGGCCCTCTACAAGCTCGCGTACGATCCGATCAAGGACATCGCGCCGGTTGCGATGCTGCACAAGGGGCCGTTCGTGCTCGCCGTGAGCAATTCGGTGCCGGCGAACAGCGTAAAGGATTTCATCGAGCTTGCGCGTGCGAAACCCCGCGGCATTACCTACGGTTCGTCCGGCATAGGCGGCGCCACCCATCTCGCGACCGAACTCTTCTCCCAGATGACGAAGACCGAAATGATTCATGTCCCATACAAGGGCGACGCCCCTGCGGTCGCCGATCTGCTCGGCGCGCAGATTCAGTGCATATTTTCCTCGGTGCCGGCGTTGATTCAGCACCTGAAATCGGGACGGGTGCGCGGGCTTGCGGTCACCACGGAAAAACGCTTTCCGGAACTGCCCGACCTGCCCGCGGTCGCCGAAACCGTCCCCGGTTACGAGCACACATCGTGGAACGGCATGTGGGGACCCGCGGGGATGCCCAGGGAAATCATCCAACGGCTCAATCAGTCGCTCGGGCGCATCCTCAAGCAGCCCGAGACTCTGGAGCGGCTGCGCGCCGATGGCAGGGAGCCCGCGCACTCCACGCCGGAAGAGTTCTCGCGCGTGATTGCCAACGAAATCGGCAAGTGGCAGAAAGTGGTCAGGGTCGGCAACATCAAAGTCCAATGACGCTAAAAATGCCAATTACATAACCGCAGAGACGCAGAGGAAAATCATGATTTTTCAAGATTCATGCAATCACCCATCGAGTGGTTGCTCAGATGAATTCATACCTTTGTTTTCTCTGCGCCTCTGCGCCTCCGCGGTTCAGTAGCTTTTTCTAGAATAACGCGATTGGAGAATTCGGGATGAAAATTGAATCGACGCTGCGGATAATCAATCAGTCGCAGGTAAAAGAAATACCCGGCGTGGTGGAGGGACAAACCTTAAGACCGATCGTCGGGTGTCCGGAATTCCCGAGCGAACGGGTGCGCGTGGCGGTGGCCACGTTCAAGGCCGGCACGCACGAGCACCTGCACTGGCACGCCATCGAAGTCTTCTATTACGTGGTCGCGGGCAGCGCCATCGTCCGCGATTACCATGGCAAGGAATACCCGGTCAGCCCCGGCTCCGCGATCTACGCGCCTGCGGGAATCGCCGGTTCGCACGAATGGCAGGTCGGAGACCAGGGATTGCAGTTGCTATCCATCCGCGCCACGCTGGACGGCCACCGGCGCATGCAATATACGGTCGACCGCGACACCAAGCGGTCTTATATCGATCTCGTTGATCTGGAAAAAATGGACGGCGTGAGTTTCCGATCGCACTATTGAGAAGCGACGGAATGTAACAGCGGCTTGCCGGCGAAATGCGCGCGCAGGTTCAGCATCAACTTGCGGCTGCGCTCCTCGCGGATTTCGCGCGTCGAGGTGCCGATATGCGGCGCCAGCACGACGTTGTCCATCCGCATTAACGCCGCAGGAACCTGCGGCTCGTCCTGAAATACGTCCAGCGCCGCGCCGGCAATCTGCTTGTCCGCGAGTGCTGCGATCAGCGCCGGCTCGTCGACTATCGATCCGCGCGCAACGTTAACGAGAAACCCGTCCGGACCCAGCGCGCGCAGTATGCGCGCGTCGATCAGATTGCGCGTTGCCGGCGTCGCGGGACACGTCACGACCACGCAGTCGGACTTGCGCGCCATCGCTTCGAGATCGTCAAAATACGGGTAAGCAACGCCTTCCTTGCGACGCGGACCGTAGTAGCAAACAGACATGTCGAAGGCCGTCGCGCGTTTGGCGATTTCCCGCCCTATGCGGCCGAAACCGACGATGCCGCAGGTTTTGCCGCGCACGTCGGTGCCCGAATCAAACACTCCGGCGGACCACTTGCCGGCGCGCACGAAGCGGTCGGCTTCGCACAGGCGGCGCATAAGCGCGACCAGCATCGCCATCGCCAGTTCCGCCACCGGCTCGGCCGTGGAGTCCGGCGTGTAAGTCATCGCCACACCGCGTTCCTGCGCCGCCACCCGGTCGAGCAGCTCGCAATGCGGGCCGAAGCACGCAAGAATTTCCAGTTTAGGCAACGCTTCGAAGTCGCGGCGGCTGAAACCGGCCGGCGGCGTAGTCACCGCAGCTCGCACGTTTGCGCACGCCTGCCTGATGTAAGCATCCGGCTCCGTCGCGGTCCACAGCTTGTGCACGGTGAACTCGCGCTCGAGCTCGGTTATCGTGGGCGCATAGATTGCCCGCATCAACAGCACTTCGGGCTTCGCAATCACACCAATGCGCCGGGCTGCTTCAGGTAGTGGTCCTTGATCGCATCGGCCGCCCAGCACGCGAGCGCCCCTATCGTCTCGGTCGGGGGAGACGCGCCATTCTGCGGAAACGCGCTGCCGCCGACCACGAACAGGTTCGACACGTCCCACGACTGCAAATACTTGTTGACCACGCTGGTCGCCGGGTCCGCGCCCATGACTACGCCGCCGATATTGTGCGTGCTTTGATACGGCACGATGCTGTACTTCTCGGGTATCGCATTGGTCGCGATTTTTGCCGGGCCGATGGCTTTTGCGATCCCGGCGCTCTTGTCCCGTATGTACTCGGACATCTTGCGCTCGTTGGCATGCCAGTCGAAAGTCATGCGCAAAAGCGGCAGACCGTTGGCATCGCGGTAAGTCGGGTCGAGGTCGAGATAGTGGCCGCGATAACTTTGACACGACGCGTGATAGGAAATCGAGAATGAACGGCGATAGTATTGCGCCGACGCCTTTTTCCAGCCCGAGCCCCAACGCGGCGTGCCGTTCGGCATCGGCCGGCCACGGATGGGTGTTGCGCCGTTGGTCTGCACGGCTATATAAGAGCCGCCGACGAAGCCCAGTCCCGAGTGGTCGAAGTTGTCGCCGCTCAAATCGTCGATCGAGGTGCCGATCATGCCGCCGCCGATGAAAGGATTGAACTCCTGGTCCTCGAAAAACAGCGATATCTTGCCGCCGGTCTGATACGAATAATTGCGGCCGACCACGCCCTTATTGCTCACCGGGTCGTACGGCTTGCCGATCCCCGAGAGCAGCATGAGGCGCGTATTGTTGAACGTGTAAGTCGCCAGTATCACCAGGTCCGCAGGCTGCTCCACTTCGCGCCCCTGCGCATCCAGGTAAGTCACGCTCACCGCGCGCTTTTTCGCCGAATCGAGATTCACCCTGATTACATTGGCGTGAGGGCGCAGCTCGAAATTCGGAAGTTTCATCAACGCAGGTATCACGGTCGTCAGCGGGCTTGCCTTCGCGCCGCTGGCACAGCCGAAGCTGTTGCAAAATCCGCCGCGCACGCAGGCGCCCAGCATTTGCCGGTAGAGGTTCACATACGTTTGCGTCATCCCTGCCGACGGGTTTTGAAACGGGGTATAACCCAACGACTCGGCGGCCTTCGCGAATAGTGCGCCGGGGTGTGTCCGCGGCGTCGGCGGATTCGGAAATTCACGCGAGCGCGGGCCCTCGAACGGATTGCCGCCGGGTTGAATCCTGCCTTCGAGATTGCCGGCCTTGCCGCCGACGCCATATATGGCTTCGAACTGGTCGTAATACGGCTCCAGGTCGTCGTAGTTGATGCCCCAGTCCTGGCTCGTGCAGTCGTCCGGAAATAATTTCTTGCCATAGCGCGCTTCCGTCTGGCTGCGCGTCTCGAAGTCCCACGGCAAAAAGCGCCGCGCGTGGCAGCCCCAGTGCGCCGCCGTGCCGCCTACGATTTCGCCCGGCTTGAACGAGCCCATTTCGCGCATCGGCAATGCGGTTTCTTTCATGGTATTGCGAAAAGTGATCGTCTCGCGCGAAAGATCCTGAAAAATGTCGCTGTGGCGGTCGTACTTGAGTTCGTCGTGCGCATACGGCATCGCGAAATCGTGCTGCGGGTCAACCATGCGTCCGCGCTCGAGACCGACGACCTTCAACCCCGCACTGGCCAGTTCCATGCACATGATCGAGCCGGCAACGCCGGTGCCGACCACCACCACATCGACCGGTTTGAGTTTAGTGGCTGCCATCGCGGTCCTTCTTTGTTTGCGGGTTCAACATGACGTGTTTGGGATAGCCCTGCGCATCGACCTTTACGCGCTGCTGCACGACGTCGAGTATGCTTACCGGCTCGGCGTGGTAAGGCCTGTCGCGATCTTCAATGCGCTCCGCATAGACAGAAGAAGCAATCCCCGGAAAGCCGATCAGCCTCCAGCCGACCTTGTCGCGGTTGCCGCCATACATTGGATCGGCGAAGAAACCCTCTTCCGTGTTCCTCATCAGCAATTCGAAAAACAGCTTTGATGACACCGATTCGAGTTCGATTTTGCCGTCTTCGAGGCCGTGCAGAATTTCGTCCTGCTGCGCTGCCGTCAGAAACTCGAAATTCTTGCCGTATTGCCTGCTGCAATAAATATTGGTTTCGCGGATTGCCGCGCGATAGATTTCCCGCGGCGTGAGGCGTGACTGAAAGCCCTGCTGCGGCGTGCCCTCGGGCCACGGCCCCATGCGGTAGTTACGGCCATGCGAGCCCCAGACACTCACGAGTTGCTGGTCGATGTAATAGGTGACGCCGGCCTCCTTCGCCCCCGGTCCCAGTTCATCCACGGGTATCAGGCGGGCAACCGCTGCATCCAGAAACCTCACCTCCGGCTCTATCAGATAGCCATATGCTTCCGCCGACGCCGCAGGCGTGGCTGTAGTATTGTTGTTCTGCATTATTGCTCCCTGGATGTTTCGAATGCGATGTGGCGACGGACAGCAGGCAGAATATTAACGCAAGATCGATGGTTCGTGGTTCGTAGTTCCTGGTTCGAGCATCAATCGATTTTCATTTGAGGAATCACCATGCGCTTTCTTGAGCTGAAGGTTCCGCCTCCTGTCGTGGCGTTGTTGACGGCCGCCCTGATGTGGCTTTGCGCGTGGGCAGTACCGGCATTCGGGTTTTTGTTTCCGGCGCGCGATCTCTACGCCATTGGTCTCGCCGTCGCGGGCGTGGTCGCTGACGTCCTGGCCATTGTTTCATTCGTGCGGGCAAGAACGACCGTCAACCCGATGAAGCCCGCATCGTCGTCTTCGTTGGTCGTGTCCGGCATTTACAAGCTGACTCGCAACCCCATGTATCTGGGCTCGCTTCTGTTTCTGGCGGCATGGGCAATTTACCTGTCGAACGTACTCGCCTTGCTTTTGCTCCCGGCATTCGTTCTCTACATAAACCACTTTCAGATAACACCCGAGGAACGAGTGCTCGCCGCGCTTTTCGGGCAGGAATTCGCCGCCTACAAAGCGAGGACGCGCCGATGGCTGTGAAGCATGGGGTGTCCCCCAACGCGGCCAGGGCCGCGAGAGACGAAGAAGCAGGATAGACGATAGACGGGTTTCGCCCCCACGTCTCTCGCCTGGCGTCTTTCCGAGTTTTTTCCTGGCGCCTCTCCTGCGCCAGCGCACAGCCTGGCCCAGGATTTCGGTAAGATACGGCCTTTCGCATTCCACCTGAGAGATTTTGATGAGTTCGCGCTTGAACGCTGACGCTGGCATCGAGTTGCCCACGGGCGGCAGCCAGCCAGCCCGTTCCGTCAACGGATTCGTCGAGGCCGGAGGCTTGCTGCTGAACTTTCTCGATTACGGCACCGCAGGCCGCCCGCCCATGCTGTGCGTGCACGGCGGCGCGATTCATGCACACTGGTTCGATTTCGTGGCGCCAGGCTTCACCGCGGATTACCATGTGCGCGCGCTCGACCAGCGCGGCCACGGCGACAGCGCGTGGGCGGAACCGCCCGACTATTCCTATGCGCGCTATGCGGCCGATCTGGCGGAAGTGGTAGAGAAATTCGATCTGCGCGACCTCGTGCTGATCGGCCATTCGATGGGCGGCATGACCTCGTTGATATACGCCGCCACTCATCCCGGACGCGTGGCGAAGCTCGTCATGGTCGATTCGACCATGCACATGACCGAGGAGCGCATCGCGCCGATGCGCGAAGTCGGCAACCGGGAGGGCAAAAGTTACTCCGCGCAGGACGAGATCGTCGCGCGCTATCGCCTGCGGCCGCCGGGCTCGACGGCGCCGCCCGCAGTCATCCGCCACGTCGCGCAACACGCCGTCAAAAAATATGACGATGGCGGCTGGCGGCATAAGTTCGACCGCAGGATCTACGCTCTGCGCGAAAGCGTGAACGGCTTCCCGCACTGGAACCACATCACGATTCCTGCGCTGGTGGTCAAAGGCGAATTGAGCCCGCGCATCTCGCCGGAAATATTCGCAGAGATCAAAGCACGCTGCCCGCAAGCCGAGTTCGCCGAAGTGTCAAATGCCGATCACCACGTCGTGCTCGACAACCCCGACGGATTCGTGGCGGCAGTGCAAGCGTTCCTGGCCAGACATCCATAGGGGTAGTGATGAAGAAGAACCAGATCAAGGAGAAACTGGCCGCGGGCAAGCCCGTTTACGGGGCGATGATTCAATTCCCCGACGCCGACCTCACGGAGGTGCTGGGTTACGCGGGGTTCGACTGGATACTCATCGACGCCGAGCACGGTTCAATCAACGAGAACGACTGCGCGGCCATGGTGCGGGCCTGCGAACTGGCGAACACAACATCCATCGTGCGGCCGGCGAGCCAGCACCCAGAAACCCTGTTGCGTTTCCTCGACCGCGGAGCGCAAGGTGTCCAGGTACCCCACGTCAATACAGCGACGGAAGCGCGCGCTGTGGTGGAGGCGGTGAAGTACTACCCGCTGGGCAAACGCGGCGTTACGAGTTCCACTCGCTCGGCCGGATATGGTTTCCGCGGGTCCATTCCGGACTACATCAAGTTCTCCAACGAGGAAACCCTGGTCTGCGTGATGATCGAGGAGCCCGAGGCGGTCCGCAACCTTCCCGAAATTCTGAAAGTGGACGGCGTCGACGTATTCTTCGTGGGCGCCGGGGACCTGGCGCAGGCCATGGGCTATCCCGGCAGCAAGAATTCACCCGAAGTGCAGGCGGTCGTGCACAAGGCCATCAATACGATCGTCGGCGCGGGCAAAGTAGCGGGATTGAGCTGCGAGGACGATCAGATGAAAGCTTTCACCGACCTCGGAGTGCAGTACTTTCACACCAGCGTGACCACGCTCATGAAATCCGCCGCGCGCCAGTTCTGGAGTCAGGTCGGCGAAAAGCGAGGGTGAACTAAGTAATTTGTTGAACCGCCAAGAACGCCAAGTCCGCCAAGAAAAAGCAAAATATATATTGAACCGACCCTCGCAGCCTGAAAATTATTTCACGGCTGCAATCAATCCTCCTGCAGCGGCTATTCTATTTTCACACCCGCCGTTTTGACGACTTTGGCCCACATTGCCGTCTCGTCGCGCACTACAGCATTCGCCTCCTGCGGCGAATTGCCGCCGGGCACTGAACCCATCACGAGCGCGAGATCTTTCACTTCAGGCAAACGCAGGATCTTCGCGGACTCCGCGTAAAGGCGGGCGATGACCGGGCCGGGCGTTTTCGCCGGCGCGAACAACCCAGTCCAACCCTCGATGTTGAATCCGGGCAAACCCGCCTCGCTGACCGTCGCGAGATCGGGCAGCGCCGCCGAGCGTTTATCGCTGGTCACTGCGATCGCTTTCAGCCTGCCGCCTTTGACGTGGGGCATCGCCGAGGGCGGTGTCGCGAACGAGAGCTGAACCTCGTTGCCGACGAGACTTATCATCGCCGGCCCGCCGCCCTTGAACGGAACGCTGGTGATATCGACGCCTGCCCTCATCTTGAAAAGCTCGACGGCGAGCTGCTGGGCGGTGCCCGTCCCCGGATGCGAGTAGCTCAATTTTCCCGGCTGCGTTTTCGCGTATGCGATCAGCTCCTTCACGGAATTGGCGGGCACCGAGGGATGCACGACCACCACGTTGGCGTACTTGATGATTTGCGTGATCGCGGTGATATCGCGCGAGGCGACGTACGGCAGCTTCGCATACACGCTGGGGTTGATCGTGATCGTGGCCTCGGCCGTAACCAGCAGCGTGTACCCGTCGGGCGCGGACTTGGCCACGATGTCGTTGCCGATATTGCCGCTGGCGCCGCCGCGATTGTCGATGACGAAGCTTTGCCCCAGCACCGGGGCAAGACGCTGGGCGAGGATGCGCGCGGAAAAATCGGACGAGCCGCCGGGCGGAAACGACACGACGATGCGGATGGGCTTGTCCGGGAAAGGCTGTGCGCAGAGCGCGGGCGCAGGCAGGCACAGCCCTGCGGCCGCGGCGGCAAGAACGATGCGGCACGAAGCGGATTTCATATTAGCCTCCTCCAATTTGAAATTACCCGTCGGGTCCGGCACAGCGCAGGATTGCAGCGCCAGGGACCGCCAGGTCGTCGGTGAAATGCGCCGTCAATCGGCGCGCATCCCGCGTTCCTTGATCACTTTGCCCCACTTGTTCATTTCGCTTTTCAGGTAAGCGGCACTTTCTTCCGGCGAACTGGCGACGACATCGAGGCCGCGCTCCTCGTACTGCCGCGCCTGGTCCGGGGCGCGCAGTATCCGTTTGATCCGGTCGTTGAGCAGCGCGACGATCGCGCCGGGCGTGCCTTTGGGCGCAAGCATGATGTGCCATGCATCGAACTCGTAGCCGGGAATTGCGGATTCGGCAATCGTCGGCACGTCCGGCAATACGGCGGAGCGCTTCAGGCCGGTGACTCCCAGCGGGCGCAGCCTTTTCGATTTCACGTGCGGCGCCGTCTCCAGGGCGCTCGAGAAGGTCACGCTCACTTCGCCGCCGATTCCGGCAATGACCGCCGGGGCCCCGCCTTTGTAGTGCACCACCATCAGGTTGACCTTGCCCAGGTAGTTGAACAGTTCGCCGGCGACATGCGGGTTCGAGCCGACGCCGGCCGAGCCGTAACTGAGCGCGCCCGGCCTCGCCTTTGCCAGTTGCAGCAATTCGCGCGCCGAACGCGCAGGCACCGACGGATGCACGGCCAGCAAGGCGGCGGTCGTCGCCATCGTCGAGACCGGCACGAAATCGTTGAGCACGTCGTACGGCACGCGGCTGTAGAGGAAAGTATTCGCCACAAACGGGACGGTGTTGCTGAGCACCGTATAGCCGTCAGGTGCGGCGCGCGCCACCAGCTCGCTGCCGATATTTCCGGTTGCCCCGCTGCGGTTCTCGATCACGACCTGTTGCCCCAGACTCTCGGTCAGCCTGGCGCCGACCAGACGCGCGAGGATGTCGACGCTGCCGCCCGGCGGAAACGGCACGATCCAGCGGATCGGTTTGTTCGGATAGTCCTGCGCCCACGCAGTTTGCACGCACGCCAGTGCAATAACTGCGGCTATCCGCCCGTGCCGCCGTCCGATGAAGATTTTCACGATTGTCTCCCTTTGAATTACTCGATCACCTTGTCCGCGCGCAGCAAGATCTCGGACGTGATGCTGAGCCCGAGCACTTTCGCGGTGGTGGCGTTGACCACGAGATCCAGCTTGGTCGGCTGCTCCATCGGCAGGTCGCCCGGCTTTGCGCCCTTCAATATTTTGTCCACGAAGGTTGCGGCGCGGCGGTAATTCGCCGAGTTGTCGGCACCGTAGCTGAGCAGGGCGCCCGCATTAGCGTACTCGCTGGACGGCCCGATCACCGCCCAGCGATGGGCGAGCGCGAGCGTGACGATGCGCCGCCGCTCGTTGGTGAACAGCGGGCTCGCGAATACAATCAGGGCCTGCGCGCCATCTTTTGCCAGGCGCGAAATGGCCGGTTCGATCTCGTCCGGCCGCGCTGCTTCGGCAAAGCGCGCTTCAACCGAGCGTTGCGCGACCGAGCGCTCCGCACCTTTCATCATCAAGGCGCGATTCACATTGCGGGCATCGGTCAGGAACCCGACGCGTTTGAGCTTCGGCACGGCCGCAAGCAACAGCTCCAAGTGCTTCTCCGTAACATCGGTCGCGAAATTGCTGAGCCCGGTGATCATGCCGCCGGGCCGGGCGAGGCTCGCCGCGAAACCGGCTGCGACCGGATCGCTGCCGGTGGCGTGGACTATCGGGGTTTGGGGCGCCGCCTTGGCAGCGGCGGCGACAGATTGCGACGGTGCGGCAACGATAAGCGCCAGCTTTTTCGCGGCAAGCTCTGCGGCCAAAGGAGGCAGCCGGTCATACTGGCCGTTCGCCCAGCGCTCTTCGATAACGAACTGCGAGCCTTCCCTCAAACCGAGTGTTGCCATTCCCTCCTTGAACGCCGCAAGCCAGTGGCCGCCAGACTCGCTTGATGCCACGTTCAGCCAGCCGATCACGGCCGGCGCCTGCCTGGATTGCGCGAACGAACGGAATGGCGCTGCGAGCGCACCCGCGCCAAGCGCAACGATCAATTTGCGACGATTGTTCACTTCCCTCTCCCAAGCAGGCAACCATTATGCCCACTTATGCCAAGATCAGCAGGCTTGCCGGAATAGCCTCTCTTACTCGATCTTGATATTCGCTTCCCGCGCGATCTTGCGGATTTTTGAGATCTCGGCGCGAATCAACGCATCGTATTCGCCGGCGCCCAACGGCGCCGGGTTGAGGCCCTGCCTGATGAGGCTCGCCTGCACGGCTGGCAACGCCGCGGCCCGCAGGATCTCGTTGCTCAGGCGGGTGATCACCGCGCCGGGTGTTCCCGCCGGAGCCGTCACGCCCTGATTGCCGGCCAACTCGAAATCGGGCGCTCCCGATTCGGCCAGAGTGGGTATGTCTTTAAACCGTTCGAGCCGCGCCCGCGACGAGACGGCAAGCACGCGCAACTTGCCCGCTGCCAGTTGCGGAACCAGCGTCGGAACATAGGCTATCAGGAGGTCGGCGTGTCCTCCCATCACCGCGATCATCGCCGGCACCTCGCCCTGGTAGGGCACATCGACGATGTTGACTTTGGTGGCGAGCTTGAACATTTCGCCGACCAGATGCGCGCCGGAACCGGGCGGGTTCGCGGCATACGTAAGCAGCGCGGGGCGCGCACGCGCGAGCGCGATCAACTCCCTGATCGTTTTCACCGGCATTGACGGATGGACGGCGAGCATCCATGGACTGCTTTCTATCCGGGCGACAGCCGCGAAATCCTTCAGCGTGTCGAACGGAAGATTGGGCCTCAGTGCGGCGTTGGCCGCGAACGAGAACCCCGTGAGGAGCAGCGTATGACCATCGGCCGGCGCGCGGGCCACGATTTCCGTCGCGATGACCGTGCCGCCGCCGGGGCGGTTGTCCACGATTACGTTCTGGCCTAGCGCCGCACCCAATGGTTGTGCCAGGGTACGCGCCACGATGTCGGCCGTTCCGCCAGGTGGAAAGGATACGACCAGCCGGACCGGCTTGACCGGGAAGTTCTGCGCAATCGCAGCACTGGTCAGCGTCAACGCCACCAAAAGGACAACGTGCAGGCTGCGGCGATTATTCATTCCCTCCCCTTTCAATCTGCGCGTTTATTATGCCCGCTTACACCGGGGATGACGGCGGCGCCGAGGGTGTTGACGTTCTTGTAGTTGCCAGCCTCGACCGCGGCAGTGGAATTGCACACATCGCACATCACCACGTGCCAGTCATCCGGCAGCGGCGCGTAGCTTTTCTGCCAACCCACGTCCTCGAATTCGGTGAGCAGCGAAAGCCGGGCGTAAAACAAGGTAATGCTCATTCCGGAATTCTCGCTTCAGGACCGGGGGTGCGAGCCGTTGTATTGCCGTTGTGAACCGTATAGTACATAATTACCGCATCATCGTTCTGCCCGGCGCAAACTGCATGGGACGACCCCGCGAATTTGACCTCGACGACACCCTGGAACGCGCAATGCAGACGTTTTGGGCAAAGGGCTTCGAGGCGACATCTCTCGACGACTTATGTAACGCAACCGGATTGGGCCGGTCGAGTCTTTATGCGGCGTTTGGCGACAAACAAGGACTATACCTCAGCGCTTTGGAACGGTACGAGGCCGCCGCGGTGGCCCGGATAGCGTCAGCATTGTCCAGCAGCGCTTCGCCGCGCGCGGGCATAGTCGCGTTCATGGATCGCATTATCGATGATATCGTGGCCGGGCCCGGCCGCCGCGGCTGTTTCATCGGCAATTGCGCCGCCGAACTTGCCCGGCAGGACCGGACCGTGGCCACGCACGTTCGTCAAAGCATCGAGCGGGTGCAGAGTACTTTTCGCGATGCGCTGCTTCAGGCCAGGCGCGCGGGTGAGCTGGACAGGAATGCGAACGTGGATGCGCTTGCCGCGTTCCTGATGTCGGGCGTTCAGGGATTGCGGTTGGTCGGCAAAGCCAATCCTGACCGCGTCCTGCTCAGGAATATCGCGAATGTGATGCTGCGCTGTCTCGATCAATAATTTTTTTGCCAGTTTTGGACTAAGCAGTTCATAATGTGGCAGGCACATCGCCGGGCTACATTCAGTTATCGGCAAATCGTTGTCCGGCGCTCTTCGCGGCCGGGTAATTTCAGAAAGAGGTGCGTCATGGTTCGTCTCGCAGATCTCCCGGAATCCGATCGGGAGAATATGCTCAAGAAGGTTCCCACTTTGCCCCGCTTCTCGGGGCGTCCCTGGGCTCCCGGTCCCGAGCTTGCGCAGCGCCGGGTTGCCATAGTCACCACCGCGGGACTGCATCGCCGTGGTGACCGCCCGTTCGGAGCCGGGGCAGCCGGCATGGATTATCGAGTAATCCCCGGCGACGTGAACGCAACCGAACTGGTCATGAGCCATGCCTCAGTAAACTTCGACCGCAGCGGATTTCAGGAAGACTGGAATGTCGCGTTTCCGCTTGACCGGCTCAAGGAACTGGCGGCGGACAAGGTTGTCGGCTCCGTGGCAGCGTTCCACTATTCGTTCATGGGCGCGATCTCGCCCGTCACCAACTACGAACCGAAAGCCCGCGAACTGGCCGGACTTCTGCGCAAGGACAAAGTCAACGCGGTACTGTTATCCCCCGTTTGACCCAACTGCACGTGCGCCGTGAGCGCACTCGGTCACTACCTCGAAGAAGAAGGCATCCCGACCACCCAGATCAGTCTGGTCCGGGAGCATACCGTGGCGCTCGCCCCGCCGCGCGCACTGTGGGTGCCATTCATGCTTGGCCGCCCATTCGGCGTCCCCAACGATGCGGCGTTTCAGCGCGAGGTGCTGCTCGCCGCGCTCAAACTGCTCGAACGCGAAAACGGCCCGATTCTGGAGGATTTTCCGGTTGACGCCCCGCACGACTCTCTTAGCCCGCCGCCGGCAGGGCTCGCGTGTCCGGTAAGCTTTCCCCAAATGAAACCGGAGGGGACATTGGCGGAAAAGCTCGCGGATGAAGTTTCGCAACTGCAGGCCTGGCACGCAGTTGCGATCAGGCACCGCGGGCGGACGACTCTCGGCGTAACCGGTTTGTCGCCGGCGGAAATCGCGGACTATCTGAAATCCTGGCTGAACGGCAATGTGCCGACGACTTTTCGCGATGATATTTCACAAGGCGACGCACTCAAACTTGCCTGCGACGAGCTTAAAGCCTACTACTACGAGGCCAAGGCGGTGCAGCCGGGGCAACACTCCGACAAGAGCATACAGAGCTGGTTCTGGCTGGATACCGTCGCAAGCCGGGTTTTTCTGCAGATACGGGCCATCGCCCGCGACAGCACGGACCCGTCGCTGAAACCCCTCGCGGCGCTGAGCCTGATTCCACGCGCAGTAGACATGGTTCTGCAGCGTGAGTAAGTTCCAACACGATCAACGGCGGGGTGGCAGAGTAGTTATGCCGTGGCCTGCAAAGCTGCGCAGGGTGGTTCAAATCCATCCCCCGCCTCCAATAAACGCCCTGCGACCGTCCGGTTCGCGGAAGAATTTAGATTTCGGCAACAGTGAATCTGCAAAGGAGAAAACAGCATGGCAAGACTTGACCCGTTACCAATTGGCGCCGTTCCCGAAGTGGCCGAGATTTTCGAGAAAATCAAGGCAACCGGGCATTACATACCGAACAGTCAACTGATCCTGCAGCGCAAGCCGGCCATCCTCAAAGGAATTCGTGCCCTGAGCGCTGCGGTAATGGACCCGAACGGCGAAGTTTCCCTGGGGCTTAAGCGACTGCTCGCCTATGTGGTCGCGCGGGTTCACGGCTGTCATTACTGAATGGCGCACAACGCTGGGGGGTCTCTCCAGCAAGGCATAGACGAAAAGAAACTCGCAGCCGTCTGGGAATATAAAACCAGCCCGCTGTTCAGCGACGCCGAACGCGCGGCGCTCGATCTGGTCATCGCCGCTGCATCACAACCCAACGACGTCACCGATGCGCTTTTCGATCGCATGAAACTGCATTGGACCGAAGGGCAGATCGTCGAGATTGTGGCGCTGGTGTCCTATTTTGGTTTCATGAATCGTTTCAACGACACCATGGCTACGCCGCTCGAGGAAGAACCGATCGAGGTCGCAGAAAAGCATATCGCCAAGCACGGCTGGAAGCTGGGCAAACACGGGCGCTGAAGCCGGGTGCGAGCGGCCCGGTTTGAAGGAACATCGCGGGGGATCGTCAGCTTTAGAACTGTACCGCGTCGTCGACCGGCTCCCTACGGCGATGATCGCCGATCAGCCGCTCCCGCAGGATTTTTGACAGGTAGTCGATCGCATACACCGCCACGATCAGCACGATGATGATCAGGCACGCCTCCTGCAGCTCGTACGCACGCAGGCGGTCCGCCAGCAAAAACCCGATGCCGCCCGCGCCGACGATGCCGAGGATCGAGGCGGAGCGCACGTTGTGCTCGAACATGTAAAGCGTATTCGACAGCATCATGGGCAGCACCTGCGGCAACACGCCAAAGCGGATGCGCTGCAATCCATTGCCGCCCGCCGCGTTTATGCCGTCGATCTGCTTGCGGTCGAGATTCTCGATCGCTTCCGAATAAAGCTTGATGAACGTGCCGGTTTCGACGATTGCGATGGCCATGATGCCGGCCAGCGGTCCCAGGCCGATCGCGCGCACGAAGATCAACGCCCAGATCAGGTAGTCGAACGAACGCAGCAGATCGGCGAAACGCCGGGTGCCGAATTGCAGCGGCCGCGACCGGGTCATGTTCTTCGACGCGACAAAACTCAACGGAAACGCCAGCACGGCGCCCATCAACGTGCCCAGGAAAGCCATGGCGATCGTTTCGCCCATTACCGTGGCGAACAGCGGCAGATGTTCAAATCCCGTTGGCGGAAAGAGCTGGGCGACGACGGTCGCGGCGAACTTCGACACGCCGTGGAGAAAATCCTGCGCGAGGAAGCCGAAGCGGTACAGGCAATAGACGGTCAACACTATGGCGCTTCCCCACGCCAGCCACACGTGCAGGCGCTCCGCAGTTGACGCCGAGTAGAGGCGCGGAAAGCGCGCGCGCTCGGTGGCGATGTCGGCGCCGGTGATGCTGTCCCATTGAACGGTCATATGGATTCTAAGTGTGCAACTCTCAGTGCGAAAAACTCGCTTTGCCGATTGCGCTGTGCCGGAATTTTTCGCTCATCATGTCGATAAGCATGATCGTCGCGACGATGATCAGCAGGATCGCGCCGGCGTCGCCGAAATACAACAGCTGGATGGAGGTAAAAAGGTCGTGGCCGATGCCGCCGGCGCCGACGAAGCCGACGATGGTCGCGCTGCGCACGTTTAACTCGAGCCGCCAGAATGTGTACGACAGATAATTGGGAGTCACCTGCGGCAGCACGGCGAAGCGGATTTCCTCGTACCAGCTGCCGCCCGCGGCGCGGATGCCGTCGATCGGCAGCGGGCTGATGTTTTCGTTCACCTCGGCAAATAGTTTTCCCTGCGCGCCTATCGTATGCACGGTAATGGCGAGGACGCCGGCGAGCGGCCCGATGCCGAAGGCGATGATGAACAGCAGCGCCCACACGATGTCCGGAACGGTGCGCGCGATCTCGAGCACCCGCCGCATCACCCAATAGGTCACATAGTGCCGCGCGAGATTGCGGGCGGCGAAAAAACTCAGGAATCCGCCGATAAGCGTGCCAAGCACGGTGGCGAGGAACGCCATCAGCAGCGTGTTCAACAGGCTGTCGAGCCACCGTTTGATGTCCCAGTACCACTCGGCGACGTCGGGCGCAAACGTCGCGAACGCGATGGGCGGCACCAGTTTGACGAGAAATTCGGTGGTCCGCGGCAACCCGTGGAAGAGCGTCACCACGTCGAATTTTGCGGTGATGCCGGCCGCCGCCACGCAGGCGACGAACGCCGCTGCGAACAGGAATGCGTGGATCTTCCTGCGCCGCCGGTAGGCGGCGTATTCGGCTTCGAAGCGCGCGGCGGCGCCGCGCGGCTTCGCAACTGCAGCGGTCAGTTCAGTCACTTCGCTGCTTTGCGCTTGCGCGCCTCGCGCTCATCCGCGGCGGCCTGGCACATAAGGATGTAATCCTTGTGGCTTACCGGCATGATGCCCGTTGTCTTGCCCTGGGCGACGGCTTCGGCGAGCTTCATGTCGACGTCCTTAAGTCCCGTGAAGAGCTTTAGCATGTCGGCGCGCATGTCGGCCGGCACGTCCTTGCGGATGACGACCGGCGGGGATGGCAGTGGATCGGAAGTCCAGATGACGCGGATGTCCTCCCGCTTCAAGAGTCCCTGGTTCATCATCTGCCGCAGGTTGCCGAAGCCGTCGTCCTTCGATGTCCACGTAAACGCGGCGTCGTAGGTGCCTTTCAACACGCCCAGCACGCTTTGCACGTGCCCGCCCGACAGCGGGCTCTTGTAATACTCGTCGACCGGTTTGCCCATCGCGCGAAAAGCGGCCGTCGGGATCAGATAGCCGGAGCCGGACAGCGGATCGGTGCGCGCGACGACTTTGCCCTTCAGGTCTTCGATCGTCTTGTACGGGCTGTCGGTCTTGACGACAACGATCGAGTTATAGCCCATCGTACCGTCGATGGCGGCGGCGGCAACCAGCGGTTCGACGCCGCCTTTGCTGTCCGTATAGGTTTGACAATAACTGAAGCCCGACAGCCAGGCGAGATTGATCTGTCCCGCAATCAGCGCGTTCATCACGCCCGAGTAGTCGGTCGCCTGGTAGAGCTCCCATTTCACGCCGGTCGTCTTCTCGGCGTGATGCAGGAACGCGTCCATAGTCTTGGTCGTTCCGGACTGGGTTTCAACCGGGATCACGCCGTACTTGACCACCGGATATTTTTTCTGCCAGCCGCCGGCTTGCTGGGCCACGGCCATTCCCGCCGACAGCAGCGCCGCCAGCGTCAACACGGCAGCCAGATTACGCATTTGCACCTTGATCATGATCGCCTCCCTCGGTTAAAGATTTCAATGTCAATGTTTCCGGCCGTCGCCCGTACCGATCCGGCCAGGCAGTACCCGTCAGTCGGTTCCGGTACGTGCCTCCGGCATGCGCTCGGTGGTCGGCGCCGATGTGGCGGTGAGCGCGAGTTCGACTTCTTCATCCCCCGGCGCGCCGCCCCCGTAAATTTCCCGCGCGAGCGTTTCCGACAACTGCGACGGCGTGCCGTCGAAGACGATCGTCCCTTTGCGCATGCCGATGATGCGATCGCAATAGTCCCGCGCGGTCTGTAACAGGTGAAGATTGCAAATGACGGTTATGCCGTCTTCCTTGTTGATGCGGCGCAGCGAATCCATCACGATGGTCGCATTGCGCAGATCGAGCGAAGCGATCGGCTCGTCGGCGAGAAGAATCTTCGGCTCCTGCACCAACGCGCGGGCGATGGCCACGCGTTGCTGCTGTCCGCCGGACAACTCGTCGGCGCGGTACAAACCATGCGAGACCATGTCGAGCCGCTGCAGCGCCCGGATGGCGAGCGTGCGATCCCTGGCCGAGAACATCATCAGGAGCGTCGACAAGGTCGAGTTATAGCTGATGCGTCCCATCAGCACGTTGGACATGACGGTGAGCCGCGGGACCAGGTTGAACTGCTGGAACACCATGGCGCAGCGCGCGCGCCATTGCCTGAGCTGGCGTCCTTTCAGCGCGCAGATGTCGCCGGCGGAACCGAAGACGTCATCACAGAGTATGTGTCCGGAAGTTGGGTCCGCGAGCCGATTGATCATGCGCAGCAGCGTGGATTTTCCGGCACCTGAGCGGCCGATGATCCCGATCATCTGACCGGTCGGCACTTCGAAGGTGACATTGTCGACCGCAACCAGCGATCCAAACACCTTCGTCAACCGCTCGACTTTCAGCATCAAGTCCCTTGGTTACTTTGTTAGTTGCGTCAGCGAGTTTCAAGTTAGAAGCAGCCCCTGCTGCCGCCGCGTCTGCACCCTGCGAAGAGCCCCCACGCCGGACGCGACGGTGATGTTGGCCGAAGTGCCGAACCGCTGTCAAGAAAAACCGGCTGTCGCCGCGCCGGCGCGGTAGAGCGCACGCAGGGCGGGTTGATTTTCCCGCGATCTTGCCTGATTATCGACCCCTTCCTACACGGAGTGCACCCATTCATGCGGGCAATCATCATCGGCGCCGGACGCGGACGCCGCCTCATGCCGACCACCGAGGATGCGCCAAAATGCTTCGCCGAGATCCGTGGCAAACGCATTCTTGACTGGACTCTGGATGCGCTAGCGGCCGGCGGCGTGACCGACATCTGCTTCATCGGCGGCTATCGCATCGACGCGGTCGAACGCGCATATCCGCATTTCATTTTTCGCCATAACCGCGACTGGGAGAACAACAACATCCTGGTGTCCCTGATGTGCGCCGAAGACCTGATGGATCGCCCGTTCGTGACGGCCTACTCCGACATCCTCTTCACCGGAAACATCGTGTCGGATCTCGTCGCAGCGAGCGCGGATATCGCGCTCGGCATGGACACCGACTGGCGCGAGCACTACCGACCGCGCAGCCAGCATCCGCCACACGACGCCGAAAAAGCGATCATGGCGAACGGGCGCGTGGTGCGCGTGCAACGGGAGATTCCCTATGCGGACGCGACCGGCGAGTTCATCGGCGTCGCCAAGTTCAGCGCGCGCGGCGGCGAGCTCTTGCGCGAGCACTACCACCGACGCCGACGCGAGTTCTGGGACAAGCCTTATCGCGGCAGCGCGCAGTTTCAGAAAGCGTACCTGATCCATTTGTTCCAGGACATGATCGAACAGGGTATCGAATTCGGTCATGTGGACACCCACGGCCAGTATCGCGAAATCGATACCCAGGAAGACCTCGATCTGGCTCAGAAAGGATGGGGACTATGACAATTATGCCGTCGCTGTTTCCGGCCTCGGTAGTCGGCTCGCTGCCGCGTCCGCTGCATGTGCGCGAACTGATCGCGAAACCGGTGTGGGACCAGAATGATGTGCGCGCAATGGACGCCGCCATCCGCTACGCGGTGTCGATGCAGGAATTTGCCGGACTCGACGTGATTACCGATGGCGAATGGCGCCGGCGCTCCTATATCGGCGTGATCGCAGAGCTTACGCACGGTTTCACGCTGGAGGTGAACCCGGCGGACGGACGGCCCTGGACCGTCGTCACGGAGAAACTCACGCCCAAGGAGCCGGGCTTCATCGCGGCCGAGGCCAAGTTCCTCAAAAGCGTGGCTCACGTCGGCACCAAGATCACGCTGCCCGCGCCCGGGTTGCTCGGCGAGCGGCTATGGGACGCCGAGCGATCGCGCAAAGCCTATCCGAAGCGCGAAGACTTCGTGCGCGATTGCGTGGCACCGCTGCGCCGCGAGATCGAGCTTATCCGGAAAATCGGTATCGATATTGTCCAGATCGACGACCCCCATCTCTGTCTCTTCGTCGATCCCGACGTACGCCGCAGCTATGATGACCCCGATCGCGCGGCTGATTTTGCAGTCGACATGACCAATGCGCTGGTGGACGGTTTCACGGGAATCAAGTTCGCGGTGCATCTGTGCCGGCGCGCCGGCGCGCGAGTGCGCGGCGAGAAGCACCACGCGGGGACTTACGGACCAATCCTGCCGCAGTTGAATCGGCTTAAGGTCCAACACCTGACGATGGAGTTCACCGCCGCCGGCGCCGACGACCTGGAAAGCCTCGGCCGCCTGCGGACCGATTTCGAACTCGGCCTCGGCGTGGTAGACGTAACGCCGGGCGCGAAGGAGGAGGCGCAACGGATAGTGGCGAGGGTCGAGCGCGCCCTGACGTGCGTAGACGCCAGGAGAATTACGCTCAATCCCGATTGCGGCTTCGCCCCCGGCTCGGCAGCCAGGGTCGACATCGACGAGGTCTTTCTCAAGCTCCGCGCCGAAGCCGATGCGGCGCGCTTGCTGCGCGAGCGCCACCACTGATTGAGGCCGCGAGAGCCGTGCGTGTGATACGGAGGATTGGCGTCGACTATCTTTATAGGTCGGATGACGGATCCTGCGTTGCTAGACCTGACACCATTTGCGCTTTCTACGATGAGCTCTTCGGCGTGGCACGACGCGCATTCCGTTCGCGGCGAAAGTGCGACACAGCCAGCACCAGCGCCGCGGCCTGGAGCACGGCGCAAAAGTAGAACGGCGCGCCGATGCGCCAATCGCCCTTGGGCAAGTGCGACACCATCGCCAGCAGCGGCGCGCCGATCGCCGGGGCGATCACAGCCATCAGGGAGTTCAGACCGCCCACCGCTCCAAGTGTTTTGCCCTGAACGCGCGAATCTGCGGCGCCGGAAATGATGCTCTGGATGGCAGCCGAAACCGTACCGCCGAGCAAGTTGACGAAAATTATCGCGAACATCATCCAGCTTTGCGTGGCGGCACCCCACATCGCGTAGGCGAACGTCGACGAAATAAGCCCGAGTACAACGAGCCGCCGCGGGCTGACGAACTTCAGAATGCGCCCGAGCAGCAGCCCCTGCACGATGGCCGACACGACTCCCACCGCCGCGAGCGACCAGCCGTTCTCCAGCGGCCCCCAGCCGAACTTGAACGTCGTATACAGCACCCAGCAGGTGTAGAGCACGAACTGCGCAAGCCCGGTGCACGCGATCACCGCCACCAGAGGCCCCGCTCCCTGCAACTGCGTCAGGCCGCGCAGCGAGCTGATGGGATTGGCGTTCTTTAATTCGAATGCACGCCGGAGCTCCACCGGCAGCGACTCGGGCAACACGAAATAACCGTAACACACGTTGAGCAGCGCCAGACTGCCGGCGACGAAAAACGGCAGCCGCAGATCAATCGCACCCAAGAGACCGCCCATCACCGGCCCGAGGATGAAGCCTATGCCGAACATCGCCCCCAGCATTCCGAAGCGCTTGGCCCGCCCTTCGGGCGGCGTGATGTCGGCGACGTAGGCATTGGCGACCGACAGATTGGCCTGCATCGCGCCGCCCACTAGCCGCACGGCGACCAGCATCCCCATGGACGTCGCCAGCCCGGTCAAAAAGAAATTGAGCGCGAAACCGCAGAACCCGATCAACAATACCGGCCGCCGGCCAAAGCTGTCTGAGAGCGCGCCGAGAATAGGCGAGCCGAAAAAATTTGCGAAGCCGAACGCAAACGTCACGACACCGTACCAGTAGGCCTGGTCCATTTGCGAGCCGGTGAAACTGCCGACCAGCGCTGGCAGCACGGGAATGATGAGGCCAATCGAAATCATGTCGATCAGCGCCGTCAGCATGATGAAAGGCATTGCCGCCGTGCGGTCGCGGCGCGCGGAAACGAGCTTGAAGAGAGGAATTCGGGTCGGTCTCATTAATTGTTCTACGAAGTATACGACCAGGACCGGGTTCCGTTCCCCGCCTTTACTTGCAACCCTGGCGCCGCGCGCCCTACAATTGCTTCGCGCTGATCACCGTAATCAGCAACTGCTGGCACGCAAATAAAATAAGGAGGGATTCCAGCATGGCCATGCGCTCGACGTTTAAGGTGGTATTCACCTCGGCCGCCTGCTTGGTAATCGGCAGTCCCGCCTGCTTGCATGCCCAGGGGGCCGGCGCAACTGCGGGCTTTCCGACCCGGCCGATTCGCATCGTTGTGCCGTTCACGCCGGGCGGCCAGCCCGACATCTTTTCCCGCATGATCGGGCAGAAAGCGGGCGAGAGTATGGGACAAAGCGTCATAGTGGATAATCGTCCGGGCGCTGGCGGCATGCTCGGCTCCAGAATCGTGGCCGAGGCCGAACCGGATGGTTACACGCTGCTCTCGATATCCGCTGCGCACGCCATAGGTCCCTCCGTGCGCAAGCTCCCGTACGACACGCGCAAGGATTTCGCCGGCATCACCATGGCCTACAACGCCGCCTACTTGTTGGTGGTGCCGCCTCAACTCGGCGTAAAAACGGTGCAGGAACTCATCGCGCTTGCCAAGTCCAGGCCCGGACAACTCAATCTGGCTTCCGCTGGCGCGGGTAGCGGCACGCACTTCGCCGGATTGATGTTCCAGCATGCCGCCAATATAGACATCGTGCATGTGCCTTTCCGGGGTATCCCCGAAGCAACGACCGACATCATCGCGAACCGCGTGCAGGTCTTCATGGCCCCGCTCGCGAGTTCGGTGCCGCTGGTGAGAGAAGGCAGATTGCGCGCGCTTGGGGTCTCCTCGCCCGCACGCGTCAGCGTGTTTGCCGACGTTCCCACCATCGCTGAAGCCGGGCTGCCGGGATTCCGCTTCGATTCCTGGGGAGCAATCTTCGCGCCGGCGAAAACGCCGCGGGCGATCATCAACAAACTCAACCGCGAGTTCACGAAGGCCCTCGCCCTGACTGATGTAGAAAACAAAATGCGTGACCTTGGAGCGGACCCGGCGCCCACCACGCCGGCCGAACTCGACAAGTTCATCGTCAGGGAACTGGCCACCATCGCCAAGCTCGCGCAGTTGGCGGGCATCAAGCCGCAATAGATCAGCGCGCAACGAGGCGCCAGAGCGATGTCAGCTCCGCGGCGCGCGCTGCGTGGAGCGGATCGGTGGCGTCAGCGACCCTGGGATGATGCGGACGGACGTCAGTGCGCCCCGCGACCTTCAGACCGGCAGCATCGAAAGCAGCAAGCAACTCATCGCGCGTGCGCAAACCCAGATGTTCGGCAATATCCGAAAGCACCAGCCAGCCTTCGCCACCCGCTTCCAGATGCGCGGCCAGCCCGCCGATGAATCCGCGCAGCATGCGGCTCTCGGGGTCGTAGATAGCATGCTCGATCGGCGAGCTCGGCCGCGCAGGAATCCACGGCGGGTTGCAGACGATGAGCGCAGCCCGTCCCTCGGGGAAGAGATCGGCCGGCACGACTTCCACCTGTCCTGCCAGCCCGAGCCGTGCGATGTTCTCGCGAGCGCACGCAAGCGCGCGCGGGTCCTGCTCGGTGGCCACGACGTGCGCGACGCCGCGACGTGCCAGCACCGCGGCAAGAACACCGGTGCCGGCGCCGATGTCGAAGGCCACGGATAATTTGGGCGCAGGCAGCGGCGCCTCAACCACCAGTCCCACATATTCGCTGCGCACCGGCGCGAACACGCCGTAGTGCGGGTAGATGCGGCCGCCGAGCGCAGGGATCTCGATTCCGCCTTTGCGCCACTCGTGCGCTCCTATCAGGCCCAGCAATTCGCGCAGCGAGGTCACCGAGCTTTCTGCTGCCGGGCCGTAAGCTTCGATGCAGGCCTGCCGCACGTCGGGCGCGCGCCTCAGCGGAACGCTGTAATCATCCGCCAACGGTATGAGCAGCATTCCCAGCGTGCGTGCGCGCTGCGACTGGGCCTGGCGATACTGATGAAAAACGTCTGTCGGCGTGGCAGGGGCGCGAGGCGAACGCGCACTGCGGTCGACGCGCCGCGCCAGCGCCTGCAGCAACTGGCGCGCGTTCTGGAAATCACCCCGCCACAGCAGGGCCGTTCCCTCGCAGGCCAAGTGATACGCGGCGTCAGCCGTCGTGCGGTCGTCGGCGATGACCACGCGCTTCGGGGGCGGCACTCCGCGCTCGGAGCGCCAACGCGCGGAGCGGGTCGCGCCGGCCTCGCTCCAGCTGATGACCGGATGCTCACTCACGGAAACATTATACGGGCGCCATCCAAGACCCATTCGTCTGGCACAGCGAAAGGCGGATCGGTCAATTGTGTATAATACGAGCTATGTCTCAAATTCGATACATAGGATTCGGGAGTTCCATCAGAGAACTCCGGGAACGGCAGGGGCTGTCCCAGCAGGCGCTGGCCAAGGCTGCGGGGATTGGACGCTCCACGCTCGTACATCTCGAAAGTGGCGAAGACGTCCGTTTATCCAAGATCAGCGCGGTCGCAAAAGCCCTAGGGGCCAACGTCGAAGCGGTCGCGGAAACCAGAGAACTCGCCGAACGCCGCCAAATCCGTCTGCAGCAGACCATCCGCGCGCAGTCGTTGCAAAAAGCCCATCTGCGGATCGCCCTGAGCCTTAGCCTTGGCGAGCCTGCCGCAATTCGGGCCCTCGGCGATGCGAGAAAGATGGTCAAGCTGTGGGAGCGCGAGCGTGTGTGCAGCCCGTTTTACATCGACACGTGGAAAAAACTGCTGGGCGGCGGGCCGCGCAACGTCGGACGGGCGTTATCGCGCATAGACGCGAAGTGGGAACCGGCCCTGCTGCAGAATAGCCCCTTCGGTTCGCTGATCAATCAACACGCATGAACCTGGAACAGCTCGACATCCTGCTCGGGGAAATTGCACGGGAAAAAGGCGTCGATAGTTTCGTTGTGATCGGCAACCTGAGCATACTGGGCCTCACGCAGGGCCGTCCGGTTCCGGCCGAAATGCTGATGTCGAATGAGGTCGATGCCTACCTGGAGCAAGACCCGGAGCGGGGATTCGAATTCCAATCACGCTGGGGCCAGGGTTCGGAGTTCGAGCGCGTGCACGGGTATTACTTCGATCCCGTATCCCCGAAGTTGCCGACCCTGCCCGGCGGATGGCAAGCGCGCATGATCCCGATGAAGCTGCCATCCGGCGTCAACGTCAAATTCCTCGAACCCAATGATGCGGCCGTGTCCAAATATGCCCGCGGGGAACCGAAAGACAGGGCGTGGCTCCGCGAAGGACTGCGCCAGTCCATCCTTTCCCTCGCTACCATCGAATACCGCTTTCGTGAAACGCCGTTCCTCGACCTTGAGGAACATGAGCGCGCCAAGTCGGCATTGGCAGAAGATCGGGCATGGCTGGAATCACTCAACCGGAAAGGCACTCGCCGGAGCAAGAGCTAAACGGGTTTTTTTACTCAATCACCTTGTCGGCGCGCAGCAGAATTTCGTTGGGAATCTTGATACCGAGCGCTTTCGCGGTTTTGCCGTTGACCAGCAGCTCAAACTTGGTCGGTTGTTCGATCGGCAGATCGCCCGGCTTGGCGCCTTTCAATATCTTGTCGACGTGCGTGGCGGCGCGGCGGAACATGTCCTCGATGTCCGGTGAATAGCTGATCAGTCCGCCCTCCCGCGTGAATTCGGGCTGGAAGTAAACTGCGGGCAGACGCAGCTGCGCGGCCTGTTCAATGATTTGTGCGCGCCAGTTGATGAAATTTGGATCGGTCATCACGTACAGCGCGTCGCAGCCCCCTTTGCCGCAGGCAGACGCAATGCGCGCGAGATCGCCAAGCGCTTCAACGCGCAGGTCAATCAGCGTGAGCTTCAGCACTTTTGCAGTCTGCGCGGCGGCGCGCCATGCCTCATCGTGATATAGATACTTGCCGGTGTTCAGGACGCCCAGGCGCGACATGGCGGGGACGAGTGTTTTGAGCAGTTCGATGTGCTTTGGGGTCAGCTCCTGCCCCTGATTCTCGAAACCGGTGACATTGCCTCCCGGGCGCGCGAGACTTTGGGCGAGGCCTACTTTCACAGCACCCGCGCCGTTCGCAATGACAATGGGGACGGTTTGCGTATGCTTGTGCGCTGCGGCGGCCGAGAGCACCGGTGAGGCGACGATTACATCCGGCTTGTCGCGCAGCAACTCCGCCGCCAGGTCCGGCAAGCGCTCCAGGCCACCCTCATTCCAGCGTACCGACAGGTTTAGATTTTTGCCTTCGACATAGCCGAGTACCCTGAGACCCGCGCGCAGTGCCTCGAGCCGCGCCCCCAATGTGCGCTCCGTGCCATGAATGAGGACTGCGATTCGGTACACGCGCTGCGCAAGAAGGCGGGCGGGCGCTGCGAGCGCACCTGCGCCAAGCGCGATCATCAATTTGCGGCGATTGTTCATTTCCACTCCCTAAAATCTGCGCTCCTATTATGCTCGTTTGGCAAGGGACAGAGTTTCGTAGAACGCCGGGTTGCGGCAGCTTAGACCAGTTGGACTGTCCCCAAGTATACTGATGCCGGGAGGACGTCCGATGCAAATTCATTCGTTGGCGGCTGCAGCCATGCTTGGCAGTTTCGCGCTGGCGGGCGCGGCGCTGGCACAGCAATATCCCGACCGCTCGGTGCGGGTGCTGGTTGGTCTCGCGCCCGGCGGCGGCACGGACAGCGTTGCGCGGGTCATCACGCAGAAGCTTTCCGATGTGTTCGGGCAATCCTTCATCGTCGACAACCGGCCGAGCGCCGGCGGCAACGTAGCGGGCGAGTTGGCCGCGCGCGCCTCGCCCGACGGCTATACGCTGCTGGTGGCGACGCCGACGCATGTGACGAATCCGAGCCTGTACAGCAACGTGCGCTACGACGTGATCAGGGACTTCACGGGGGTAGCGCTGATCGTGAACGCCCAATACTACCTGTCGGTAAGCAATGCGGTTCCTGTCACGTCGATCAAGGAACTTGTTGCCTACGCCAAGACACAGCCGCAGCGGCTGAGCTACGCGTCGTCCGGCATCGGCAGCGCGAACCATCTATCCGGCGAACTGTTCAAGACTATGGCGGGCATCGACATGGTCCACGTGCCTTACAAAGGCGGTGCTCCAGCTTTGAGCGCGCTGATTTCCGGCGAGGTCCAGGTGTCCTTCACCAGCGGCGTCGTCATTCCGCATTCTAAGGCGGGCAGGTTGAAGACACTCGCCGTGACAGGCGCAAAGCGAACGCCTCTCGCGCCCGAGATTCCGACGATCGCGGAGGCCGGCGTGCCGGGCTACGAAGTGACGGGTTGGTATGGCCTGGTGGCGCCGGCGAAAACTCCGGCGGCGGTCATCACGCGGCTCAACGCTGCCATCAACCGTGCACTGCCCGAACTGCGCGAGCGCTATGCCAACCTTGGAATGGATCTGGGCGGCGGCACCGCAGCGGAGTTCGACGCGCATCTCAAGAGCGAGCGTGACAAATGGGCCCGCGTTGTTAAAATCTCCGGCGCCAAAGTCGATTGATTCAAACAAAGGACGAAACAGCATGACTGCAGACCAAGACACCTCCGACGCGCATCTTCCCCTTTCCGGCGTGAAGGTCCTCGACTTAACGCTCGCGCGCGCAGGCCCCACTTGCGTGCGGCACCTCGCGGATTGGGGCGCCGACGTGGTACGCGTCGAAGTGCCGGGGACGGCCGGCGAGGATGTCATCGGGCGGCGGCATGGAGCGGACTTCCAGAACCTGCACCGCAACAAGAAAGCAATGCAGATCAATTTGAAATCCCCGCAGGGCTATGCCGTTTTCCTGCGCCTCGTCAAAGATGCCGATGTCGTCGTGGAAAACATGCGGGCGCCGGTCAAAGACCGCCTGAAAGTCGGCTGGGAAGATCTCAAAAAGATAAATCCGCGACTCGTCTACGGCAGCATCAGCGGTTTCGGCCAGACCGGCCCTTATCGCGAACGCGGCGGCGTGGACCAGATTGCACAGGGCATGGGTGGACTCATGTCCATCACCGGATTTCCCGAAAACGGCCCGGTGCGGGTGGGCATCCCGATTTCGGACCTCACCGCCGGCAACCTGCTGGCACTCGGCATCGTCATGGCGCTGTTCGACCGCAGCCGCACCGGCAAGGGCCGGTGGGTACATACCAGCCTGCTCGAATCGCAAATCTTCATGCTCGATTTTCAGGCCGCGCGCTATCTGGTCAAGGGCGAAGTCGCGGGACAGACCGGCAACGACCACCCGACGTTCACGCCGACCGGCGTCTTCCGCACCAGCGACGGCTACATAAACATTGCCGCCAGCTCGGGGCGTTTGTGGGAGCGGCTCTGCGATGCGCTCGGCAAGCCGGAATGGAAAACCAATCCGGACTGGAATACCGGGCTGGGTCGCACCAAACACCGCGCTGCCCTCAACGCCGCCGTCACGGAAATTACGCGACACAAACCGGCGGCCCACTGGCTGGAATTGTTCGAAGCGGCCGGCATCCCGTCCGGCCCCATCAACACCATCGACAAGGTGTTCGCCGATCCGCAGGTACAGCATCTGGGCATCGGGACCCCTGTTCACTCGCCGCTCTTCGGCGACACGCGCATGGTGGCGTCGCCGCTCAACGTTTCCGGTGCGTCGAGAAATATTCGCAGCAATCTTCCGGAGCCGGGGGCTAACACCGACGAAGTGCTGCGCGACGCCGGCTACTCGACTGAGGAAATCGCGGCACTGCGCGCGAGCGGCGCGATTTGAGCGGAGATTAGTGAATAGTGATTGGCGATTAGTAAGAGCCAAGACCATACACCCGACTCTCGCCCGGCGTTTCTTCTGATTTTGATCAGCCCACCTTGCAGCTCGCGCCGCCGTCGACCGGCAGCACGGCGCCGGTGACGAAACCCGCTTCGTCGGAGGCAAGGTACAGCGCGGCGTAGGCGATATCCCATGCCGTACCCTGTTTCTGGCGCAACGGCACCTTCGCATCGCGCTCGGCGGCAACATCTTCACGCGTGCGGCCGAAAGCCCGCGCCCGCGTGTCCACCGCCATCGGCGTGTCCATCAGTCCGGGCAGAATGACGTTGGCGCGGATGCCGTACGGCGCATTCAGGATTGCGAGCTGGCGCGTATACGCGATCATCGCCGCCTTGCTCGCCTTGTAGGTGACCCAGGGGTAGTTGTCGATCGCCGCCATCGACGAAATGTTCACGATTGCGCCGCTTTTCTGCTCGCGCATCACCGGCAACGCGTGCTTGCACGCAATCACCACGCCGCGCAGGTTCACGGTCATGATGCGGTCGAACGCGGCTTCGGTGATCTCGGTGGGCGACGCATCGCCGCCGGCGACGCTGATGCCGACGTTGTTGTGCAGGACGTCGAGCCGGCCCCAGCGCGCGACGCAATCCGCAATGCGCTGCTTCAGTTGATCCTCGCGCGTGACGTCCGCTTCGAATGCTTCGGCCGTACCGCCTTCGCCGCAGATCAACTTGACCGTTTCCGCGGCCGAGACGGGATCGCGGTCCACTGCGAGTACTTTCGCGCCCTCGCGCGCGAACAGCATCGCCGTTGCCCGGCCGTTGCCCATGCCGGTGCCGGGACTCTGCCCCGCCCCGATCACCACCGCCACTTTGCCTTTCAGTCGCGCCGCCATCGTTACTCCCAGCCTTTTGAATCAAGGAAGGCACTTTAGAACAATTCGTTGCGCGTACCAAGAGCGGTCGCGAATGCGTCAGGCTTGCCACACGCCGTATCCCGCTTCCCTTAACGCGATCGCCAGTTCGACCTCCATGTCGCGGGCGGCTTCATACGGCATCGGGTTGTAACACGCGTAGAGTTCCGGCAGCAACCGCTGCCCGTAGACCTTCACGTATTTGTTCGACCTGATTCCGGCTTTGTGTTTGTCGAACCGGTCGTCCGGATCGAGGCCTGTCATTCCCACATATACGCACGGCTTGGCGGAGTCGTAGCCGGGATTGCACTTCCTGAATTTCGCTTCGTACAGGACGTCTTTCGAGAGCAGAACGACGTAGACGTTGTGGTGATGTCGAGATGCCATAGGCAACGCGCAATCCCGGATGAAACAAAAGTCAACCCGCGTAGTTACATCGCCCGGATAATCCGGGCGGCCGATCAGTCCAGCTTGATGCCCGCGTTCTTCACGACTTTCGCCCATTTCACGATATCGCGCTGCATCTGCGCGGTGAATTCTTCGGGCGTGTTGCCGATTGGCTCCGCCCCCTGACCGGCCAGCCGTTCGCGCATATCGGGACTCGCCAGCGCCTTGACGATAATCGAGTTCAAGCGTGTAACGATGTCACGCGAAGTGCCGGCGGGCGCGAGCACGCCGAACCACACGCTGACCTCGAATCCAGGCAGACCGGATTCGGCGACTGTCGCCAGCGCAGGCAATGCCGGCGAGCGTTTGACGGTACTCACGGCGAGAGCGCGCAATTTGTTGGCTTGCACGTGCGGCAGCGACGACGGCATATTGTCGAACATCAGCGGCACTTGTCCCGCGATCAGATCGACCAGCGCCGGGCTGCTGCCCTTGTACGGGATGTGCGTCATATCGATCCCGGCCGTGAACTTGAACAGTTCCATCGAAAGGTGCGTCGACTGGCCAGCGCCGGTCGAAGCGTAATTGAGCTGGCCGGGCCGGGATTTGGCGAGAGCGATCAGTTCTTTCACGTTTTTCGCCGGCAGTGAAGGATGCACGACCAGCAGATTGGGGACCGCAGCGATGATGGTGACAGGCGCGAAATCCTTGAGCGTGTCGAACGGCAGCTTGGCATAAAGGCTGGGGTGTATGGTCAGCGTGCTGCCGGGAGCGGCGAGCAGCGTGTAACCGTCAGGCGACGCCTTGGCGCCCATCTCGGTGCCGATGTTGCCGCCGGCTCCGGCCCGGTTGTCGACGATCACCGTCTGGCCGGTCGCCTCGGTGATTTTCTGGCCAGCGACGCGCGCGAGTATATCGGTGGTGCCGCCGGGCGGAAACGGCACCACCATGCGTATTGCCTTGGTGGGATAAGCCGGCTGGGCCAGCGTGCCGGTGCTGTATGTGATACCAAGCACGCCGACGCCAGCGACGGCAACCGCGAATACTGCTCGGTTGTTACGGGACATCACGGCGCAGCTTCCCTCATTCCCTATTTGGATTTCGGCCACAGCACGCCCTGACTCCCGGCAGCGACAGTGCCGATGCCTTTGTAGACGAATTTCTGCACGCGCTTTCCTTCGTAGGTTTCAGTGGTGTATAGATTGCCCTTCGAATCGGTCGCGATGCTATGCACGCCGTAGAACTGCCCCGGCTGGCGCCCGCCGTCGCCGAAGTTCGATATTTCCTCCAGCGTCTCGCGCAGTATGATGCGCACCTTCTCGTTCTGGCCGTCGGCGAGGAATATGAACTTTTGCTGCGGGTCCTTGGAAAACGCGATGTCCCAGGCCGAGCCCGATGCGAGAGTTTCCTTCGCGTAGAACTGCTCCTTCACGAACTTGCCGTCCGGCTGGAACACCTGCACGCGGTCGCCCTGGCGGTCGCATACATAAACAAGGCCGTCATTGGAACGCTCGACGCAGTGCACCGGGTTGCGGAACTGCTGGGCCGGCGGTGCTTTCGGGTCATATTTGCCGAGATCGGCATCGTCGGGCTTGTTGCCGTACGCGCCCCAGTAGCGTTTCATCTTGCCGGTATCGGCATCGAGCACGGCGACTCGTTTGTTTTGATACCCGTCGGCGACATACGCTTCGTTGGTCTTCGGATCGACCCAGATCTTGGCCACGCGCCCGAAGTGTTCGAGGCTGTTGCTGCCGGCGTTCTTGCCGTAGCCGCCGACCTGCAACAGGAATTTCCCGTCCTTGGTGAATTTCAGAAGGTGCGCGTCGCCCTTGCCGTTGCCGCCGAGCCACACGTTGCCCTTGTAATCGACGTGGACGCCGTGCGCCCCTTCCGGCCACTCGTAGCCCGGTCCCGGGCCGCCCCAGTGCCGAACCAGATTGCCCGCCTGATCGAATACCAGTATGGGCGGCGCCGTGCGGCAGCACTCGGAGATCGGGGGATTCTGTTCGAGCCCCTTTTCGTTGACGTGCAGCCCCCCCGCGCCGCGATGAATTGTCCAGATGTGATCCTGTTCATCGACCCACAAGCCTATGGTCCAGCCCATCAGCCAGTGGTTCGGCAGCGGCTTGGGCCATAGCGGATCCACCTCGAACATCGGCGCCTGGACTGTGCGCCCCTGGGCATCCGCCTTGTTCTCGAGCACGGCCTGGCCGACGCCGAGCGCCGCGATGATTGCAGCCAGGGCTGCACCAATAAAAATGTTGCGTTTTCTTTCGACGCTTTTCATGATTTCCCCTTTCAAGTGCAAGCGGCGCTGTTGACGGCGCGGCTTACGGATTGACGGTTAACATCGCGGTTTCGGGTCGGCCCGGTTTTTGGGACCAGTATACGCGCACTCATTTTCGCTTGTCATGCCCTGCATTATCCAATTACTCTAAGGCGGCACCGGATTGCTGGCGTGCTTAGTCCGTAGAAAAACACAGTGGCGAGGGGAAGAAGATGGTGCCGGGGAGTGACCGCAGAACAGCCTTACGCCGCGTGATCGCCATGCTGGCTACGGCGCTGCTTTGCGCGCTGGCCTTCAGCGCGCATGCCCACGAGATCCCGAACGACGTGAAGGTGCAGGCATTCGTCAAGCCGGAAGGTCAGCGACTGCAACTGCTGGTGCGCGTGCCGCTGCTGGCCATGCGCGAGGTTGATTTTCCGCGCCGCGGCCCCGGCTTTCTGGACCTGGCGCGCGCCGACGCCGCGCTGCGCAACGCGGCTAAGCTGTGGATCGCCGACAATATCGAGCTGTACGAAGGCGACGCCCGTTTGAATTACCCGAAGGTAGCCGCTGCGCGCGTGTCGTTGCCGTCCGACAAATCATTCGGCTCATACGAAGAGGCCCTGGCACACACAACGGGTCCGCGGCTCGCCAACAACGTAGACCTCTACTGGAACCAGGGGCTGCTCGACGTGCAGTTGGATTACCCGATCCAGTCAGAGGGCTCCGATTTTTCCATACGTCCGCAACTTGCGCGGCTGGGATTGCAGGTAGTCGTCGCGCTGCGCTTTCTGCCGCCGGGCGGCGCCGCGCGCGCATTCGAGCTCCACGGCGATCCGGGTCTGGTGAGGCTCGACCCGCGCTGGCACCAGGCCGCACTGCGGTTCGTCGAGTCGGGCTTTTTCCACATTCTCGACGGAACGGACCATTTGCTGTTCATCCTGTGTCTCGTGATTCCGTTCCGGCGGTTCGGCACGCTGGTGCTTATCGTGACTTCGTTTACCGTCGCGCATTCGATTACTCTGATCGCCTCGGCCTTCGGTTTCGTGCCGGATGCATTATGGTTTCCGCCGCTCGTCGAAACAATGATCGCGGTTTCCATCGTCTACATGGCGCTCGAAAACATCGTCGGCAGCAATCTCACGCGCCGGTGGATTATCACCTTCGCATTCGGCCTGGTACACGGATTCGGATTTTCGTTCGCGCTGCGCGAGACGCTGCAGTTTGCGGGCTCACATCTGCTGACTTCGTTGCTGGCGTTCAACGTCGGCGTTGAACTCGGGCAGCTGCTCGTGCTCCTGGTGCTCGTTCCGGCATTGGGGATTATGTTCCGGCGCGTATTCGCCGAACGTATCGGGACCATCATACTTTCAGCACTGGTTGCCCACACGGGCTGGCACTGGATGCTCGAACGCGGCGAGCGGCTGAGCAAGTTCCCGTGGCCGACGCTCGACGCTGCTCTGCTGGCAAGCGCCATGCGCTGGTTAATGGCGCTGCTGATATTTGCGGCGGCGGTTTGGCTGTTCTATGTGTCGCGACGGCAGCGGACGCATCGCCCGCGGAATTGACGGTCCGGAAGGATTATTGCTTTCGTTCCCCGGCAACGAGATACGCCCACAACGCCGTGACTTCGTCCGGTTTAATCACGTCGCCCCACGGCGGCATGTTTCTTACGCCGTAAGTTACCGAATCGACGAAGCGCGCGCGCGAATCGCGCGGGAAAGTGGCGAGATCAATCGCCCACGGCGGATTGGCCATGCGATTGCCGTGACAACTCGCGCAGTGCTGCGCGTATATGTCAGCGCCCTTAGCGACCTGCCCCGGCGGAAACTGCTGGTCCGCGGGACTTTGCGCTGCCGCGCCCGCGACCGTAAACGAAAAGCCGAAGGCGCAAACAAAGATAAACCTCATCCGCTTACGCCCGCTAGTTTTGACAGTTCATTGCAAATTATCATTCTAGCCATGATTTCGTCATGCCGGCGAAAACCGGCATCCAGTGAAAAATTGATTCCGTTAACCCGCGTTCTCTGGACCCCGGCTTTCGCCGGGGAGACGAGGTGAACGTTACTCAGGCATCAGCGCAAACGTCGTCACCGATCCGCCGGCAGGGACGGTATTGCCCACCGCGCGACCGGGGACGCTGCCACCGCGGCCGGACAACACGGTTACATATTGCACGCCTTTGTGGGTGTAGGTGATTGGCGGCGCAACGATGCCGGAACCGGTCTTGAACTGCCATAATTGTTTGCCGCTGTCCTGATCGAGCGCGATGAATTCGCCGGTGAGTTTGCCGGTGAACAACAGTCCGCCGTCGGTCGCCAGCGTGCCCGCCGAAACGCCAAATTCCTGCAACGGAATCTTCCACGCCGTTTTACCGGTGAGCGGATTCATCGCAACGTGATAGCCCGCCGGATCCGGGATTTTGGACGTGGAATCGATGCCGATGTAACTCGCGCCTATCACCAGCTTCACATCCACGAATTTCATCACCCGGTAGTATTCCCACGAATTCAGGAACAGCATTCCAGTATTGGGATTGTAGGCCGACAAGGTAGCGTTGGTGCCGTGTCGCGGCAGCAGATCGATGGTTTCACCCGCGATCGCGCGATCCAGCAGATCGGTCAGCACCGGCCGGCCTGTCTTGAGATCAATATACTTGGCCCAGTTCTGGTTCACGTAAGGATGCGCTGCGATCAACTGCCCATTAGTGCGGTCGATCACGTACACAAAACCGTTTTTGTTGACGTTAAGCAGCACTTTGCGCGGCCTGCCCTCCACCTGGATGTCGGCGATGATGCTTTCGGCGGTGCCGTCGAAATCAAAACTGTCGTTCGGCAGAAACTGGTAATACCAGACCATTTCCCCGGTCTTGGGCCGGATTGCGAGTACAGACGCCGCAAAAAGGCTGTCCATGCCCCCCCGATATTTCGGGTTGTACGGCTCCGCGTTGCCGGTGCCGATGTAAAAGAGATCAAGCTGCGGGTCGTACGAACCAGGCTGCCAGGTCGCGCCGCCGCCGTACTTCCACGCATCGGGCAGTTCCTTGTTCGGCCAGGTTTCGGAACCCTTTTCGCCGGGTGCGGGTATGGTCCACGTGCGCCACAGACGCTTGCCGGTATCAGGTTCGTAGCCCTCGATAAAACCGCGCGCGGTGCGGTCACCGCCCGCCATGCCGGATATCAGCACGCCGTTGACGATCATCGGCGCGACGATCCCGCCGTAGCTCTCTTTCCATTCGCCAAATTTGGTTTTCCAGATTTCCTTGCCGGTCTTCATGTCGAGCGCCATCACGTGCGCATCGATCGACTGCCGGAACAGCTTGCCGTTGTAGATCGTCGCCGCGCCCCGCATATAGGCGCCTCCGGTCGTCACGCGCAGCGCCGCGCGGTCATATGTCACCGGCGTGCGCCAGATCTGGCGACCGGTCGCCACATCGATGGCAAACGTCCAGTTGCCGTTGACGACGTACATGACGCCGTTGTAGATAGTCGGCTGGGAGTGTTCCCCCATGTCGTTCGCCAGGCTGAAACTCCAGACCGGCACCAGGCGCTTGATGTTGGATTTGTTGATTTGCTTCAGCGGGCTGTACATCTTCAGGTCGTAGCCCATTCCGAAGGTCGTTACGTTTTCCGTATTTTTGCCGTCGGCCAGCAGTTCTTCCGCGGTCTGCGCCCAACCCAGACCGCACCACACACACAACAATACCGCTAGAAATTTTTTCATGGCTCCCCCGAAAACTGGATGACGACTAATCAGGCATCAACGCAAAAGTCCACACCGCACCCCCGGAGGGCACGCTGTTCGTAATGAAGCGGCCGGCCACGCTGCCGCCGCGGCCCGACAACACGGTCACATACTGCTTGCCTTTGTGCGTATAGGTGATGGGCGGCGCGTTGACGCTCGAACCGGTCTTGAATTGCCAGAGGCGCTTGCCGTTATCCTGATCGAGCGCGATGACCTCACCAGTTAGCAAGCCGGTGAACAACAACCCGCCGTCAGTTGCGAGCATGCCCGCCGAACTCGCGAAATCCATCATCGGCACTTGCCACACTACTTTCCCGGTCAGGGGCTCCAGCGCCAGGTGATAACCGGCGGGCTCCCCCTTCGGAACGGCCATGGTGGACTGCATGCCGGTGAAGTCTGAGCCCAGCGCGAACTTGGCTTCCACGTACTTCATGGTACGCGGCAGGTTCCACGAATTGATATAGACGAGCCCGGTTTTCGGATTAAAGGCGATCAACGTCGCGTTGGTGCCGCGCGACGGAAACAGCGTGACCGTTTCGCCCTTCATCGCTCGCTCGAGCAAGTCGGTATGCACCGGACGACCGGTATTCATGTCGATATGAGTCGCCCAGTTGACCTTCACAAACGGGTTTGCCGCGATCAGCTTGCCATTGGTGCGATCCAGCACGTACAGGAAACCGTTCTTGTGCGGATTGATAAGCACCTTGCGCGGCTGCCCGTTGACCTGGATGTCGGCTAGCAGGCTCTCGGCGGTCGAATCGAAATCGTAGGAGTCGTTTGGAAGGTACTGGTAATACCACGCGATTTCTCCGGTCTTGGGGCGGATCGCGAGTATGCTCGCGGTATACAGGCTGTCCATTCCCTCGCGATAGACCGGGTTATACGGTTCCGCGTTGCCCGTGCCAATATAGATGAGATCGAGCTGCGGATCGTACGATGCGGTTTGCCACGTCGAGCCGCCGCCGTACTTCCATGCATCAGGTTTGGTTTTGTGCGGCCAGGTCTCCGAGCCGGGCTCGCCGGGCGCTGGGATGGTCCACGTGCGCCACAAACGTTTGCCGGTTTCCGGATCGTAGCCCTCGATGAAGCCGCGCGTCGTGGTTTCTCCGCCGCCCGTGCCTGAAATCAACACGCCGTTGGCGATCGTCGGCGCGACCACACCCTTGTAGCCCTCTTTGAAGTCAGCGTATTTCTGCCGCCAGATTTCCTTGCCGGTTTTCATATCGAGCGCAATTACGTGCGCGTCGAGCGTCGTGCGAAACAGTTTGCCGTTATAGATCGTCGCCGGCCCGCGCATCAGCGCGCCTCCGCCCGCAACACGCAAAGCGCCGCGGTCAAAATTCACCGGCGTACGCCAGATCTGGCGGCCGGTTTCGATATCGATCGCAAAAGTCCAGTTGCCGTTGATAACGTACATCACGCCGTTGTATACCGTCGGCTGCGACAGATCGCCCATGTCGTTGGACGTGCTGAAGCTCCACACCGGCACCATGCGCTTGACATTGGACTTGTTGATCTGCTTCAACGGGCTGTACATCTTCATGTCGTAGCCCATGCCGAAGGTCGTAACGTTTTCCGTGTTCTTGCCGTCGGTCCGCAGTTCTTCCAGCGTCGGACCGGGACTGGCGCGCGAAGACGACGCCTGCTCCGTATCCGTCGTCGCGCAGCCGGCGAGCAATGCCACAGCAATCAGAAATTTCTTCATGTCTTCCCCCTTCATTTGACCACCGGCTAAATTGACTTCAAGCGCTCGAGCAGGTCCTTGCTTTCGGGTATCGTGCCCTGCGCGTAGACGTGCGAGTATCGAATCACGCCTTGCGCATCGACGAGGAATACCGAGCGTGCATCCATGCCGCGTTCCTCGTTGAAGATGCCATAGGCCTTGCCGACCGCACCGTGCGGCCAGTAATCCGAAAGCAGCGGAAGCGGCACACCGCCGAGTTGCTCCGCCCAGGCTTTCAGGCTCGGGACAGTGTCGGCGCTCAACTGCAGAATTTCAACACCGAGTTTCTTGAATTCTTCGTGGTTCTCACGGAACCCTTTGACCTGGTTCGTTCATCCGCCGGTAAACGCAAACGGCATGAATGCCACCACTTTCCGCTTGCCCCGGAAGCTGCTCAGGGCCAAGGTCCGTCCGTCATGCGATGCCAGCGAAAACTCCGGCGCTTGCGTGCCTGCTTGTAGTGCTGCCATGCGAATTCCCCCCGAAAGAAAAGTCGACTGCGCGTCGACAGCGGCAATAATACTCCAGTTCGCATCCGCCAACGCAAGACTTGGCGTCGGGCGGGGCGGACAAATGCGCTATTCGTGGATACCGGCGTCCTTGATCACCTTGCCCCATTTGGCCATTTCCGATTTGATGGTGGCGGCAAATTCATCCGGCGAGCAAACGACTGCGTCCATGCCGGCGCCGGACAACCGCTCTTTGGCGTCCGGTCTGTTCAATATCCGCGCTACCTCCTGATTCACCAGATTGACGATTGCCGCGGGCGTTTTGATCGGGGCAAACATGCCGTTCAGCGAGACGGATTCGTAGCCGGGCAGAAATTCAGCCATGGTCGGCAAACCGGGGGCCAGTGCGGAAGGCTTAAGGCTGGTGACCGCCAATGCCCGCAGTCTTCCCGACTTGATATGCGGCGTCACCGAGCCCGCGGTGGGGAACATCATCTCCACCTGCCCACCGAGCAGGCCGATCAGCGACGGCCCAGTCCCTTTATACGCCACGCGCACGATGTCGACGCCGGCCATGGCTTTGAACAATTCCGACGCCAGATGAGGCGCGGCGCCCAAGCTGCCGGCGGCATAGTTAAGCTCTCCCGGCCGCGCCTTGGCCAAAGCGACAAGTTCCTTGACGGACTTCACCGGCAACGACGGATGCACGACCAGAACATTGGGCGAACTCGCCACCAGCGTGATCGGCGCCAAATCTCGCAGCGGATTGCCGGTTTCGTGTTTCTGGATAAACGGAGAAATCCAGACTGCGCTGCCGTAGAGCAGCAGCGTGTATCCGTCAGGCGAAGACCTGGCCACAAATTCCGCCGCGATGGTCCCGCGATTGTCGACTATCACCGACTGGCCAAGCGCGCCTCTTAACTCCTGCGCAATCAGCCGCGCGACGATATCGTTGGCGCTGCCGGGCGCGACGGTGACGAGGCGGATGGATTTGTTCGGATAATTCTGGGCGGCAGCCGCGCCCACGATCAGCATCGCAACGGGCACCAGTCCCGCGCTGCGGAATGCATTTTTCACATCGGCGTTCCGGTGCTCCAGTGATGCCAGCCAGTCCCGAAGATCAACCCGAGAGCCATCGACAGCAATCCGCCGATGACAAACAGTATGAACAGCGCAGGAATAGCGGCTATCGCCCATTTGACCATCAGGATCACCATGGACAGGAAGGGAATCTCGATGTCAGTCACCACCACTTCACGTCTTTCGTCGCTCATGAGAGGTCTCCGTTAAATTAGATTGGGTATGCGTTTCGCGTGCTGCGAACATCATTCGGGCTTGATGCCGGCGATCTTCATAACTTTCGCCCAC
>Ga0315281_10000915_pt1 | contig 42470 bp, 50 predicted proteins | sample YL17G07_0_MG_FD_204540 | JGI IMG/M metagenome (GOLD analysis project Ga0315281, IMG submission 204540) | Sediment microbial communities from Yellowstone Lake, YNP, Wyoming, USA - YL17G07_0 | ecosystem: Environmental > Aquatic > Freshwater > Lake > Sediment | place: USA: Wyoming | collected...
ACAACTTTCTGAGTCTCCATGTTTTGACCAGGCATTGAGCATAGCTTTTGACGTTAGGGACATTTCTCTTTGTTTCTGATGAAAGCTAATCGCACAGAGTGGTTCTTGAGGTTCCTCCGACGGAGATTCGCAGCTACACGGTACTCCGATAACCTGCAGATCAGCCAATATGCTCTGAAGGTCGTTTGCTGAATCAACTGCTCTCATTATTCCGCGGTCGAACACGACGATGTCGGCATCGGAACCGAGAGTTATCGCTCTCGGGAATCCGTCTATCAGAATCGTCAAAAGCATGTCTCTGATCTTGGTGAAGGCGGTAAGATGTTCTGCTGCCAGGTCTATGAGAGAGATATGCTTCGTGTCACATGCTTGGATTATCTCGGCAATTACGTGAACTAGTGCTTGAATTCCGTTCTCAATCAAAGACCACTGTCGTCCATGTTCTCCATCGAGACTCGCGATTACCTTATAGAACCTAGAGTGTTCCACTAGGTCTCGTAATAATACTTCCCAAAGCTCTAGGTCGATCTGCCCGCCAGCGATCGTTTTGTTCAGAATGTGGACCGATTCACTTAGTGGTCCAGTGGCTTGCATCAACACCAGTCCCAGCGCGTTCGTCCCGTCAACCTGTAACTGATGGTACGTCCATCCGAAGTAAACGTTAGAGGTCGCCAAAACTACGACAAGTACGGTCAATACGCGATTTGTGCTGACCGCGCTCACTAAGAAATATAGATGTTGCACGGGAATCCCATCGTCAAGACAAGGTAGGGGAGGCATTCCAGCTCATAATCAGCGTGCGGCAAGTACGAATCTGAGATGGCCGCCGTTGGAGTCTAAGATATGTGAAGCAGTCCGAAGTTCTATCCATGAAATTCCAACCGACCACATTGTGCGAACCGCTGCGGATCATTATCTTCTCAATCAGGTTTGCAAGGTCTCCCGAAAACAAATGCCGTCCACAGCTCCCCTCGTTGGTTCTGCCAGGCACCTACCCTACGGACTCGGCATCACGAGTGCTTCCATATCACGCACTTCTCCTTTGCGCGTCTCTTGCATTTGTATGGCTCTCGACCAGGAATATGGCTAAATGGATAGGACCGTCAAACGACGGCGACAAGAACTTACGACAGCGTCCACCACTCGAACTCGATCAGAGTTCAATCAACCAGAATGGGATGGGCGGTTGAAGTTCGGAGCTCCTTCTTGGGGTGAGTTATGGAATCTGAATGACTTCACGCGACTTAGCCAGCGAGACGGTCGCATTTGGAAGACAGGTCACAGCCCTTACACTGCCGGGCGTAGCAGTTGTGGCTAGGAGATATGTGGATAACAGCTCTAAGCGGTGTTCTCTTTGCTGAACCTATTGGCAGCCTATTTTGTTGTTGCATACGCCTTCACGTGGATCTTTCATGGAGCGATTTTGGCTTTTCGTCTTCCATTCGGCAAGCATTTGCGCTCAATGGCGCAAGCTCTCTATGTCATAGGGATCGCCGGTCCTCTAGTCGCGGCAGTCCTATGTGCCGATCTCTCGGGCGCGTGGGCAGTCCGGGATCTGCTAAGCGGTGTCATGGTTTGGAGATTTCAGGCACTTTGGTATCTGGCGGCGGTTCTTCCGGTAGGGGCGGTGTATTTCATTTGCATCGGTTTGAACGCAATGTTCGGGGGGCAGACACCAAAACAGTTACTGCGGAGTCCTTCGCGCCGTCTGGATTTCATGGCGGTGGGACAGTTGTGGGTCGTAATTGGCGAGGAGATTGGATGGAGAGGATTCGCCTTGCCACATTTGCACGAAATGTTTGGATGGCTTGGTGCGAGTTTGGTCCTAGGTTTTCTTTGGGCGTCATGGCACTTGCCCATGTTCTTTGTTCGCGGATCGAATCAGTATGGCTCATCGTTTCTCCGCTACCTAATGATAATCACGGCATGGGCCGTCTTTATGACGATGCTTTACGCACAGACAGGGGGCAGTATCTTGATTTGCATGGTTTATCATGCGGCGGCCAATATCTGGGCGTTTACGGTCAATCTGCCTGAAGAGGCATCTCGATTCATCTTGCCTGCCTACTTACCTCTCGTCATCGCCGCTCTAGTCCTTCTTCCCAATTCCTTACTTGGGCTCTAGCGAGGACCGAATGGAATGTCTCACCATGAGAGAGATCAGGTCTCTCCGAGTCTTTCAACCGCGGAGAGACGCGCAGTTTACTCCGATAGCGTAGACTACCTCCTTCGTGAAGCCTGTCCTTCTATTCAGTTTCGCGTGCGCCGAGAGTTGATTTCGCAATCCGAGAAATCTAGAGAGATGCTGACTCTTCGCAAGCAGATCCTCCATGACGAAGCCGTGGAGAGGATTCGTCGCCTGCAATTTCCTGGTGCTTGGATAGGGACACGTTTTCATACTGCAGGAGCGAGTTCTAACTACAGTACTGAGGTTGCCATCAGGTTTCTGTGTGAGAAAGGTGTCGGCGGAGACCATCCTCTGTTAACTAAGGCACTTGGAGCCCTAAGAGGCTCGGATGAGACCTTCGCTCGCGAGTTCTTTCGAGTCGGCAGAATTCTTGATTCAAAAGGCTTTGGCGGTTCTTATCTGATTCGCGCAACACTATTTGCCCGCGCTGGCATGCAGACTGAATCTTTCGTTGAAGAGCAAGTCATGAAGACGCTAAGAGTGTTCGAAGCAGCCCTGGGAGTGAACTCTCTTTCAGATGTGGCGGATACGTACCGAGGAAAATTCGTTTTCAAACCAAACGCATTGTGGCCTTGTATCTACCACATGAGACTGCTGGCCTTCACATCTAGGTGGAGGACATGGTCGAATATTCGGAGGATAGCCTCGTCAATTCACCACATCCTTGAGCTGGCACCGTTTCCGCCGATTTACGTACGAGCGGAATCACAGCTTGTTTCGCCATGTGGCATTTTGACAAACAACTTGGCTAAAATGCACGATCCAACCCCGAGGAATTCTAGGTGGTTCGAAGAGATGGAACTCATGTCTCGAATTGGGGTAATGCGGAAGGTGCCTGAGCTCCGATCAAAACTGGAGTGGTTGACGAAGATGCTTCGCGCGAGTGATGGCAAGTTCATAGGGCCGATCTCTTCTGATGATTTTACAAAATGGTCGGCTTACACGGGGTTGGCTTTAGAGAAGGACTGGAGGAGTGAGAAATGTCGACTGTGTGATCTGACCTTTAGGAGTCTCCTCGTGTTGCACTACTCAGGATTCGACTGCCTAAGAGATGTCAGGAATCATAGTGCGATGCATCACTTGATCCACACGCGCCAAAGACTAAACCGCGACAACACCTAGGCTCCCATGTGATACTGATGGCTGCTCTACGTCCTGGCGAGACGTACAAGGAAGTCACCCTCAAAGACGGCAGAAAAACGATTTTGCGAGCGCCTGACTGGCATGATCTCGACAATCTTGTTGCATTAGTCAATGAGTTGGTGGAGGAACGCGCGGAGATTCTGAGGACGACCAAAGTTACACGAGATGAGGAAGCTGAATGGTTGGGCAGACGATTGGCCTCAATTGAGAATGGAGCCCTTCAAGCCTTGGTCGCGGAAATTGATGGAAAAATCGTTGCCAGCTCGGCCGTTGGCCAGAGGATTCCGGAGTATTCGGAACATATTCACGTGGGAGAAATGGGTATCAGCATATTGAAGAATGCAAGAGGAATTGGACTCGGAACGACGTTAATCGAATCCCTCATTGAGTTGGCCAAGCGAGCAGGCTTGATGGTGATTATGTTGGATATGTTTGCGACCAACACAGTCGCAAGACGGCTCTACGAAAAGGTTGGATTCGTTGAAGTTGGGAAAATACCAAAGGCCATCAACCGAGACGGAAAATACATAGACTTGATACAATTCGCCATCGAAATCTGAAAAGCCTTCGATCACTTGCCGGTGTTTCTACGTCAGTCTGCCACGTCACATGACTGTAGAAAACACTTGGGTCAGTTTGATCTTCTGTTGGCAAGAGCCGGCTCCATTCGGGAGCATAAAACAGTGATGGCGAGGAAAGCGTGTCAAACAGGGCAATGTTAGAGTGCCCTTCCTGTCGAGTCCAGTTGCAGTCGCTCGGACCAATGGCCATAAGGACGGGAGGAAGCGGCGGTAAGTGGCATTTGTTGCTTGGCGATTTCGCAGACCTAGATGAGCAGGTTTCGCATTTGAACACATATCGTTGCCCGCGGTGTGGTCACATAGAGTTCTATGATCACGGCTTTACCTTGACACCGATGGGCTCTAACCGCGTATGATACTGGTCGTTTACTCTATGGCGCGGATCAAGAGGCCGAGGATTATTGAGCTGTATTCTGAGAGACCGATCAGAAATGGGCGTCATCTTTTGGATTTCATTAAGGCACTCGATGAGGATGAAGGCATTAGAGTGGAAGGGAATTTGCGGAACCATTCCGGAGGAGGTTTCATCTTTGTCGGATACTATCGTGGTGGTTATTGCGTGAACATTTGTGATAGAGTGTGGAGCGGTAGACTGAAGATGCATATTGCACGGGGAAAGGATGAGTGGTATTTCTTTGATAGGGAACTGGACGCTTTCGATTTCGTAATGAAAGAAGCAAAGCTCCCTATACAAGCTTGGCTGTACTAGTCAGGAAAAGTGTCGTAGGTTGGCTTTGCGGTCTCTCACAGGTACCGCCTAAATCAACCGACTGATCATCGCGTTATTCTGGAACCCTATCTTCTGCACCCCAGATCGAACATTCGGACAGGAGCCTACAACAGCGGTGAGCTGGGATTTGATCTCTGTTGACAAATCAATGGTCGATCTATCCTAGATGCATCTCAGAATAAAAGTTAGATTACCCCTCACGTCGGAAGACGGCGCAAAGTACTTCCATTTCGTATGCTAGGAAGATGTAACCAAGCTTCTTGGTAGATGAATGATGGAAGTTTCTCTGAAGAATACGAATCTAAACGACACATTCCGCTCGCTCTCAACTCCCCTAATTTTCGATTCCTGTGTGAGAACAGGAGTAGCTTTTCGCGTCGCGCTTACTGGCATTCGTCCATTGCTCCCGGAAACGCGAGTAGCAGGCCGAGTATTGCCCGTGCAACATTTCGGAAGTGTCGATGTCTTCCTTGAGGCTTTTGAAACCGCTGAACCAGGAGACGTGCTCGCTATAGATGATCGCGGAAGAATGGACGGGAGTTGCATTGGAGATTTGACGGCACTAGAGGCTCAGGCTAGTGGATTGACGGGGATAGTCATCTGGGGATGCCACCGCGATACCTCCGAGCTCCGTCGCATTGGCTTTCCCATCTTCAGTTACGGATCTTGTCCCGCTGCCCCTCAGCAGCCAACTGCGCGCGATTCTAGTGCGCTGGAATGGGCTTCTTTCGGTAATTTCAAGGTTGGACGGGACGATGTTGTCTTTGCGGACGACGACGGAGTCATTTTCGTCCAGAAAGAGCACGCGGAAAGAACCCTATCAACAGCTCTCAAGATTTGGCAAGCGGAGAGACGACAAGCAGAGGATGTTCTGAAGGGTCAGAAGCTTCGTCAACAGCTACGCTTTAGCGAATACCTAGCCAAGCGAGCAACAGATCCATCATACACGTTTCGCCAGCACATACGAACCCTAGGTGCCGCAATCGAGCAATAGTCGGACAGACGAAATAGAAAGCGTCATCATCCATGCATCCTCACTGATGAAATATGTCATCTCCTTCAACTCTGGGGGAACTAATGAGTAGGAAGACTAGTTTCTCACTTCCCAAGTTCGATATCTGATGCTGCTGGTTCGGAAAGACCCCAATTCCACAGTGTTTCCGCAATTGATACCGCTGGTTCTTGATGTCGACATCTGCTTCGCCATCTAAGACAAAGAAAAACTGCCACGACCTTTTGTGAAGATGAGAATCAGATTCACCTGCCACTGGAATCTCTTCTAGCTTCACACTTAACTTGCCATCGTCAACCAAAGGCCAAGCAAAATGGTTTGGAGCCCATTCAGTTTGCTGTATTGTCGATTTGCTCTTCAATATGGGGGATACGCCTAGAAATCTTGTCAACTTGATCACCGAGCTCAGGAAATTGGTGGTACAATGTGAGTAGGTGGCACGGATTTCGTCTTGAAAAGCTGCAGGTAAGGCACCAAGCTAGTGATCAATTTGTTCTCGGCTTTGGTTAGATGCTCCTGGAGCGTCGTTCGAGGAACTCGTCTACTCTTAGCAATGTTCTTGACGTTCGTCTTTCTGGGAAAACTGAAGTAGCCCATGAAATACGACGTCAATAACGCCTCAATCTGTTTAGATGTCAAGTTGGAGAACAAGTCGCTCACCGATACGGTGACGGAGTCTCCGAGGTTCGCATCGACAACTGATTTGCGGAGAATCACGAAATCTGAACGGATGCGCTCTGTAGCCTTCACGAATCGCCTGAAGTCCATGTGCCTGAAGGCAATCGCATGATAGTACTCCCAGCCGTTCTCGTAAGCAACCGGCATGAGGTGAAGCATGTTGTGAGCGTCGAGGTTTCTGCCAATGGAATTCTGTGTGTTGCAGTGACATTTCTTTGTGAAGATATGAATCTTACCGCCGCCCGAAGTCACTTCAACTATCCCCACAAGGCTCCCAATTGCCTCTTCCATCTGTTCGTACTGGGACGGTTCTGAGGGCACTATTTCCATAACTTCGTGCCTCCTGTTGCACCACACAAACATCCGCGCCGAGGGAAATCGTCTCGAAAGGTTTCCGAATGGGCAGTCATGTCTGATTTTGAAGGTTACCTCAAAAAGAGTCATTGTTTCCGCTTGACTTCGCGGAAAGCAGCTGATAATGGTTGAGCCGTCAAGCGACGGTCCAACCTTCCAAGGCGAAATTGTTGGTTGTGGATGCAATTTGCATTGAATCAGACTTCGCCCGCTATCTCCATCCCCAGTCTTTCGAGAAACTTGCTCATGAATTCTAGTCGCCCCTCAGCAATCTCCTTAGCTCTCACAGTGTAGAGCCTACTAGGAATATGCTTGAATTTCGTTTCAAATTCGATGTTTGGAGCGTGACGGGAGATATCTTTGATTCGCCCGTTCGACTTCTCACCTACGAGGTTATCTTTGATATACTCATCGATTGGCGTGTCTGAATAGATTCTCTCATTGTATTCACCTGCAATCATGAAGGAGCGCGCTATGCCTATCGCTCCGATGATGTCCAGTTTGTCTGCATCGAATAGAATCTTTGCCTCCTTTGATTCAGGTCTAATTCCACTTCTGAATCTGTGTGCGACTATGCAATGCTTGATATCTCCTACCGCTTCTTCCGAAAAATGCAGATCACGCAGAATTCCTTCAGCTATTTTTGCTCCAAGCATCGCGTGGTCTGTCGTTCCAGAGTCATCTTGGTCCTCCTTGACTCTTGCTATGTCATGAAGTATAGTTGCGGTTTTCAGAATATCTAGGTTGACATCTAATTGGCCCTCTGCCAGTCGCATACAGAGATTGTAGACTCTCATCACGTGGTCTGAGTTGTGAGCGGCTGAAGGGTGTTCGTTCTGCACGATTTGCATTAGCTTCGCGTACTTCTCTTCCATGCGGCAGCCCTTTCCACAGGCAGTCCTCTCTTGAGTCACCATCATGTGTTCACCTATCGCTCCGCGAAGAAATCGACGCCTTTGAATGTGCGCTCCCGATCATCGGCGCTTCTAACGAACACAACTAGTGCTCCGTATCCTACGGGACTGCTTGAGCGGTAGTTCGGTCCTATGTACGTGTTGCCGTCTTCTGGCGGTTCAAGCTCTTTACGTATTGTCGACCGCAAGAGGATTCAGTTGAAGGAGGACTGAGATACGGAATGCCCACTCGGAAATATCACCGTTCATTATGAGGTCTTTGGCCAAGGCAGACCCATGATCATGCTTCATGGGATGTCTGCCGACCATCGTAGCATAGCAGGCATCCTAGAACCCGTGTTTCAATGTCGAACCGGATGGAAACGTATCTATCCTGATTTGCCAGGAATGGGCAAAACCCTCGGGGCGGACTGGGTCAAGAACGACGATCAGATGCTAGAAGTGATTCTTGACTTTATTGACAGATTAGTTCCCGAGAAACGCTTCGTTGTCGCAGGCGACTCATACGGCGGTTATCTCGCCAGAGGAGTAGTATGCCGGAAATCGCTACAAATGGACGGCCTGCTTTTGATTGTGCCCAGTATAGGCAAGCACGCACCGCCTCGATCTCCACCCCCTCAGGTGACCTTAGTGAGAGATCCAAAACTCCTTTCAGAATTAGAAGAGAATGATAGAGAACTCCTAAGCAAGCTTGTTGTTCAATCTCGCCGTGGATGGGAATACATCAGAACCTATATCCAACCCGGATTAGCGATTGCGAATAACAAGTTCTTGGAGCGGTTCAAAGCGGAGTTCTCGTTCGATCCAGATGCACCCGAACACAAGTTTGCGAACCCAGCCCTGATCCTGCTGGGCAGACAGGATTCCGTCGTGGGCTACCGTAGAGCATGGGATATCCTAGAAAACTATCCAAGAGGAACATTCGTCGTGCTCGATCGAGCAGGTCACGGTCTTGGAATACCCGGTGAACAGGACGAACTGTTTAGAGTACTGGTAAACGAGTGGATTGATAGAATCGAAGGGAATATCGAATAGCAAACATCCAGATTTCAACAGACACCGTAAATCCTACCTATGCATCATGAACTCTTTGACAACATGACAAACTCCAAGGTCAGTGAGGCGACAAACGCTGTCTACTATCAAGACCGCGGCGTAGGTTCGCGAGACCGCGAGGGGAATAGTTAGAACGGAAGCAGGGGAAGTCGGGGCAGACAGAACAGGCTTGTATCCCGCGCCCGCGTGCACATACGCGTATCGGACAGCCCGGGTCGCAACCCGGCAGCAGCACAGACCCAGTAGGCTTTGGACCACCGAGGCACCCCCGGCACAGGTTCCTCTGTCGCGTAAACCAGTCCAGCCCCTTCTTGAACTCATCGACATCAAACTTGCCGTGTTCAGTCGCGGTTTTTGCTGCGAAGCGATGCTGCCTGAGGAGTGCTTGCATTTTTTTGGCTGTGGATGAGAATCCGTTCCTGTAATCCTTGTAGTCTGGACAGAAGGCGCAGTCGAGTCCGCACGGAGCTAGAGTCTCGGGCATGGTTCGAGTGCCTCGCTTCATCGATCTGAATCAACTCTTTTGCTGTCATATGTGTGGAACTCGGTCGGATCGGAGATGCGTTTGAACTCTGTGTGACATGTTGGAGTCTGAAACCTCACACGCATTGTTGCGTCAATCGTTCGAGCTGCAAGTTTCAAACGTCCAGTATTTGTAGCAGACTACGTATTTTGTGGTCCGCTTTAGTGTCCGCCGCAGTATTCGAGGAGCAGAGAATCGTGGTAGCATGCACCTGTAACCCCGCTTCGATATCTGTCTCGCGGTCGCCTATGACGACTATCCTGCTGAATCGGTCGGCTGCGTACTCTCTGATCCTATCAGCTTTGTATTTTGCAACGTCCAGCTGATCGCTCTCATCACCTTTGGGCACGCCCATCCAGTCGTCGACAAGGTGCAGAAGACCGATCCATCGCAGGAAATCCACTATTCTTTCCTGGAGAGCGATCGATACAATGATATTCTTGTCACCTCGTTTCCGTATTGTAGAAAGAACCATTTCCGCGTGTTCGGTAGCTCTCACGTACTTCGGCGATATGATCGCGCTCAGAGCGATCGCCTTGTCAACCATCTGATGAATCTGACCCTGAGACAAGTCTGAACAGGCCTGTGTAAAGTAAGCGTTCCACGGTAATCCGTACAATTGAGCCACCTCCTCAAATGTGATCATGCGACTTGCTCCGAATTCCCTCAGCACCTGATTGCAAATTTCCAGAACCGCAAATTCGCCATTCTTGAGCAATGTGCCGTGCAAATCCCACGCGTACAATGTTGTCAAATATGCACCCGGCCAACGATTAGGTTCATTGAAACGACAGTCTGATGCTGAGAGAATAGGGCAAGTGCGTTGCTACTTGCCGTTTGATCTGGTGACTCGCGGAGTTCGTTGCTGTTCCTGGAGATTCGGACCCTGCTTCCATTAAGTGGATTTCATCCCCTCAGCCTTCCTGTCAAGCGTGTTTGCAGGTGATCCACGCGAATAATATTAGTGCAGTCATATGACTACCGATCACCTCACATTCCTCAATTTCACCACAACATCGCCGCTGCAATCACCAGATCCGACTGCAGTTCCACGATTGCTCTGCAACGGAAGAAGCATGGTGTGACGATTCAGCTAAGGCAATCTTCGTAGGTATAGCCGTCACAAGGCGGGTGAACTGTTATGCAGCTCGTCCTGATAGCGACGAAATTGTAGGGGATCATCGTGTACGAGGAATTTCCTTGGTTGGAGTCGTAGATCACGTGGCCTTGAGTGTCAAGAACTTGGAGGCCAGCAAAGTTTTCTATCAAGAAGCTCTCAAACCGCTGGGTTTTCAGCTTCTGTACATGAACGAGGGAGAAGGAACCGTTGGCTTTGGTACAGAGAAGAATGATGATTTCGCGATCTTTCAGAGTGACGCGGAATATCCACCAACAAGCTCTGCCCACGTAGCCTTCGTAGGCAAGAGTCACGAAGCCGTCGAAGCGTTCTACCATGCTGCAATAGTCGCTGGGGGAAAATCAAAGATCGCGCCCAAAATTCATCTCGAATATCACGCGAACTACTACGCCGCATACGTGCTAGATCCTGACGGCAACAATATCGAAGCAGTGAATCATGGACCTGCCGGGTAACAACAGAGCGGAGTGTGCAGAGAGGGATAGGCATGGCGAACCGTTTCGATAACAGTCTGGCGTCACCTTGTGGACTTTACTGCGGCGAGTGCTTGCGTTACGGAGAACTCTGCAAGGGATGCGTCCCTTCCGGAGGTCGACCTTCGTGGGGTGGGGGACGCCTGTGTCCAATATTCGCATGCGTCGCTCAGAAGAAGGTTGAGCATTGCGGTAAATGCACTGATTTTCCGTGCAACCGTTTCCTCAGACAATTCGATCCAAGGCACGGACGATGGCGAGTGTTCTACAAGGCAGGGCAGTTGCTCTATCGAACGAAGATTGGAACTTCTGCGTGGATCAGAGAGAAGGCGAAGGGTAGGAATCCGGATCCAAGGGTTTCCGTGGAGCGCTGTCTCGAGTGGGAAGCGTCCCATAGCAAAGAACCTCACCAAAAGAGAGCAAAGCGAGTCACTCGCTAACTCAGACTAGAGGCATAGTTCGAAAAACTAGCAGGCCGTATCAACCGAGAGGATTCTCCTGCCCTACGCGGACAGTAAAGGAATTCGCATCCATTACCTTATCGAAGGCGACGGGGTACCACTGGTTCTGCATCACTGGTCTCTGACGACTTTGGAATGTTGGTACGATTTTGGGTATGCCTCGGAGCTCAGGAACAGGTACAGGTTGATTCTCTTTGACGCCCGAGGACACGGAGCAAGCGATAAACCGCATAATTCTGCCGCCTATGACTTGAAGTGTAGGGTCGATGACGTCGTCGTGGTGCTCGATAGTCTCGGTATCGATAAGGCGTACTACTTGGGTTACTCGATGGGAGGCTGGGTAGGTTTTGGGGTGGCACGATACGCAACAGAACGATTCCATTCCATAATCCTAGGAGGAGCGCATCCGTATTCGCAAAGGCTGGACGGTCTGCGGCAAATCGTGCAGCACGGGATTGAGCATGGGACGGAAGAGTTCATTGACGCGTGGGAAAAGACCTTCGGACCCACAACGGAACGACAAAAGAAATGCATGCGGCTATGGGACTTCAAGGCTCTTCTAGATGTGTCCCAAGACCGTCCGGACTTGAGCATCTTTTTGCCGATGATGACAATACCATGGTTGATCTTTGTTGGCGAATTGGATGACGTGTACCCATTCGCTAAGGAAGGCGCGCAACACGTGCCCAATGCTACGTTTAGCGTCCTGCCTAGACTTGACCATTCATGTATCAGACGCCTAGACCTTCTGATGCCTCTCATCACAAGGTTTCTTGATTGATGACTTCATGTAGAGGCCGTCTGGCGATTGTACGAAAGTTGCCTACACCACTGACTGAGTCCGCAGGGCGGGGGAGTCTCGGGCGTGATTTGAGTGCGAAACCTCGGAGCCTTCCCGTTTCGTGTATGGTAACGTAGAGCCACATGGATGGAGTAGGTGGTTTTGCTCTTTCGTCTTAGATTCGTGTCACATCTTAGTCCATCGCGTATGGCCGCATCTTAGTACATCTGCCAGATTGTCGGCGAGTCTCATGGCGAGCGTTCCATCTGCGTCACGGTCCGCATTGAATTCCGTGATAACGAGTCCGATGAATTTGGGGCTCGAGACGAACACCTTTAGAGCCTGCACGGCTTCGCGAAGACTCAGCCCGTGCTCGTGAGGGACATCTGCGCCGGGAAAGTCGCTAAAGTCTATGACGTCCACATCAAAGTGAACAAGGATTTGATCCACTCTTGCTTCCAGTTGAGTAAGGGCTTTTCTGGATGCGGATTCCGCCTTTCCTCGAATTTCGTTTAAAGGATACTGGATCATTGAAGATTCTTTCAGGCGTTGGACTTCGGGCGGGTCGATCCAGCCGGAGTCTGCGTTGAATCCAAACAGTACGATGTTGCTCTCAGGCAGGAGTGGATAGTGAGAGCTCATGTGTGTCAATTCGTGTGCTCCTTTTCCTACGATATGGGCGATAACCATTCCATCAAGTATTCCCGAAGTTGTATCGGCTGGTGTGTTCAAATCGATATCTCCATCGAAGTAGAGCAAACCAAGATTGGAGAAATGGCGACCTAAGCCATCAAGCACCCCTAGCGTGATCGTACAGTCCCCGCCAAGCACAACAACTCTCGTCTCGTTTCGCACAGCTTCGAAAACCCGGTCCGCGACTAGTCTAGCCACCGCGCCCACAAGGCCGATATTTTGCTGCTTGGGATTCTGCAGGTCAGCATGAAACACAGTCTCGGGAAGATCTCCACAGTCAACCAAATCCAGACCAGCTGAGCTCAGACGCTCCATAAGACCTCGCTGCCGCAACAGCTGTGGAGCACGCTCCTGACCTGTTCGCCGGGCACCTGCGCTGGATGGAACTCCCAACACGGCAACTCTGCTCATAACTGACACCATCTCCTATCGAGCAATCCGCATCGTAATCAGTCGTTGCTAAGTGAGTAATCTGAAAATGCTATGATTGATGTCCCCGTCTAAATCAGTGTCTTTCGTATCTGCTCTAGGTTTCTAGTTGCCTTGGGTTCGTTTGACAGGAACTCCTTCAATTTATCGCACGGGTAGTCACTGCAATGGGCACAGGTTCTCACTTTCCTCGCCTCCGCGCATGGTCGTATCTTGCAGATCCTCGTGCACCATCCGGAAATCTTTCCGGACATGCAGCCCCTGCATTCGATATCTTCCGGTTTGAACTCTACATTGAGACCTTCGGTCCATCGTTCCGCTATCTTCTTCTTTCGTTCATAGTCGTTAGTTTGGGTGGCGATGAACGCGTCGCACTCAGTACAGTTCAAGCCACAATAGGCAAAGAGCTCAGACACAATTCCCGCTTCCTTTTGGTCGATATTCGACGGTATCTTGCGGGGCTGATTGATGAGCTTACCACAGACGTGCGACGGTCAAGCCAACTCTGATTTCCGGTTCATTGTTGTTTTGCTGTGACCACCGTCCCACGATGGTACGAGAATTATCCATCCCACTGATCGATATGCTATGGGCTGGGTAATGATGTGCAGCCACTGCTGGAACAGATACGTCCTCATCTAGAACGGAACGGGTACCGCGCACGAACAGTCTCAAGTGAACATATCAAGAAGCTGCAGGAAGGAATTAACAAAATTCACAGGCAAGGCCTCTTCGACGAAGAGTTCTACCAGGAGCGATTGACCTTCTTCGAGTTCAGACCTCCAGAAAGCCTGCCTCAAGCGAAGACTCTGATCATCGTGGCTATGCCTCAGCCCCAAGCCAAAGTGACTTTCACATTTCATGGAGAACCTCACCATGTAATACTTCCACCAACCTATGCTTCTAGTGAGGACAGACAGGTCCTGAAGATTCTGTCCGAGGTTCTTTGCACTCAGGGTTACAGTGTCGTACAAGCGAAGCTTCCTGTGAAGTCGTTGGCAGTCCATAGCGGTTTAGGCAGATATGGGAGGAACAACATCTGCTACATCCCGGGAATGGGGAGTTTCCACCGACTCGCAGCATTCTACACTAATTGTGAATTGGATGAGGACAACTGGCAAGACTTCCAAGTCATGCAAAGATGCTTAAAGTGTCAGATTTGTCTACGCAGCTGCCCAACAGGTGCCATAAGCAGAGACCGTTTCCTGGTTCACGCGGAACGGTGTATCACATTTCACAACGAACGATCCTACGCTGAATTCCCCGCTTGGATCGATGAATCCTGGCACAACTGTCTGGTCGGATGTATGCGGAGAGTAAAATGGTGTCAAGACTGGCTCCCTACCTCCAGCTTGTTCAAACCAAGTCCGTGCTCAAGGCTCACTCCTGAGGGAGCGCGTTTTCATACCGCCAGATGGCGGCAGAGATTATTTCCGGTTGAGTACTTCTCCATGATTCACACGTCCGTAATCGTCAAGAGGCACATGCCGGCCTGTCAAGAACACGCAGGGAATTCGCAGGATTCGAGTTGATTCGGAAGATGAAAGCCGCAGTTCTCAGGAGATTCGGCTCTCCGCTGTTAATTGAGGATTGGCCTAATCCAGAACCCCAAAGAGAGTTGCTTGTGAAAGTCAAAGCAGCTGGGGTATGCCATAGTGACCTACACATTATCGACGGTCATCATAGAAATGTAACCCTCCCACTGATCCTCGGCCACGAGATAAGCGGTGAAGCAGAGGGAGTAGGCGAAGTTCTAGTCTATGCGAGCTGGGGTTGCGGGACGTGTGACATCTGTGCGAAAGGCGAAGAGCAACTTTGCAGCAACGTGACTGAGGCCGGATGGGTTCGGCACGGAGGGTATGCCCAGTATGTTGCTGTCCCCTCAGCAAGATACCTCATTCCACTGGATGGACTCGACCCGATCCGCGCTGCACCTCTCGCCGATGCCGGAGTGACACCATATCGAGCTGTAACGAGAATACGCCCATGGCTACAGAATGGCTCTGTGACCGTCGTTGTGGGAGTTGGTGCCTTGGGCCAATTTGCCATTCAATACCTCAAGCTATTGACAGAATCACAAGTCATCGCTGTTGACCTGAATGATTCCAAACTCCAGACTTCTCTTGAATTGGGAGCTGACGAAGCGATGCATCCAGACGAGTTGAGGATCTCCGCTGATGCGATTCTGGATTTCGTTGGTCAGGACTCGACTTTGAAACTTGCAGCGGATTCTGTAAAGAAGGGAGGCATTGTCGTTCAGGTTGGCGAAGGAGGAGGGCATGTGGCTTTCGGGATGTTCGCGGTCCCACATGAAGCATATTTCACGACATCGATCTGGGGATCGCTTCGGGATCTGTCCTCTGTTGTTGAATATGCGCGTCAAGGAAAACTCAAATGGTCGGTTCAAACCCTTCCATTGGAAAAAGCCAACGATGCACTGCTTCGTCTGAGACGGGGAGACGTCGCTGGGCGAATTGTACTAACCCCGTGACATGAATAGGTGGCGTGGAACAAGAACGCGGTGAGAGAAGCAGTCTCAGTGCGAGCTTGGACAGAAAGTGACGTCGAATGCGTCTTCCAGTCTGTAGCAAGAGAGAGATGGGGCCACTCCAGACGTGACGTGGAGAGGTGCTGGTGCTTGGAACCACATGGTTGTTTTGTAGCTGAGTTGGAATCTGAACCAGTCGGACACGTTTCAACCATCTGCTATGGAAAACTGGGATGGATAGGTCTCCTGATTGTGAATCCGGAAAAGCGAGGCAGAGGCATTGGCACCACTCTCATGCAAAAGGCAGTGGACTATCTTAAACAAGCAGGCGCGGAGACACTAAAATTGGAAGCGGAGGAAACAGCGGTACCGCTCTATAGAAGCCTTGGCTTCAAAGAGGAATTCGATTCGCTTCGGTTCATTGGGCGACCGAACCGTTTAGAGGGGGATGTGGTTGGGAACGGGATAGCTCAGACGCAGGCTGGAAGCCATCGAAGAAGCGCTTGCGGAAGAAAAGTCAGCGGACCATAAAGCTGCATTGCAGGAAGCACTCAGGGAGCATAGATCAGGTAAGCGTATTCCATTCAAAGCCACTAGACCAAGGACCCGCAACCATTGAAAGTATTGCCATCAAGAAAAGCGATCAACATAGGAGTCAATTTGTTTGAAGCGGTCAGGCGTTCATTGAATTGCAAGGAAAATGCTCAGGTGGCAAATGTCAATCAGCCTGAACTAGTATTGGGATAATATGGATTGACGGAAGATAACGGAACGACACGTCGATAGCGCGATACAGCCGCACCGCTCCCACCCATTCTTATTATCATGCGCTCCATGCTAATGCATCCATGTCTCTTGAACAGACAGTTCTTCACTCCGTCGAACGACTAAAACCGAATGTGATCAGGCTGCTTCAGGATCTGATTCGGCAGAAGAGCATCAATCCCCCGGGCGATGTGACAGGCGTCGCGAATGTTCTCGAAGGCGAGCTAACATCAATCGGGATGCAGGCTTCTCTGCACACCGCTGCGCCAGGCATGGTTAATTTGCAGGTGATTCTGGCAGGCGCCAGTGAGAAACCTCGCTTCCTGTTCAACGGGCATACTGACGTCGTGACTGAGGGAGACCCTTCCACCTGGACCGTTAATCCATTCGAAGGAGTCGTAAGGGGAGATTTGATTCTAGGACGAGGCGCAGCCGACATGAAAGGAGGACTAGCCGCAATCGCAATCTCCCTACGAGCACTAGTTGAATCCGATGTGACCTTGAACGGCCAAGTTGTGTTCCACGCGGTCGCCGACGAAGAGGTCGACTCGATCAACGGAACCAAGTACATGATCAAGCGCGGTCTCGCTAAGGCAGATATGGGAATCGTTGCCGAAGGTTCAATCTTCAGCGGCCGCATAGCCATTAGACAAGCCACACGCGGTAACTGCTGGCTCAAACTGAAAACCTACGGCAAAGCCGCCCACGCAAGTAATCCCACGAACGGAATCAACGCAGTACTAAGCATGAGTAAGCTCCTCCTCGCGTTGGAGAGTACACGGCTGGACTACAAGCCCCACAAGTTTCTACCTCCCCCCACAATTTCCCCAGGAACCGTGATCAGAGGCGGCGCCAAAACCAACGTAATCCCAGAACAATGCGAGGCCGAAGTCGACGTCCGACTAGTTCCCGGAATGAGCCAAGAATCAGTAGTCAGCAAATTCAACGAAGTCATTAACACGCTCAGGAAGGAAGACCCGAAATTCTCAGCTTCGGTGGAAGTGTTCGCCTATGCGCCTCCCGCAGAGATCGATGAATCAAGCCCGGTTTTGACAGCGGCCAAGCAGGCCACGCGGGACGTGGTGGGCTACGAGCCCCAACTAGCAGCCGGCTACGGAACAACCGACGGCGCGTACCTAGTTAACGCAGGCATCCCAGTAATATGCGGGTTTGGGCCGGGAGACCACAAGACAAGCAAACAACACGGAGCCGACGAAAACGTTAGCGTAACCGACCTCGTGAATTTCGCGAAGATCTACGCGTTAACACTCATGCACAGCCTAGGATATGAGAAAAGAAAGTAAACTAGGCCAGCACGCGCCTAAGATGGAAGCTTACGCTTTCCCGGCACCTGCAAACGTTGAATTCACAATATCAATCGCTTTGTCCAAAGCATCGGCGACTTGGTTAACATTGCGCCTCAAGCCGCTATAGAGAAATCTGAACTGGTCCGAGTCCCTGTCAAGCTGTACCAGTTTGCGTAGAGGCTCGAGGCATGGGAGCTGCGGCACGGGAACTGCCAAATCATGGTCATATCGCCCAACGCGAGTCTGCATAATTGGCACGAGAGCCCGACTCAACCGCATGACTGCCTTGTTGTACGCTTCAATCTTCACCTTATCGTTTAGTTTCGTTCCTTTCGCTCGCGCATTGAATTTTCTCATCAGAGTCACCAGTTTCGTAGCCTGTGCAATGAGTGGCCTGAGGTCGAACGTGTCTCCGCTAGCCTTCTGCAAGTCGAGTAGCATTTGCCTAAGAGAATCTGCTGTGTTCTCATAATTCAGAGGAAGAAGAGGGCTCGCACAGAGCGAAAGAATGGTTAGCGCATAAACGGTTGCGTCTCGTTTCAGGTTCTCGGGGTCAATCTTGTCTTCAGTGTCCTCCGGAGTATGCCACCACCACCCCAAACCAGTCGGAGATGGCCCGAAGAGTGCCACAGTCCGTAGACTAGGATCCATCTTACCAGCTTCAACTGGAACCTCAGACATCAGCATGAAGACGGATGGAATACCGATCCCCCAGAACGATTGATCACCGGAACGGGAGAACCCACGCCCCGACAGCTTCTGCCCGGCCACTCGTCTAACAACCGCCGAGGCCAAGTCCCGGGTTTCTGGCATGACGTAAGTCTCGGTAAGCGCGCTTGCGCCCCTCGCGCCCGCCGAATCAGTGTACACATGCGCGACACAGTTCTTCTCCAAATCGAGCCAGAAGTTGTCTGCATACCAAGTCGACCCTGCGTATCTTCCATGTGAATGCCCTGACCAAAACGCGACCCTAAGCCCTCGCCGGAGCTCCTTCCTATGCTTGGACATTATTCGAGCTACTTCAAGCATCAGCGCATTTGCGCTGCCGTTATCCATAGCGCCAAAATGCCATGAATCAATATGCCCTGCAAGAAGCGTGAACCTATCCCTTTCAACTCTTCCCGGAAGGTCCGCTGTGACAACTGGTATCTTTCTCCATCCCCGCCACGACTCTGTAACCAGCCTAGCGGTGACTCTCCCTCTGCTCAGCAATTGGAGTAGATAGTCTCCATCTTTCTCGGTGATTGATATGCATGGTGTGGCAGGAAGCAGTGAAACCGTTTCAGACCTCGGCGTGCCCCAAACGACAGATACGATTCCCTCGTGGGCGTATAGGTCGTTTATGAAAATCTGTCCAACGGCGCCGTAATTGTCGGCACGTTTGGCTATTTCAGGCTCAGCAAGCTCCCTGATTAAAACCAGTTTTCCACGGACATCTTGCTTACTAAAGTCGGCTTCAGTTCCAGCACCGATGAAAATCACTTCTGCTTCAATTCCATTCGCTGGAGTTGACGGGGCCAAGGCCGCTGTTACACCCGTAATCCTCTTTGATTCAGGCGCCAAGGTGAGAACCTCGGCGGACTTGGGTTCTCCAATGTAAGCGTCAAATCGGTACTCGGTAACCTTGAACCCGTAACCCGCGAGGATCTTCTTCACATACTGCAGCGATTTCGCTTCTTCGTCGCTGCCTGACATCCTCACGTATCTTGAAATCTCATGAACATGTTGCATCAAGTTGCTACGCGAGACTTCGTTGGCGACCTGCTTCTCTAAACGTGAAAAACTAGGCTGCATACTTCTCGTTCTGAGCACGAAGTCCAACGCCATTTAAGACTTGTCATGAGTCGTGGAGGTGGATGAATTCGCATTATATTGATGTCGTGCAGATATGAGTCGCAGGTCCTTTGGAATGCCAAGTAGAAGAAAGCGAGTTGCGTTTGTCGGTGCGGGAACTATTGGGCGCAGCTGGGCAACCTTGTACGCCGGGAAAGGATACGAGGTCACGCTACAGGATAGAGACCCGGATGCACTTAGCAAAGCAAGAGAAGTGATCGCGTCAAACTTCCGAAGCATAATCAACTACGGGTTAATCAGTAGAGTGAACGCAAAGGCGTCAATTCGACGGGTAGAGTACACATCGGATCTCGCCAAAGCCGTTGCCGGCGCGAGTCTCGTACAAGAATCAGTTCCAGAATCCCTTCCCCTAAAACGTCAGATCTTCTCTCAGATTAGCTCACTCGTTTCTCGCGATGTTATCATCGCCAGCAGTTCAGGGGGCCTGCTGATGTCAAAGATTCAATCCGCGGCGAAAGCAGCGGAAAGATGTGTCATCATTCATCCCTGTCAGCTTCCTGTCCACTTGACGCGACTTGTTGAGATCGTTCCGGGCAAGTTAACGAGCGAGAGAACAGTCAGATTTGTTTCCGATCTCATGAGGAAGGTGGGGAAACAACCGATCACCATGGGAAGGGAGGTTCCAGATTACATTACAAATCGTCTCCAGTTCACACTCTTCCGTGAAGCTGTCGACATGGTAGGCCGCGGAATCGCCTCCGCCCAAGAAATCGACACAGCGCTATGCGAATTCGCCAAGGGATCATTCTGCGCCGGTTTAGGCCCCTTCGTGCAGGCACACATTCATGGTGGGCCATACGGCGCCGGTGGCATCGATGCATGCATGGACTACTACGCAAGAATCCTGCCGGACACTTGGGCCGACCTCGCAAAGTGGACAAGGATACCGGCGTCGGTCAAGCGTGGAGTTAACAGAAGCGTTCACAAAATGATTAGGAAGCGCGGCATGACCGACAAGCAACTCGCCAACTGGCGCGACCGATGCATGCTCGAACTAGCTCGCGAAGTGTGGACAAAGTAGCATAAGCCAAATAGGCGACAGGACAAGCACCTGCGGACCAGTGAAGATTATCCATGGAATTTGGTGCATGCATTCCACACTACGGCGTCGCCATGTCCAAGAAGGCGGTCCGTGATTTCTGCAAACTCGCGGACGAACTGAACTTTGACTCCATTTGGACAACCGATCATATCGCAGTCAAGAAACAATTCTCTGATCCATATGGCAGTCTGTTAGAAAGCCTCATGACGCTGGGATACGCCGCTGCAATAACTGAACATGTGAAGCTGGGCACCTCAATAATCGTCCTGCCAATGCGTAACCCAATCCTATTCGCAAAAGAAACCGCTACATTGGATCAATTTAGTGACGGCAGGGTTATCTTAGGCCTAGGAGCGGGCTGGATGGATGATGAGTTCGCCACGCTTGGATCCAACTTCCGCGACCGCGGCAAGATAATGGACGAACAGATCAAACTAGTCAGAGAACTTTGGACAAACAGCGAACCTAGGTTTGATGGCCGTTTCTTCAAGGTTAGCGACATCGCCTTCCTACCGAAACCGGTTCAGAAGAATGGCCCTCCAATATGGATCGGCGGCACCTCTTCCGCCGCACTCAGGAGAGTCGCCCGTTTAGCTGACGGTTGGCACCCAGTCGGACTTTCGCCAAAGGAACTGGGCAAAGGAAAAGAGAACCTCAATTCGATTTTGAAAGGACAGCGCAAAGTATCATTGAGCGTACGTGTGCCAGTCAAAATATCCCCCTCAGCGGGCACCACATACTCGCTAAGTTCAGGCGAACAAGCGTACATGATCGGGGGAACTAGAGAAGTCGTTGTACAGGAGATTGAGGCTTTCCAGCAGGCTGGACTAAATCACTTGATCTGCTATTTCGGAAACGAACCATACGACCAAGTAGCCTCCCAAGCAACCCTCTTCGCAAAAGGGATCATGCCCTCCTTCAACCATTAACCGGGAGACCTAGACCTCGGGCCCGCAATCATTGCCCAATGGGAAGGTTGGGATAGGCCTAATTGGGTGCGGGTCGATCGCCCAGGAATCTCATCTTCCCGCAATCAAAAGAATCCCCTCCGCAAGGCTCGTGGCCGTAGCGGACAGTGATGAGGCAAGGGCTCGCTCTGCCTCGGAAGAGTTCGGAGCTGAGAAATGGTATGAGGACTACCGGACTCTACTGGAGCAAAAGGAGATCGTGGCTGTCGACATATGCACACCTACGAAGTACCACGCTGAAATGGCAGTTGCAGCCGCGCGAGCAGGAAAACACGTGTTGTGCGAGAAACCGGTAGCGTTGTCGCTTGAAGACGCAGACCGAATGATCCACGCCTGCTCAAAGAATAATGTGAAATTGATGGTTGCTCATTCACGAAGGTTCATTCCGCGCTATTCCATCGTGAGGAGTATAATCAAAGAAGGACTCATTGGAAAACCGGTCTGGGCTACCCAGATTTCAAGGCGCACAGTAATCGGCCCGGGCTCCTGGTACCTTGACGCGAGTATGACTCTTGGCCCAATCGCTGAGGTAGGCATTCACGAAGCCGATTTGCTGCGTTGGATGCTCAGTGATGATGTAGTAGAGGTCCGTAGTATTGCGAGGAAAGGTGAAAGCGAGATTTATGAGCAGATCTTTGCTGCACTAAAGTTCAAGAAAGGCATGCTTGGCTCCTTCGAGGTCGGTTATGTTCTTCCGAAGGCGTTCACGCAGTACACGACTCTAGAGGTCTTGGGCTCCAAGGGACTAGTGTCCGCGTCAGATAATCACATGAACGTAGTGACTCATGGGACTGAAAACGGTGCAACCTACCCCTTAGCCTATTCTAATTTGCTGAGTGTGAACAGTGCCTACGAGAACGAAATAACCGCCTTCATCGACGCCGTAATCAACGACACTGAGCCCCCAGTCACCGGTGCCGAAGCCCGCGCGGCACTTGAGGTCATTCTAGCAGCCCTCCAGTCCATCGAGCGCGAAGAACCGGTTAAACTACCGCTCAAAAGGACGAATTGAAATGGTAACCATAGGGGTCGCGGGGTTTGGCGCGAAGGAGCTTGACTATGTGCCAACCTCAGGAGACGGCTGGAAACTAGTTCGACTAGCAGCCAAGAAACGCAAGGTAACAACTCACGCTCTCTCTGATGCAAGACTGGATGCTGTTGCTCTATTTGATCCAAACCGCGAGAAGGCCAGACTTGCAGAGAAAGCTCTGCTGAGTAAGAAGCATGTCCTCATCGATTTTCCTGCAACCGATGTGGTTGAGAAGGCTCGGAAGCTTCAAGCCATTGCGTCTGAAAGGAATCTCTGCCTCGATTCACCAAATCTACTGAGGACCGAGCCGGGGTTTCAGGAACTTAAACGCATGATAGCCGGTTCGTCGAACAAAATGTTCTCTCTGACCGTCGGCTGCGGCGTTGGCGTAAGAGACATGAGTCATGAGTTCTCTATGAAACTGGCTCAACTTCTAGATTTGATGGAATGGTTAAGCAGCTCGAAAATCAAAGATGTATCCGGCGAGAGATCGACTAAGCATGCTCCCACAGCCGCCTTAGTCGCCCTGATCTCATACGACAACGAAGTCAAGGGCATGCTCAACATGTACTCGGCCCCGACAGTCGAACATGTTCGATTGTGGGTTGATGTGGTTTTCGAGGATTCTGTTGTGCACGTGGACCCGTATGCGCAAAGTGTTAGAATCGCTCCATTTAGAGGAAAATCAAGTGACGTAAATTGGGCAACCGAATCCCTGGTTACGGCGATCGAAATTTTCGTCGCGCACATTAATGGTGAACCGAAACCACTGGATCTGCAGAACCTCGAGCGAATGCTAAACATTGCACGTGTGCTAATTGGCGGCTAGGGTTTCTCTTCGGCCAGATAACAGGCAGCATTGTGGTCCGGACCCACCTTAACCAGTTCAGGTTCAACCATACACTTATCGAAAGCGTACGGACATCTTGGCCTGAAACGGCAACCGGTTGGGATTTCGATGGCGTTAGGGACATCACCCTTCAATTGAACTCCTTTATGGCGGGTTCTCGGATTCGCGCTGGGAAGAGCAGATAGGAGTGCCTTGGTGTACGGATGTGCCGGTTGGGCGCAGACCCCATCCGCCGACCCGATCTCAACAATCTTCCCAAGGTACATCACAGCCATTCTATCGGAAACATACCGAGCAACAGCCAAGTCGTGCGTGATGAAAACGTAAGTCAGATTGAACTTCTGTTTCAGATCTAACATTAGAGTCAGGATCTCAGCCCTGATCGAGACATCGAGCATTGAGACTGGTTCATCGGCGATTATGAGTTGCGGGTTAATGACAATAGCGCGTGCAATCGCAACCCTCTGTCTCTGGCCACCGCTCAACTCGTATGGAAACTTCCCCAGATACAATTCCGGTGGCGACAAACCGACCGCGATAAGTGACTCACAAACTCGCTCTAGTACGTTCACCCCGCTCTTATTGAGGTGATTTACCAGCAGAGGTTCTGAGATGACCTGTAGAATAGTTTTCTTCGGGTCGAGGGACGCATAGGGATCCTGGAATACGGCTTGCATCTGAAGTCTAAGCTTACGCATCTCACTCCTGCTTGCAGCGAACAGGTCATGTCCGTTAATTACGATCGTTCCATCTGTAAGGTCGAGAAGGCGCAGTATTAACCGTGCGAGAGTCGTCTTTCCGCACCCTGACTCGCCGACTAACGACAAGACCTCTCCTTTACGAATCTCAACATCCACGCCGTCTACAGCGTGCACAAATTTCTGCCCAGCTCGGGATCGGGTAAGTAATCCGCGTCTGACGGGGAACAGTTTCTTGACATTTCTGACAGCGATAAGCGGTTCTTGCGGGGTATTCGGGGTCATTGTTTCTCGATATCCCTCCAAAAGTGGCAAGCCACCGAGTGGTTTGTGGTGACCTCCTCGGCTTTAGGCTCAACTTCAGCGCAAATCCCTCTCGCGTATGCACATCGATCATGGAACCTGCAAGCAGGAACTGGACCAGTTAGGTCCGGGACGGAACCGGAGATGTGTGCTAGGCGCGTCTTTGCGCCTTCCATCTTCGGGATTGATTTCAGCAACGCACGCGTGTATGGGTGTTTGGGTCTTTCGAATATTTCGAAAATGTCACCGAACTCAACAATCTTCCCGGCGTACATGATGGCTACCTTATCGCAGAGCTCCGCCACCACCGAGAGGTCGTGGCTGATGAGAATCATGGAAATCTGCAATTCATCACGAAGGTTCCGAATCAGATCCAATATCTGATATTGAACGATGACATCGAGCGCGGTAGTGGGCTCATCGGCAATTACGAGTTGAGGGTTGCATGCCAGAGCCATCGCGATCATGACGCGTTGTTTCATTCCGCCGCTGAATTCATGCGGGAAATTCCCTTTTCTTGTGGGCTCCAGTCCCACCGCATTGAAGAGCCGGTCTATTCGCCGGTCAACCTCACTTTTCTCCGCTCGTTCATGTGCGAGAATTGCCTCGGCGATTTGCTCTTCCACTGGCAGAACAGGGTTGAGTGAGTTCAGGGCGCCTTGGAAGATTATGGACGCCTTCCTCCAACGGACATTCCTCATCTGCTCTTCGCTCATGCTTAGAATATCTTGCCCGCCAAGGGACACCTTGCCGGCAACGGTTTGCGCTCCTGGTGGTAGTAGCCGAACTATGGCTAACGCCAGCGTAGTCTTTCCGCACCCTGACTCTCCCACTAGGCCGAGGATCTCTCCTTTCTGTAGAGAGAAGGAAACGCCATCTACCGCCCTCAACTGGCCACGGATGGTTCTGTAATAGGTTCTGAGGTCAGTGACTTCCAGTATGCCTTGTCGCTGCATGGCTAGATCTTTCTCACTCGTGGGTTGAAGATCTCGTCAAGTGAGTATCCCGTCAACGAGAAGGCCAGCACCACCAACATGATGCTAAGGCCTGGCGGTAGAACGTACCACCATGCGGTTGTTATGGCGCCCGAAGTGAAAGCGAACTGTAGAATTTGCCCCCACGTCACCTGATTCGGGTTCCCCAGACCAAGAAAGGTGAGAACTGATTCGTACAAGATGGAGTTCGCAACCACCAGCACAGTCTGAGCGAAGACGACGGGCATGACATTTGGTAGAACATGGGATCGGAGAATGTAGAAATCTCCGGCACCGGATGCACGGCTAGCTTCTATGAAAGCGTGCTCCCGAACCGAAAGAGTCTGGGACATCACAACTCGCGCCGTGCCCGTCCATCCCACCAGACCGATTGCTAAGATAACGCTCGTGAGGCCAGAGCCCATGACTGATGCGAGCACTATCATTAGGACCAGGGAGGGGATAACGATGAAAAAGTCGGTTAGTCTCATCAGGGATTCTCGTATGAGCCCTCCGAAATAGCCGGCCATGATTCCTACTAGTGTTCCGACGGTGGACGCGATAAGGGACGCAGCGAACCCAACTGTCAGTGAGGCCCGCGCCCCGTAGACGACTTGGCTGAACAGATCTTGTCCTGCTTCATTAGTGCCGAACAGGTGCTGCCAACTTGGAGGGCGTAGCTGCTGGGTTACGAAGACTTGAGTTGGATCGTATGCGGTGATGTATGAAGCGAACACAGCTACAATTATGAATCCCATCAGAACAACCAGACCAATCATGCCCATCATGTTGCTCTTGTAGACTTTCCAGAACCCTTTCAGAGACTTTACGTAGGCCGAGATTGCAGAGTAACTGAATTCAGTGCGAGCCTGAGACTTCTTTTCGTTCATTACTCCGTTACCCTCGGATCCAGTACTGGGTAAAGCATGTCAGCGACAAAGTTCGCGACAATCACAGCCACCGTGACTACGAGGAACGTGCCTTGTAGGACCGGGTAATCTCGAGCCTGAATCGCGTGATAGATTAGTAATCCCATGCCGGGCCAGGAGAACACGGTTTCTGTTTGAACGGCGCCGCCTATGCTCATTCCTAGGTTGAGTGCCACTAGGGCGATCATTGGTAGTACGGCGTTCCTGAATCCGTGATCCCACAGAAGCTTTCGATTTGAAATCCCCTTAGCCCTAGCCGTTATCATGAAGTCCTCTGTGAATACGTCGAGCAGAGCTCCTTTCATGACTAGCACGTACTGACCAGTTAGACCAAGGACTAGTGTTAGGAGCGGGAGCACCATATGTCGCCCGAGATCCACTAACTGTTGGAAGGTGCTTTGGGGAACACCCGTGAAGGATTTCATTCCAGCTACGGGAAGGGCGAAGTAGATCACTCCGATGACCATTAGGACCAATCCCAGCCAGAAGGTTGGCATTGAGTACAATACCAGAGTGGACGCGGTGGCGCTCACGTCGAACTTGGAGCCGCGACGCCAAGCAGCCAACATGCCAATCAGAATCCCGGCTACGATTGAGATGAGCGACGCTGCGGCTAGCAAAATAGCCGTGTTGATTAGCGCTGGGGTGATCATGTCGATTACTGGCGCTCTGGTCTGGAAAGATAATCCCAAGTTTCCGGTTACTGTGTTCCTCAGGTACAACGCGTATTGAACCCATAGAGGTTGATCGAGCCCAAACTGCGCGTTCAGGCTATTGACGGCGTTGGCTGAAAGCCCGGCCCCTCTGAACAGGAGCGCAAAAGGGTTGCCGGGTAGAATCCTAAACAAATAGAAATTGAAAGTTAACACAAGGATTACGGTAACAAGCAAGCCGACTAGTTTTCTGGCGATGTATCCGACATTCACCATGACGAGAGTTCATTCCCGCACATTAAAGAAGAAAAAGAAGGAAGGGGACGGAGTTATTGGGCCTTTTTTGGTCCAGCTTTCCTCCGCCTTGACAGAGCTACTGCACCGATCAGTATGATGATGACTACCACGACCACACCGAGCAAAGCATCGGTGCTCATACCAGTTGGCGCACTAGTAGTTGCACTTGATTCCGTTGACTGAGTTGTCTGAGTCGTTGCCGAGATAGGTGTGATGCTCAGGAACAGGTTGTTGGAGGCATACTGGTTCAGTGGTGGCAGAGCCCCTCCGGGAGCGTTCGTGAATTTGTCGCTTCTGAATGCTTGCACGGCTGAGGGGTCGTAGAGTGGAACGTATACTGCGTCGTCGTGTAGTATTTGTTGCATTTGCCAGATTACCGTTCGTCTCTGCGCGGGATCCGTTGCCTGTTGCTGCTGCTGGTATAGTTGATCGTAGGTTGGATTGCCGTAGCCTGAATCGCTCAGACCGCCGTTCGGTGCCGGTTGTGCTTCTGTGCTCTTGAACATGCTCAGAAAGTAGTCTGGTCCCACGATTTCGCCAACCGACCACACCCAGATGAAGGTATCGTGCTTCCAAGCGACGACTTCGTCAGCGAGCGTGCCCGTGTCAGTTATCTGTGGCTTAGCTTCAACGCCTATTTGCTTCCACCAGTTCGCGATTACCTGAGCCGCGCGGTATTCTTCCGAGTAGTCTGAGGGAACTTCAATCTTGTAGGAGAGTTTCACTCCTGTTGGGCTGACTCTGATTCCGTCGCTTCCAACCTTGTAGCCGGCACTGTCTAGCATTTGTGCTGCTTCATTCAGGTTGAAGTCGTAGGCCTTCACGTCGGGATTAACAAAGGTCACGAAGGTAAGCGGGATCACGGTATTCTGTGGAGTAGCGTATCCTCCCCAAGCCACCAGCGCGAGTTCCGTGTTGTTGATCGCATGGGAAAGGGCAAGTCTGACCTTCGGATCACGTAATGTTGGGTTTCCCTCTCCTTGCGCAAACCCGTTGAAGCAGAAGTAGTAGTACCGTTGGTCTGGTCGGGTTACGACCGTGATGCCCGTTGCAGAGGTAAGTGTTGGCACAATGGCATGAGGGAACAAGGGTCCAGCGTAGTCGATTTCACCTGACTGAACGGCCAGAGCCATGGCGTTGTATGAGGTGAAGTATCTGATGACCAGTTGGTCAATGTGTGGAGCGCCAAGGAAGTAGTTTGTGTTAGCTGCGAGTTGCACATACGTGTTTACACCGCCCCAGCTCACAAACTTGAACGGCCCGGTACCTACCGGGTTCGAGTTCGTGTAGGCGGTGAAGTTCGCAACATTCTGCCAGATATGTTTGGGTATAATGTACATCGCAGGCAGAAGCTCACCTACGAATGTGGCATCTGCGTTGTTGAGGTTGATTTGCACCGTGTATTGGTCGATGGCGGTGATGGATTTCACGTTCTCAACGTACAGCCTCATGATTGGCAGGTCGCTGTGAGCCAAGTAAGTGTTTACGGTATAGACGACATCGTCCGCAGTGAACGGTTGGCCATCATGCCACATGGCGTTGTGCGCGAGGTTGAAGACAATTGTTGTGGAGTTAGTGTAGCTCCAACTCTGCGCTAGGTCTGGGATCGGGTCACCGTTCACATCCGCCCTGACTAGGCAGTCGTAGATTGCATGCATCACAACGTAGGCGCCGCCGTCGTACAGTGTTACGGCGGTTGGGTTCAACGTGTCCATTGGTGCGGCCGCCCATCCAACGGTGAACGTGACTGGGCTTGCCTGCGCTTTCACTGGAATAGTAGTTAGCAGCGGGGTACTGATCGTCAGCAAGAGTAGGATTGTTATGTACAAATCACTCCGCATTTTATTCTCCTCGAGTTTTCAGTGTCAAGTAACTGGGTGACCGTTCGGCTTTATGCTTTTGCGCTCACATTCACAGCCCAGATGCCTGATGCCACAAGAACGCACATGCGAAACTTACATGAACGGTTAGTTTTGTAGAAAGTTCAATGAAAGATGAATCAAACGGCAGTTGCTATAGTCCAGAAGAACCGTTCACAGTGCAATCCAATGTTCGCTCGCTGATTGCCAAGTGCGTGGAGCGTGACAACGGGGAAGTGTGATGTGTGACAATTGGGACTGGTTTTGCGCTTGGCCTGAAAGCCACCGGATAGCTGAGTCCGCTTCGAATCTTAGGGTGACACTGCGAGGGCGGATATCGTAATTTTTGACGATGGGTCCTGCGAGTTTACCCTGTTTGGCGGGAGAAAATGGGTAGTTGCGTTTGTGGGCTGTTTTGTTTTGGGGTTGGTTGGGGTTTTGGGGGTTGTTTTGTGTTGTTTGGCGAAAAAAAGTGTGAGCGGGCTAATTGTGGAGTCTCAGTTGTCTCCGACGCGGGCGACTCGTTAGTTTCAATCACCTTCACAATTGAAATTGCAGGAATCCGCGCGAAGGCGTAGGTGTTCTGCGAGTGAGCGACAGACTCCAACCACCCCGAAGACCAAATGCCAAAGAAGAAAGGGCGGGTAGCCTCAGCTCCGGAAGGCTTGGCGCCGTGGAGGTTGACGATAGATTGGCGGAGAATCGCGTCCTCGAAATCTGCGACAGCATACTTCGCAAGCTGGCTGAACTGCAATCAGGAGAGCCGAACCTTGCGCGGAGGAAGACGCGAGGAGATTATCCCGGTTGAGCGTTCGTGCTGGTTTGACGCCGTGCGGCATGAAGGAGGTGACGCGGGTGGAAGACGGGAAAGAGCCTACTCGACAATGGTTGCTTCAGGAACTGCGGAGAGTCATGGAGATTGCTTTGGATCGGGTAACGAACCCTAAGACGCCCGCCGAGGACCGAATCAAGTGGTCTAGGATTGTGATTGCAGCCGGCGGAGCTTGCAACTCGGTTTTGCGGGATGTGGAGATTGACGAGTTGAGGAACGAGATTTCCGAATTGAAAGCATTGACTGAGGAGCGGTTGAAGGATGAGGATGGAAGCGATCAGACGGGAGACAAGGAAGCTCCGGAAGAAGTTTGAGGAAGCCCCTCGAATTCTAACGTTTCGTGGGAGGAAGGTAGTTCATGTTAGTGATTGGAGTGGGGTAACTGGTCAAAGCTGCCTGACAAATTCCTAGGCCTCATAACGAACACCAACAGCACACCCGAAGACTGGTTTCAAGATTACCTGGAGTTGATGATGAAACTGCAAGACCCGGCCTGGGGGAACCAGATTTGTTGGTCATGCGTAGTCCATCAGGCAGATTACGTCAAGGGACAGATTGACCGCTTTGCCAAGTACTGGGAGGAGAACGGAGGAGAGGCAGGTAAAGAAGAGCGTTTCGTGGAAATGGGGGAAGAATACAGGTTAAGCTACGAGAAAGACGATGCACTCCGTGATGTACATTGGCGAGTCTTCAATGAGCTCGGGGAAGCCAACAACCGAACATGCAAGGTTGTAAACTACTTCAAATGCTCTTACGGAGAGAAACGACAAGAGCTGGTTGATAATGGTCTCCTCGCCGACAAAATCTGGCAGCATATAGAATGGTATGACCGCCACTGAGTCGACGACCACGCATTCACGCCATCAGCATCAGAGTTGAAATGGTACCATTACGGAGAAGCCAGCATAATCGACGTAACAAGCTTCGATGACATCGTAAAGGCCATTGAAGACGGCAGGTTCGATAGAATTGTGGAAGAACATGAACGTTACATGAAGGAAGCCCGACGCGAAACTTCGGGGCATCCAGACTGATCAGGTTAAACATAGCATGCAGGCAGATCGCTGAGAGCAGCGAATTCTAACTCTGGACGAGGTCATCAGAACCTTGGCGTGACCGACCTTTCTCCTAGAAAGAGTGCGTTTGGAGCATTGAACGAACTAACTCGCAAGCAATTCACTGCTGTTCATGAAGTAGATCTTGACTCCTTCCTTGGGCAGTTCTGTTTCTTCTTGGACCAAGGATAATGATCCGCAGTTTCCGATTCCATCATGATTGCCAAGACACATAGTATTCATCATGTTCAGAGATGGAGGAGGGGATTTCAATCATAATTTACCAGTACATATAAGCTCCCATTGTTGGTGTAAGAACTCCTAGTAGACGGTATTCTTGTAGGCACAGTCTCTCCGGCATTCTAGCACTTGAAGGACCTGTGATACTTGTCGGAAACATTCATTTTCTGGCGGTTCTGAAGGTGGGAGGGTCATCATGACTAATCTCCTGAAGCTCATCGAGGAAAGGCACTCGTCGAGGGAACTCTTTGATCGGGAGCGCTCTGTGACCAACAAGCATTTGAAGAAAATTCTTGAAGCTGGGCGCTGGGCGCCCACGGCCCACAACATGCAGAACTTCGAAGTTCTCGTCATCGACGACGAGGAAATTCTGAAAGAAATAGGGCACATAAAGTCTCAGGTATCAGAGGCGTTTATCAGGGAAAACTATGAGCAACTCTCGTTCTCGAAGAAGGAGTTCCTCCAAAAGAAGGTTGGAATTCTTGCCGCCATGTTCCCCACGTCATGGACTGATCCTGCTAGGCTGGATGAAGCTGTTCGTGAGGGCCCGTGGCCCCTGCGGGAACGCATTCAGGGCAGCCCAACGCTTTTGATAGTGATCTATGACTCCAGGAAAAGGGCGCCTGCTTCGGAGGGAGATGTCTTGGGAATTATGAGCCTCGGCTGCGTTATGGAGAATATGTGGCTCATGGCTCAATCCCTGGGGATTGGCTTTCATATATTGAGCGTCTTCAGCGGAATCCCCGTCGAGAAAGAGGTAAAAAAGATTCTCAATATTCCTGAATACATGAAAATTGCCTTTGCCGCCCGAGTGGGCTACCCCCGCTCTGCGCTAACTAACTATCTGCGAGTGCGCCGCGACGTAAAGGACTTCATGCACCATAACCGGTTTGGCAATAAGCAACGTATGCGTCAAGAACCATAAAATCAAGATCCTAGTCTAGCGGATGATCAAAGAATAGAGACCAAGAGAGGAGGCGATTAGCGAACACGCTCGAACGCGCGCAAAGATATTTCTGCAAGGCTGGCGGCGCGGTAAATACGATCTAAGCGATTTATCCTTTCATTGACAGAGAGAAATGTCCGTGTATCTGAAATGAATGCATTCCATAACAAAATCGGAGCGCCGCCCATAAAGACAGACATGTCCCCTGAGGATGACAGTATCATCCTCCTCTTCCGCTTGTTATCAAATAGGTATCCGTGAGTTGAATTTCTCACTATCCGCAGTAAGTCCCCTGAACTCACATCAGCAAAGTTTTCCCGAAGACTGTCTTCGTACCCCATCTGTGTTTGTAGGTCCTCGCAAAGATACTCACATGAAGCCGTGAACTCGTTTCCAAGTCCCTTAATCGTCCTTAGCAATGGAATCAATTCCAGAGATGGATCAGGGAATTTTGACTCCAATTTACCAATAGACTCCCGTGCGCTATTTGAGGAGTCCATCCTTTGTCACCAAAAGAGTGCAATTAACGGTTAGTGTGAAGTTCCGAGATTTTGAGCAATGCTTCTCGCTCGTTGAGGGCGGCGATATCTCTCAAATGTGTAATCTTTTGTCTCAGCGCAGTTAGTCTATTCACAGCAAGTTCTAGGTTTGCCGAAGTTCGGTAGAAGACGAAAAGAAGATTCGTTTTTGCCTTTTGTAGTTCCTTCGCCATTTCCTTTTCCATGCATATCTCGGCCAATGCTGCTGCGCCTACGACGACCTTTCCGGCTTCGCTTGTCTCAACTTCGACTATCCAAGCTACTTGATCGTCTTCCGGATTCCTGACCAGTATGTCGGGGCGATAGATTGCCTCTGACCGGTTTGCGTTGGTGGGCAGATTGTTAAGTCTTGTTTGGACTCGGAATCCCTTTCTCTTGAATTCCTTTGAGATGCGTGCAACGGCTTCCTCGTGCTCCGTCATGATTTCAAACGCCCTGCCACAATGTCATCTATGACGCTCAACGCTCTAGCGGTTGACCTGACAATTATACCTGAACGACTATAGAATGCCTTCACAGCATTGGCGACGTAACCAAAATCGCCGCCTTCCCGGGGACGCTGGTACAGAGCTAGCAGGGTAGATGGGTCTTCTTTGACCATGCCCAAGACTTCGACTCGTGTGTCAAGCTCTTTAGGCCAAGGCACCTTCAAGTAGCCACTTGGCTCAATGAAAACAGCCGCCACTTTCATTGGCCTTCCATTCTTAATAACGTCAGAGTTTCCTGGCGGCACATCTGTGTTTTCCCTCACATATTGCATGAGGGCTTGAAGCGTATCCAGATCGCGGAAGATTGAGCTAAACGTTCTATTGAGTTTCGTACTTGAAACTCGGTTGATGGCGTTCGAGATCTTCGCTTCAAGAGCAGAAGCGCGTGTCGCTGAGTATACTTGCAGAAGAAAGTTACCAGGCCTCCTCCAATGGTAGTGCGTGAAGGTGAAGTCATCGCTTGATGTCTTCCGTAGTTCTTCAAAGATCAGTCTAGGAGTAATGTTGTTCCTGCCATAGTTGCCCAGATCGACTATGAAAGCGCAATATCTTCCAGGGGTCAGAAGGTTCAATGCCAGACCCAGATTACCAGTTTGCTATGGACAATGTGCAGCCTAATAGCTCAGACATGGGTCAGGGGATTTCAACCCCAATTTACCCCTAATTATAAGCTCTGAAGTTCAGCAAGTTCTTTGAAGGATGATTACATCAAGCCAACGCCCAGTGCTTAGCCATGCGGAAAGTACTCTTTGTTTGTACAGCGAATCTACAGCGTAGCCCAACAGCTGAGAACCTCTTTCAAGGCTGGAAAGGAATTTGGGAGGCAAAGTCCGCTGGAATCATGCCGGATTCACAGGGTAATCCATTGACGCAGGAACTCATCGATTGGGCAGACCTTATCATAATCATGGAACCGATCCACAGTCAGTACATACACTCGCATTTCCAATGTAGTCCAGACAAGATACGAATCCTGAACATAGCTGACATATACTTCCGGGACGACCCGCGGCTCACAAGCATACTTCGGATGAAAGTCCCATCAATTCTTAGGAAATATTGAGAGGCATTGGCCGGATTCGAACCCGAAGAGAGTCAGAGTCGCAGGAATTTGAACGGGAAGGGTATTTTGACCTAGTCTATAGAGTGCAAGTCTAGATGTGCACTCGTTGAACCAAGGCTAACCGCGACAAGAATGTGGCGGGCCCGCGGGGACTCGCTCGGTCGCTCATTTGTCATATGCGAATTTCTTGTATTCGCCAAATTCGAATCAGTGGGTTGGGCTGGTGCAGGAGGGGATTTTGACCCCCTGAACACTTACGGGACTTGCATGTCATCTAATGTAAGAACCTTGACCATGTTTCCGAGTCGTCGAAAATGTTTATCATCAGATAGCATCGCCTCAAGCCGTTTACGTTTAGTTGCCGCAGCATAGCTTGCTGCATGAAGCGCATCTGAAGCGTAGAAGTCACTTGATGCTAGTATCCTCTGTGTCTCGGAGATGATCGGTCGCGTCACGTCCAGATAGGTGATTCTATGTCGCATTAGCTCCTTCAAGTTGAGCTCAATTAGCTCCCTGGGCTTTCCGTCTTTTCTCAGGGCTCTCGTAACTTCCAGCAAAGACCATCTCGACGTACAGGCAAACCACTGTTTCTCTTCGTCCACAATCGCGATTAAATCAATCATCTTTGCGCTGTCATATTCCCTCTTGAACAGCTTTACCAAGACACTTGGTTCGAGGTAGAGCCTCAAGAATCGTCCTCTTCGCGGTGTGCTTCTTCTATCAATTCGCTCGATGTTTTGGTTCCAGGCGCAATCATTTCGTTGATAAGCTGAAGCATCCTCAGTCTTTCCTTGGGTCTGAGTTCTAGGAGGTTGAGGTACAGGCGAATGGCACTGCGAATAGCTTCGCTCTTGCTAATGAAACCATATTCCTTGGTAAGTTTCTCGAGCAACGCAGCTTCTCTCTTAGTCAGCTTGGCAGAGACTGAGATGGCTTCCATTTTTCCCCTAGAAGTCTACTCCGGTAGACCACGTAATTAAGCAATGCTCACTCGACCATACTCAATGCTGGACCAAATGCGCTAAGATGACGAAATCATGCGGGGGAGGGGATTTGAACCCGAATTTACCAGTAAAGCAGCGAGACTGAAACTGCGAACAGGGATTTGTTTTCAAGCGCGTTTTGGTGCGATTGCTCTCAATGGAGCCAACAGAAGGGTAGATTCGCTTGCGGCTAGTGCCAGGGCCTTCTTCATGTTGAGCACTTCGACGCCGATTACTTCACCCTTCGCATCAAAGTCGACAACATAGTCGAAGTCGTTCTGCCTCAGTTTCTTGGACTTCACTGCTCTTCCTGAACCCAGCTTGTAGTACATGGCGTTGGCTTCGGTGTCGAAGGTTACAGTCGCATTCCCTGAAACCATGGCGCTCTCACAGAAAGTAAGCTGTCTTCACCATAAACGTGTTCTCTTCACGAAGCCAGTAGAGAACAACCTCAAGGGTTTTCACTCTTGTCTTCCGTCTAACGGCCCCACTTGTTTCTTTCGTCCAGCATTCTCTTCTTCCGAGTAGAGCGCTTGATAGTCATCATAACGTCTTCTCTGCTAATGCCTCGCTGAACGAGTCTTTCACGTACAGCTTTGTCAGAACTATTCGAGGATTCGAGAACGGGCACCGTTCGTCTTTTGATCACCTTTGCTTTTAGCCGTTGAGGATCTTGGAGCAATGGCAGGCAAGGAGCTGAAAAAAGAGGTGAGATCGGGCGCCCAACGAAGATGTATCTGCATGGCTGGCGTCGTCGTGAAGATTGCGGCGCCTAGGAATCTTCTTCGGGTAGCTGGCTAAGCCCAATCCCCTCTTGCAGGCTAGACCTACTGCCCACAAGACGCGCCAACCTCGCTGAGCAATCTCCGCTTTAGCTCCCTGCCTCTCTTCAGTCCATCGTCTGTCAGTATTACAGATTTGGCTCTGCGAGAGCTGGCAATGTATCCCTTTTCCGTAAGGCGGTCAAGCACATTGAAGTCATAGCTTTTCCACGAACGGGCCACATACAAAGATTCTCCAACCTTCTCCCGCCAAGACTGCGCGTACAGAAGCAACAATGTCAGGTCTTCAAGAAGGCGCGATTCTTCCATAGCTCATGAATCATAGCTTTAGCTGATATACTTGCTTCTACCGGCAATCAATAGGAAGGCAGCCTGGAGATCTCCCGCAAGAATCATGATTGGTGTGGGGGAGGAGACTCAGCCTTTCAAAGACTAAATCGCTTCCAACCTTCGCCCTTACTTCTCCAGAACAGTCACAAATCCTGCTACACGATTACTTATGCCTTGTCGACGAAGAGAAAGAAAGCTAGTTCGCAATACCGCGGAACTCATGAATCATTATTACTGGCCTCTCCAGTGGAAGCGAGTGTACTGGGTTGGTCAAAGAGTGTTGGGGGCTGGATTTGAACCCCCCGCAGTTCCTGTGCTTGGCTGCGCGGACACCGGATGATTGTCAGGATGCGAGCTTTTCTCGTCGAACAATCGGTTCACAAGCATACGTATCGCATATCTCGAACTAAACTTATGTGGTCCACATCATGAACTCTGTTAGTTCAAATTCCGTTGCCCGCAAAAGCTAGACTACACGAGAAAGACGACCTTTCAAATTTGGATGCATGCAACATTACAAGACGCGCAGAAAGTCATCTTCAGCTTTGGGACATTAGAGGCCGGTTCTTTACTCGATAAAGGGCGTGGTATTTCCACAGTTCTCTAGAACAAGAAGATGGTACGATGAAATTGATTGGGTTAGTAGGTGGAACTGGCTGGGTTTCAACCGTTGAGTACTATCGCATTATGAATGAGGAGGTCAATCGTCGGCTTGGTGGGCTGCAATCTGCCAATTGCGTTCTGTGCTCATTCAATTATGCTGTAATTCATAAGTTGAATGAATCGTACGATGCGGAAGGTCAAGGCGCGTTGATGGTTGACGCAGCAAGGAAGCTGATCGGCATTGGTGCCGAGGGTATCATGCTCTGCGCTGATACTCTACATCAGTTCGCTGACCGGGTGGAGAAGGAGATCTCTGTACCCTTGATTCACATTGCGACTGTCACAGCCAAGGAAATCAAGAAGCAGAATATCTTAACTGTTGGACTCCTGGGTACCAAGTACACGATGGAGATGGATTTCTACAGGAACAGGCTGAACCGGGAAGACATTGAAGTCCTTATTCCGAACGCTGACGAGAGAAAGTATATTCACAGTAAGGAAGTTAACGAGTTTCTGAAAGGTGTTTTCACGGACGAAAGTAGAACCGGATTCTTAAAGATCATTAATCGTCTTCATTCGGAAGGCGCTGAAGGCATTATTTTGGGTTGCACCGAATTTCCATTACTCATCAGATCACAGGATACAACACTGTCTTCCGAGGTATTCATTGCTGCGCCGGGTCAGTCGATTTTCCCTAATGGGCACAAAGCCGTCTAATTGCCTTAGGTGTACTCCAGAAAGCTTGAGGCTAGAAAGCGTGTGTTGACTTATGGAGATCACGCCATGACCCCGCAGGAATGCTAAGTATGCGAAATATCCTCAGATAGCCGAAAGGAGTTGGCGCCGGGGGTGAGATTTGAACCCACGAGGTGCTCATAAAAGTTTCAATAATTCACTTTTGGTGAGTTTTGTCTGGCCTAATATGTCAATGAGCGTTGACTTGTTGACTTCTTTGTGGATGGGAACAACTGTACGCCTTCCATCCGGATGCCGCATGAAGACATGACTACCCCTCTGTCTAACTGGGACAAAACCGATTTTGTTGAGCGCCTTTATGATTTCCCTGCCTGATAGGATTGGGAGTTTTTCAGACAACTATTGGAATCAGCTTGCCGCCTTCTTTCCTGGCTTCAGCTTGATATTCTTCGAGCACTAGTTCAATCGCTTCCTTGATGTTGGCCAGAGCTTCCTGCTCCGTCTCGCCTTGGCTGATCGCTTCAGGCAACTCCACGCACCTTACAGCGTAGTACCCAGAATCCTTGTCCTTAAGAAGGCGGACCGTAAACGTTCTTTCAGTCATTGTCGGTTACACACACTGAATGCAATGATGACCGTTGCGTATTAGGCTTCGTTTTGGCGCCGGGTGTGGGATTTGAACCCCCCGCAGTTCCCGTGCTTGACTCCGCGGACACCGGATGATTGTCAGCCTGCGAGCTTTTCTCGTCAGACAATCGGTTCACAAACCCACATATTGCGTACCTCAAACTAAACTCATGCGGTTGGTGCCATGAACTGTCTCAGCTCAATTTCTGTTGCCCGCACCAGCTGACCCCCCACGATGCGCAGCACGCGATCTATTCACAGTCGTCGTGAGTAGTGGCGGGCCCGGTGGTACTTGCCCCTAACTAGGGGCAGATACTGCCATCTTGCGCCAGACAGGTGCATGAAAGCTCATGGGTTCAGATCCCGCCCGGTCCACGACAAAATTTGTCCGGGGTCCTTTTCTGCCTGGCTTTCGACGGGCTGCTGACCATAAGGCTGATTCCATGTCTGCTTCTAACTGTAATCTTGTGGCTATCAGTGGGCTGCTGAAAGCAATGCCCGTGACTTGAGTAGCTCTACCGTTCTCCTTGATAAGTCGGTCAAGGCGGGGAGGTATCTGAGACATCATCATTGTCATCTGACTCCAAGTCAGCAACAGCATATATCTCGTCCGCATCGTAAGAGAACTTCATGTAGTATCCTATCTTCTTCCTCAGCTCCTCTGATGTAATTCCGGCCTCTTTGGTAAGACGGAGAGTGATCGTCCTTTCATCTCCCTCATCCTCCTCAGTTCCGTCAGGAATGCGTTCCTCTGCGTGTTCTGTGATGGTCACCATATCATCTTGCACTGAAACAAGCCTGTGGGTTGAACCGTATTTCTCCGCCCAGCGTTGCGGTTTCAGTTCAGGGCAGCTCTTCGAGTGACCTTCTGCTAATCTCGCTATATTGCTTAAGGATCTCTCGCTCCTTGCGATAACCTTGGCGCACTCTATGCAGAAAACGCTGTCGCACTCTTCGCAATGCCCTACGATGGGGTCATCTATCGCCTTGATAAGGGGGCACTCCCCAAACTCAGGGTGATGCTCCTCCTCATCATAAAAGCAGTCGTGCGTATTCTGACTTCCGCATCGCGGACAAGGACCGACCATGACGGTGGAGATGAAAGCCTTTTTGTTTAGGTCGTCTGACGACATTTTATATCTCTGCTGGCGGACCGAGTTAGGTTCCGACGTGCCATCATAAATTAGTTCTTCATGGTAACCAATGGTTGACGGCTATCCGTCAAGGATGGGAGACCGCCGCCAGACTCGCCACCTACAGGACCGCTGACGGCAAGTATTCACAACTTCCCGAGCGGCCACCACTGACTGCAGGCGAGGCCAGACCAGAACCAATCGACCTTACGGCGCCAGGCGAGAACCCTAAAGATTGACGTGCTACGAATACTATAGCGATAGTCGAACGTGCCTTCCTGAAGCGGATAGGTGGGTATACAACATCCTAGGAACACGAACAAATGCTTCTAATGAGGTGGACGGAATAATGAAATTGCTTTCCAGAAGAACATGATTGGTTTCCTCGGGGCACGAGATGTTGCGTCGAAAACGGAAGTTATCTGTTCACTCTGTACTAGAGAATCTAAAGGAAGAGGACCTACGGTCGTTGTGCGGTGAGGCTGTCCTCAAGAGAGGATTCGACTACTATAGGCAGAAGCGCGTCCTGCACCCTATTATTCACAATGATCACATGCATGCTGACGTTGCTGGAAGCTCTTATGAACCTTACAGAGTCGAAATCAGAGCCAAAGGCAACAATATCAAAGGTCTGAGTATATCATGTACATGCCCGTATGAAGATGGGGTATGCAAGCATGCGATAGCCCTTCTCTACACTTGGATAAGGGCTCCCTCGATCTTCTCAAGCATTAAACTTCTCGATATGAACCTTGAGAGATTAAGCAAAGAACAGTTGTTGAATATCCTTCGGAAACTTCTCGAAGAAGAACCTTCTCTCATCTCAATAATCAAATTCTACTCGGATATTGACCTTGGAGAATCAGGAGACATCGGAAGAATACGCAATGAGTTGGACGAAATCTTTGGCGGATACGTAGACTACAGGAGCTTGACCGGTTTCATGAGAAAGTTGAATTGGGTGAACCAGATCGCTGAGGAACTCGCTTCGAAAGGAGACTACGAAAAGGCCGACACAATTTGTAGCCTCATCGTTCAGAAGTGCGCTAAGGAGGGTGGGATCGTCGATGACTCCGATGGAAGCTTGGGAGAATTCTTGGATGGCGTTGTCACTCTCTATGGAGAATGTGTTAAGGCGACAATGGACACCGGGGATAAGAAGAAGCAATTCCTAGACTCTTCTCTCTCTTTGTATTTGAATGAAGGCACAGCCTACGAGGATTGTGTTGAAGACCTGATCGTCACTGTCTTCAAACATGATTTGGCTTACCTTGAACGCTTCCTACTGGAGAGACTTGAGGAAGCGCTCGATCCAAGAAGTCGTCCTCATGGGCGCCGAGAGAGGGTTAGACGGTTGGAGGATATCTTACTCGACGTGTATGAGAAGCAGGGAGACTATCAAAGGTACATATCGCTTTGTAGGCGAAGGCTTTCAGACTACAGCCAAATGCATCTCGTCGAGAAACTTAAAGAATTGGAGAGGTATGAAGACGCACTTCAAGTTTGTGACCAAGAGATCAAAGGTGGAAAAGACAGAGGCTACTTCCACAAGGAACGGAACATGCTGTTTGAAAAGCTAATGACACGCGACCGAAAGTAGCCATTGCACCAAGAGGGTGCTAGGAGATTTCGCACGAGACTGTAGATTTCCATCTATTAATCTGAGCCCAGTTCCAGCGGTAATATTGTGGCGGGCCCGGTGGGATTCGCGGTATTTTTGTCGCCGGGTTCGGGTTCAGAATTCGGGTTCGGATCCTCACTAGGGTGAAAGGCGAGAATTGTCTATCTAGGCCTCTGAGTGCGGAACCAGGCTACGACTCGATCCATCGTCGTTTCACGGGCTTTCGGGTCGGTGAGTTCGTGGTCAGCACCCTTCACAGCAAGAAGCTCCTTCGGTTCCTTCGCCAGTCCAAAAAGACGCTGAACCCCTACCAAGTCGATACCTTCGTCCGCCTCTCCTGCGATAACCAAGAGTGGTCGAGGAGAGATCTTCGATATCTGATTCATAGGGTTGAATTTCGCTCCGTCTTCGATCATCCATTCCAAGATTTGCTTTCGCAGGTCGGCATTAGTCAGACCGTGCAAGGCATCCGGGTCATTTCTTAGAAGTTCATCTACTGCGGGTTGGATCATGGGCGAGCCGGCGAAGGCGAGGGTGTCATAGACAGGTGCGCGAACACACACGCAGCTGATCCTCTTGTCACGGGCCGCGGAACAGATAGCCACTGCTCCACCGTAGCTTGCTCCATAGACTCCAACCCAGCCTTTGATGGAAAGTTCCGACTCCAATAGATGAGTGACAGCATGCTTTGCGTCTTCGATCTCTCTGGATAGACGGAATATTCCATCGCTTTTTCTGAACCCTCTGAAGTCGAACGTGAGAACAAGGAAGCCGGCTGAGGCGAGCTTGGACGCGACTCCGCTCACCTGATCGCGCGAGGCAGGCAGACCGTGGAACTTGCAGACACCGGGAAACGGACCTCCTCCGGAAGGCACAACAAAGTCTCCCCTCACTACCTCTCCGTCGGATGTAAACTCCGTCGGGACAAGCCGGACAGATGACATATGAAGCTGAAAAGTGCGTCATGGGTTATATCTTTGATCGGACGCTTCCCTCTGCCCTCTCCGAGTCGATCCGTCAGTTTGCGCTTCGTTGCAGAACAGTTCAAGATGAAGTATGAAACCGATCGAAAGGACAAGAGCTGCACAGTCACGTTGACTCCACTCTAGCAACTAACCAGAACTATCGATAGTTTCTTCGAGATTTGGCAGATCTAATTCGGTTGCGCCATTAATGGCGGATGCTACTATTTCTCCGAGATCGTGGAATGTCGTGGGTTCATGCTTTGGCGCCGGGGGTGGGAATTGAACTCACGAGCTCTCCAATTCATTCTTTGACTTGCCAACATTTACTTGATCATTATCGAGTCCGTGGCGAGGTCTCTGAAATGCTCGTCCCCCGTCACAACCTTGGCGTCGTTG
>Ga0315281_10000916_pt1 | contig 42435 bp, 51 predicted proteins | sample YL17G07_0_MG_FD_204540 | JGI IMG/M metagenome (GOLD analysis project Ga0315281, IMG submission 204540) | Sediment microbial communities from Yellowstone Lake, YNP, Wyoming, USA - YL17G07_0 | ecosystem: Environmental > Aquatic > Freshwater > Lake > Sediment | place: USA: Wyoming | collected...
GCACCGCTTCGGAATTTCTTAATATGTTGATCCATTCCATGTATTGAATGGGTTCCGAAAGGTAGACATGTGACATATCTTCAAGTCGCTTCATAAGTCCGTATCGCTCGAACTTTCTTCGTGTATTAAGATTCAGTGGGAAGACGATATTGAATGGGGACTGCTCCAAAACATTCACAAGACTTTCCATCTTCTTCTTGTTGTTTATATTTTCAAATCTATGAAGACTCAGCGCCACATAATTTTTATATTTTACTTTCGTGGGAAATTTTTTTAAAATGTATCCGACAATCTCTATCATCGGATCGCCTACGTAATGAATTTCGCCGTGTGCGCGCTCCTCCTTGAGATTTTTCACCGCGGTCGGCGTTGGGCAAAAATGTATGTCCGTTATCCACTTGTCTGCAATGTACCTGTTAATTTCTTCAGGAATTGGCTCGAAGAAATTGTGCGAACGCATCCCAGACTCCCTGTGTGCAAGCTGGATTCCGACGCCTGCCATTCTTGCTGAAAGTGCGGTCAAAGGGACTACTATCGTGTCGCCTTGATAAATTACGACTTTCGGTTTCTCTTTTCGGAATGTGGAAATTAGGCTTGGAATCTTAGTCGCAGTCCAAAAAGCAAAAACCTGCATCGAACCAAACAACCCCTTCCTTGTCCAAACTTCTCTAAGAGATTCGCCTGTGTTTATGTCAGGAGTCGGCAAGTCCAATTTTTTCATCCACTCAATCATCGACTGCTGTCCGTGCTGTCCTGTGTTAAGAATCTTGAATGGCAGCTCCCTTGACTGCATTTCCCTTATGATGGTAGAAAATTTGATTGCTTCTGATTTTGTCCCGATTATGAAAATAATCATACAAACCATTACGCTTTAAATCTTTAATTGTTTTTTAGTAATCTTATGTCAAAACCAATAGTCAATCTAATCGGAGCAGGAAAGATGGGAAGAAACTGGGCCAGCGCTCTGAGAGATTTTGAAGGATTGGATTATCTTGAATTTTCGGCGATTTCTGATGCAAATCCGGATGTTTCCTATTATGTGAAATCCGAGCATCCAGAAAGGCGATTTTATGAGGATGTTAAAGAGATGATCGTAAAGGAAAATCCTGATGGTGTCATTGTTGCCGTTCCTGCAGGAAACCACGCAAAAATCATTTATGGTTGCGTTGATGCTGGTTGCAAAAAGTTGCTCGTTGAGAAACCATTTGTTCCACTAAGGAAATGGAAAGAAGGACTTGAAGTCATGGAATATTGCAGCGGGCGAGCAGAGATAATGACTGGAGATATTATTTTGTACGATCCCGTTATGAAATCTTTGATGGAAAACATGAACAAAATAGGAAGTATTCAGAGTGTTGTTTCTTATAGAATAAACGACTACCCATGGAGAATGAATGATGTGGATGTAATCGACGATTTGGCGATTCACGATTTTCACGGTTTTAGATATATGACAGGTTGGCCTGAAGTTCAAATTATCAGTTCTGTTCATAGGTCCCTTATGCGGGAGAATCAAAAGGATTACTGTTCTTTCCGTGCACTGTCACTCGATGAAGTTAGTTTTGCATCAACCTCAGCGTGGATCCCAGGAAAACATCAGATGCGCCTGACATATGTTCGGGGTAGCAAGACGACGGCAGAAATGGACTATGCAGCACATAGATTGCAAATCAAACTAGAAAGTGAAGGGAAAGAAATAGAAGAGATTCCAGTTCCAAAAGAAGATGCGTTGAGAAATGAACTTCAAGAATTCGTGCAGTTTGTCTCTACGAATGCACATCCGTTGAGCACAGCAAGTGAGGAAATGAAAACTTTAACTCAAATGAAACCGATTCTTTCAAAGGATTAAAATTTATATAATAACATGAGTAAGATTTCACATGAAAGTTTGGAATAAAGTGCAGTTGGCAATAATTATTGCGTTGTTATCTATTGGTGCGTATGTTTTTGCATCTCCTTACTTGATTAAAAAACCTGGGGTTGTAGTTGTTTCCATATCAAACAGCGGCTGTCAGAACGTTCATATTGGAGACATAATAACCGAAGCTGGTGGTAACCAAATCAAAGCATCTGACGATTTCGGCTCTTTGCGATTCCAGCCGAGCCAATTTGTATCACTGATCGTGAATTCTGGGCCTGCGGGATGCATTGCGCGTTCTGATGGAACGTTGGGTATTGGAGCAAGAGACATGAGCTCGAGTACAATAATTTTCGGGGTCGATCTTGTTGGCGGAAAGAAATACAATCTTGACACAAACGGAATTCCTCAGTCAATGCTGCAGAATATTACAAGCATTCTCAGAACGAGAACCTCTTATCTTGGTGTTGCAGATGTTAAGGTTCAAGCTTCACAAAACAGCATCGAGCTAATTGCTGGCAAAAATACAAACGTCAACCAGCTGCTTTATCAAGGGTATTTTGAGGGGAGCATACAGGAGGGGTTTGTACTGAAAGGCGGAGAAAGCAGTTTTGAAATAGGAAATAATAATTACACTATTCAAAAAATTGGCAGCAATTATTTGATAGATAATTCCACGCGTTCTTTGAACGATTCCTTCTACCTAAAGGATGTCAAAACAACTATTGTCAATGAGACAAATTCATCAGTCATTCTTGGATTCAGAATTTTTAACAATTCGGATATACTTGGAGAAGTTCCTGGTTATTCTCAAGTTTCGTATGACAACACTAACGGAGTATACAGTTTCAATACCCTGGTAAGCCTTTCGGCAGATGCCGGTAAAAGATTCAATGACATAACGCAAAACATAAAAACGATCGTCATAGGTAACCAAATAAATTTGGATGCTGCACTTGTTTTCAATCTCGACGGCAACGAACTAAGCAGGTTGGGTCTGCCTGCTAACTTGAAGGGGCAGCAAATAAATAATTTGTATATCGTGATTTCTGATCCAAGCCAACCAAGTCTGTTAACAAAGAGGGCGTTGGTCGAAGCGGCGATTAATGGAGGAAGTCTGCCACGACAATTAACTGTCTCGCAGACAACAAATATCGATCCCTCGGAGAGAAACAATATTTTGCCGTCTGTGGGAATAATTTTAGCTGCAGTAATTATTTCACCGCTGGTATTGGGAGAGAAATTCAAAAAAGTCAGGCACAACGTGTTCTCCGTTGTTATTGGTGGAGCAGAGATAATTTCTGTTGTGTCATTAATTGTATTTCTGCAAACAGTTTACAAACTTAACTCGTCACTTGATTTTCCAGCTGTCATAGGGCTTGTTGTTTTGTCGGTTAATTGGATGATTAACGTCATCTCATTAAACCTGAATACACATGCACAAAAGGAATTGACGCTGAGGATAAGATACAAAAAAGTTATTTCATTTAATGGAATCTCGAAGTTGTTGTTGGTGGTGGCAGCAGTTGTTTTTGGTGCGTACGGTTACGGTGTGGCAAGCATGATCGTTCTCTTTGGAGTTTTTCTTGATTTGCTTTTATTCAGACCTTTTTACAAAAGCTTTGTTTCCTAACAACTTGTTAAGAATGGCTGGAAGGAAATACCCTATGACCAGGCCAACAATGATATCTGAAAGGAAGTGTTCAGCTCTAATGAGTAGAACAAGAGGAATTATAATTGACAGATAAATTTGAAGTATGGTTCTGATTTTTTTAGAAAACTTTTCTGGAAGAAAATAAAGCCCGAGACCTGCAAGAAATGAATGTCGAGAGGGGAATGAAGAATCGGCTCTTGCCAGAAGTCCGGTAACTGGAGTGGCAAATGGGCGGGGGCGATTGATAAAATATTTCAAACCTGTAGTAATGCCTAATCCTAAAATTCCAGAAATTATTAAAAGGTAAAGGTGCCCTTTCTGTTTCTTCTGTAAAAAGTAATAGAGAAAATATAAGAGAACGACATAAACCAAATTAATTACAATCGAAAGGATGAAATCAATGTTCGTACTGGAAAATTGATGAAAAAACGCAACAATCTGCAAATCGTAATCAATCATAGAATCAAATATCTCGATTTTATTTCGCCGGCATAGAAATGAAGCTCGCCATTGCAAGAAGTGCATTTTCCAAGAATTGGAACTACTGAAAAAGTTCTGCTGCAACTATTGCAGATTAGTCCTTCCGCAGAGATCAAAGGCTCTACTTTGTCATTGGAAGTTTTACCGTTCCCATTATGAGAAAACATGTGCGTCAAAAGAGTTTGTTTTCCTATGCCAACGATTTCTGTCCTGTCAACACCAATTGCTTCGAAAACTCTTTCAAGGGGCGGTAAAATCTGGTTTTCCAAGTAATACTTAGAGTCAATCTTGAGTCCATGTTTAATGATATAATCAGGGTCTTCGGCTCTCTCGGAAAGAAGCTGTAGACCTTTAACAATAACAAACCCTATTCTATCTCCTAATCCTGGGGCGGATGCGGCGTCTCTCTTTCTAAGTTTTTTTACTAATTCGACGTGTGGTTGTATACCTTTATAATCCTCAAGCCTTTTGGAGATTCCTTTGGTGATCACTAGTTTTTCTATCGGCACCTTACTATCCTGAATTTGTTGGACGACCTCTTTTAAATAAGAAACAGCTTTTTTGGTGTCTTGTTCTTTCAAAATTATATTCAGCACGTTGTTCAGAGTCTCTCCTACTATATCACACCAGTCCCTTCTCACGGTTTCAATTCCTTTCATTATCATTTCGGTCTTCCAGGTGTTGTCAACCTTTTCGAAACTCCAGCCTGCGTATCTTTTTTTGGCGAGGATTATCAGAGATTTGAATACATACTCTATTTTTAGCCTTAAGTTTCCCTCAAGATTTCCATTTATTGTCGATTCAAGTTCGCCACCGATTTTGAATGCTTCCTCCACATCAGTTGTGTTTAATGCTATCATCACAGAATCAGTGTCTCCGTATATAACCTTGTAAGGAGTTTTTGTTTCAACAATCTCTTTTGTTTTCATAATATAATTTCTTCCGCAACTGGTGATGGCGCTTGCCATTTTTAGCATATAGACGCGTGCCATTAGATAGCCGGAGTAACCGTAGAAGGAGTTGCCCATTCTTTTCAGAGCTTCTTGCTTTGCGTCGAGCGCTCTTTTCTTTGATGGGTCTTTCTCTTTTTTCATTTCTACTTTCACTTTTGCTCTTTCAGAAATCAATCTTTTCAAAATTTGTGGTATTTTCCCTTCCTTCTTTTTTGGGGAAATAAATTCTACACCAATCGGTGTTCTAAGGGTTTCGGCACCAACACTCTCGGAAATTAAGGTTGTGGGACAAATATTATAGGCGCTGAAAATTGTGGCATACATCGATGCAAAATCTAAATAGACAACACATTTGTTATGGAAGCCGACTTTAGGATCAAGTACTATTGCGCCTTTGAGTCCTTCTTTCTCCCTCTCGTTTTCTCTTTTGCGCACTTCTGCATTATCAGGTTTACAGGGTAGAACGTATCCATCTTTGTTAAATTCTTTGAGCAACAAATGTTCAACCTGACTGGTAATCCCTGAGTCGAGCGCGTCCTGTAGCAAAACACCGGAAACTGCTGAAACACCGATATATTTGTCTAAAAATCCTTTTTCCAAAAGTAGTTTGAGAACGAGCTCCGAATCTTTTCGCGAATAATCAATGAGCTTGCTCATCTCTTCGCCGTTTCCGTTCCAGAATTTGGATATTTCACTGTGGGCTACATCGACTTTGGATTCTCCAAGAAAGAACTTCGAAACGTCCCCGAGGCCAAATCTTTTTAATCCAGCAAAATATTTTGTCAACCCTCCTCCTTTCATCATCTCCTTTATCATCCAGTAAGGATCAACAATGACTCTTCCGACGATAGAATTTCTGAATTTGTTCTCAGCAATTTTGCGACTAACAACGGGTTTTGATGCGCATCTACCAATAGTTTTGGAAACATTTAGCACTCGAAGGCGTTCGCTAATAAATGGTATATCAAAATTATTCACATTATAACCCACGATCAAATCTGGATCAAATCCATCCATAACTTCTGTGAATTTCACCATCATCTCCTTTTCATTTGAGAAAAACATGGTGCTGTCGTTATTTTGCTTCGCTTTTTTGGCGACAAGAACCAATGTGTTTTTTCCTTTGTAGGCTGGGTAGAAAGCAAAGCTGACCATGATTATTGCATCTTTTTTTGCATCTGGAATTCCTACTTCATTGAATGTCTCAATGTCTAAACCCATGTATCTGAGTGGCGCGTTATCAAGAGATTCTATTGTTTCGAATGACTCTGCGGTTATTGTTTTGTCAACCTTTACCGTATTCGTTTTTGTCGGGGTGCCAGTAACACGAATCCATTTCATACCATTGATATTCATGTCAGCCATGAATCTGTATTTGAAAAGTATGTCTGCTTCGAGAACTGCTTTCACATATCCCTTGTAGCGAAAGGCATCCCTGATTGCCGGTGTGCGAGAGGGGTCATTAAGTATTATTTTGAGCATGTTATCTTTTTTTTCATGATATCCCAGAGAAGAAAATTTTTCGACCTCCTCTATGGAGATTATGTCGGATGCGAAATTATTTTTAAGATCGCTGATTACTTTTTCTTTTTCTTCTTTTTTAGGAAGAATGTAAAAATACGGCTTGAACTTGTCGTAAAATGCGCAAGCGGTCTTTCCATTTGCAGTTTTTCCAAAAAGACGAACGACGCATGTATTACCTAGCATGACATAGTCACAATCAAGAAGTTGAAAATCGAGATTCATACTATACTTTTATGCAAAACTAAGTTTAATAATTTCTCGTGTTTTGAGATTTATAATCCATGACGTGTTTTCGTCGACGGTCAGAAGTGTGGTGCCCTTATAGTTTGTTTGTATCGCTTCGTTCAGACCATTTATAACGATGATATCAGGGACATCTCCTAAAACGAAGGCGTTATTAATGAGATATTTATCAAATGTAAGAGTGGAGTTGAAATATCTTTTCTTAAATAAAGTAATCAGAAAATCGTCAATTTTTTTATTCAATAAAACGTTTTTCAAGAAACTGCCTTCAAAAAGAAAAAGAGAAAACATTTTTAAAAGTGTCACGAATGTTGGGCCTTCGCCGACGAAAACAATCTTCGTCTGCTCGGAGACATCATTCAGAATTTCAGGATGCGTGAAAGTGAATAAGTAAACTTGCATTTTTTGCTTATTGATCCAATTTATAACATCTTCGGTAATCTTGTTGACGAAAACTGCAGACTTTTCTTCAGTTAGGGTTTTTGTATTGCGGCGCAGTGGAACATCCGGGAAAACAACTGTCTTAACATAGATTGAGTCATTTATTTCACAAACGAATCCTAGTACATCGTTTACAGAAATCTCATCGAGGCTTTTTTTATCTACATGTAAGTTTGTTTCACCAGTGTCATCCGCAATAATTACCAGATCGGACTGCGGATCAACATATGTAACAACACCGATTAGTGAAAAACGTTTTGTTTTTTGATTGATCTTGCTGATTGAAATCAGGTTGACAAGATCCAAATGGGTAATGAGAATTTTTTTTATTATGGAAAATCTGTCAAGCAGAATTTTTGAAATGTCTTCCGCCGTGATGGGTTTTTTTTCAAGCTTCGCTTCGAAAATTTCCAGATCGTTTTGAAGCAAAGTATCGACAACTTCCTTCGTGATGGTTGATGGAAGTTTTTTTGTTTCCATCTCAAGAAGAAACTTTTTGAAGGCAACATCGTCTTTGGAGAAGAAATTTAGTGTCTCGCTATCTATTTGATATCCTTTTTCAAGAAAGGTTTTTAGAACCGTGGACTTGTCCATCTCTCTCAGAAAGTATTATTTCTTTAACGTATAAACGGTTAGACCTTTTTTGGTTTCATCCTTAGAATGCGGTAGGATAATGGCCTGAACTTTCTCCTGCTGGATCAATCCGTCCAAATATTTTTGAATTGTGTTCCAACTCACTGGTTTTTCTTTTCCTTCAGACACTTTCTTAGCAAGACTTGCCACTGTAAGCGGTGTTTGTGATGCTGTAAACACGTTCAGAATAGAATTGCTTATTTCTATTCGCTTGCTGGGTCGTCCTCGTTTCATGTTATTTATTATGACGCGTCATAGATATTAATTTTTGTAAACTTTCAGAAAAGAAATTGTTTAGACGTCCGTCGGTGTTGTTTTTTCTGGAACTATACATATTCTGAAGCCCTTCGGATAGCTGCTCGCCACTTCTTCCACCACTTTGGCCTGCTTGAGCCTCATTACTTTTCGTTGGGCTAGACTTAATTTTACGTTTAATAGCTTAGCGACATCTGAAATTAAAAAAACTGTTCGGGGGAAGTTGCTTACTATTTTCATATCGTCTTTGGTGATGATAAATTCTTTTTGCATCTGTGGTTTGTTCTTGGCTTGTTGATATTCGTTTAAATAATATCCTTCGCTCGAGCTTTGCCTTAAAATTGTTAAATTTCCCTTCACTAAAGTGATCAGTCCGACGTCGGTTAAATCTCTGGAGTGGGCTGTGGCTTGTTGAAAATTTTTGATAAACCCAGATGGAGCAATCAGGAAAATGCTTGAGCATGTTCGTTTAGCACTGATTAGCTGACCGATTGTTGAATGAAGTTTCGCTCGGCTTGATTTAATTATTGCAAAGTGTTTTTTTCCGTCTCTGTCGAAAACGAAGTCGACACTGCTGTTTTTGATAGAAACTGATCTCTCAAAGGGAATTTTTTGATTAATAAAATAATTCTCAAGTGTTTGTTTTATTATAATTTCTTTCATATTATATTATATTATTTATGATAAATCATATATGTATATATTATTTGTAAGTTCATACTTTTGTTTCCAATTCTTCATAAAAAAGTTTTTGAACACTCATAATAATTTGTCAGTACAGGTTAATGAAACTTCATAAAAAATAAAATGAGAAATTTTAAAAACAAATGTTATGTCCATCTAATTCTACAGAAATATGAAACTTCATAATAATTCTGACTGGCAAAAAAACTACAGGAATTTTGTCAATCCATGAATAAGGAAGAACTTCATGATCATCGCTCTGACCAGCTGTTCTTTGCCGGCCATAGGCATGTAATTAGTAGGATTAGAATTGTTAATTTTTCCCAAAAATCCCACCCGAACCAGATTATCAAGCCTTTTTCTTAGTGCTTCTGAACCTATTTGTAAATGGTTGTTGTCCTTCATTTCCTTGAAAAGAATCGGAAAACAATGTGGTTGTGTGTCTAAAGGGAACTCCTTCCCTGTGGAATAGAATTTTCTTAAAATTTGAACATCAAGGAAATCAAGTCGTTCTACGAAATCAATCAGCACCGTTTCAAGATCTTCCGTTTCTATACTCTTGTCTAGTGATGTTTCTAAAAACGAGTCCAAAGTCTTCATTTTTTTCTCTTTCTTCCGTAGGTAAGTATTTTCTAGGTTGCTAAAAACTTTCGCAGGTTTTAGTAAAATTATTTTTGCAGACGGACGATATATATTGTTTTCGTCGTTTGAGAATCTATATCAAACTCTCCACTTTCGTCGTTATTTTTTCATTTTCTATATCAATTACGCCGTAATGACCTTCTGGAAACTTGCCTGGATTCAGCAATTTTGTCTTTCCCAGTTCATCAACACCCCTCGCTTCCTGTATGTGGGCAGAAATAGCAATATCTGGCTTGTGTTCTTCAATGAATTTCCTTATGGCTTCTGATCCAATGTGAGCTCCAGTATAAATGAAATCCATTCTTGTGTCAGCAGGAGGCGCATGTGTGACCTGAACCTTAATTTTGGCGTTCTTTACCTCATTAAACCCATTTGTTAGCATCAGTTCAACTTCGCCTTCGCTTAATTCTAACGATGTGTTGAAAGGTGTTCTTGCTCCACCGACTCCGTAAAATCCAACGTCCTCAATAATTTTTCCATGGCCGTGAATGTTGACCCTTTCAGCTTCCAAAACAGGAATGATTTCTTTGTCCAAGTTTCCTGGGACACACAAAATGGGTTTTTTGAAGACTTTCATCTCCTCTAAAATCAACTTCGCCAGGTCCTGCTGCGAGAACCCTTTGATTCCGACATCCGTAAAATCCCCAGTTCCGATTACTACGTCAAATTTCATGCTAGAAAGCTTGTCAAAATAGACAATTAAATTTTCGATATCGTTGTGAATATCCCCGACAACCAAAATTTTCATTTTCTCTAAATGTTTTTTACATTGTAATTTTAAATATTAACTTGCGTGATAGATTGTTTGCCAAAAGAAAAGGGTATAGGGTTGAGAGAAAAATTAGAATAATGTTCGAAAACGACAGATGGAAAGTGGTGCGTGCCGGTGCGAGTATTGGCGAGGCGGACTTAATCTGCATAAAAAATAAGAAGTGCCTCCTGCTTCAAATAAAATCAACAATTAAGAAAAAATTTTATTATTATGACTATTTAGAGAAAACGCTCGAAGGATTTCCATTCTATTTAATTGTTGATTTCGGATATGGAAAAATTCGTGTGTTGCACCCGCAGAAAATCGTCACAGCTGAGGACGGAACTGACATCAACAGTTTCCTGCAAAATATATAAAATTCAAATGCATAGATTATAACGAGCGATATGACAATTCTCGTCAAAGATGTAATGATAGGAGAAGTTCTGAGCGTCGACTTGAATAAATCCGCAAAGAATGCAGGAGAAATTTTAAGAAGAACGAGAAGAGATACGCTTATCGTGACAAAAAACGGGAAACCGATCGGTATAGTTACAGATACCGATTTAATAAAAAAAGTTGTCGCCAAAAATCTACTTCCGTCGAAAGTTTTTGTGAAGTCTGTAATGTCCGCACCCCTCGTAGTCATATCTAAAGACAACAATATTCTTGACGCCATGAGGAAGATGAGAAGAAACAATATAAAAAGACTTGTTGTGACGGATGGCAGCAAACTCGTCGGGATTCTCTCGCTCTCTGATATTGCCAGAAATTCACCTGAAGTCATAGATCTCCTCGAATTCAAACTACAGACGAAGGATAGTCCAACATCAATAAAAGAAAAAACCACTTCAGGGATATGCGAAAACTGCGGCAACTACAGTTCTGATTTGCAAAATTCTGACGATCAATGGCTCTGTGAAGATTGCAGGGAAGAAGAGTCATGATGGAGCTTGAGAAATCTGGGCTAAACAGATTTGCTCGAATAACAACCATTTCCAACAATAAGCCAATTTTTTGTGTGTCAACAGATAATATTGATTCCGCTGTTACAAAAATAATCAGCTCCGGTCATAGAAGCTTGCCAGTGATTGACGAAAAAGATAATATCGTCGGTATAGTTACAGCGGCCGATATCATGGATTCGTTTTTAATCGGTCAAGATTTTTCGCATCCCGTTTCAGAAATTATGCATCGTGACGTTATGACATGTAACTACGACGATACAATAGGTTTTATATTACAGAAATTTAAAATGTCGCGCCGTGGCAGGCTTCCCATAACGCAAAACAAAAAACTCGTAGGCATTGTCAGCGAGAGGGATATAGTAAAATATTTCGTCAATATAAATTTCCAGCGGAAAGTAGAATCAACAATGACATCAAAACCTCTGTTTGTGGCCTCAAGTATTTCCATATTGGAGGCAATCAAAACCATTGTTAATACCCATTACAGACGGCTGCCGATAAACGACAGCGGCAAACTCGTCGGATTTATCATGGCAAACGATTTGCTAAAGGTGTTAAAAACGCGCAATTATAGATTTTCGCAGCTTCAGGATTCTCTAGCGACAGTAATGATAAAGAATATTGTGACTGTCAGAAAGGAAGATGACATCTCGTCCGCAATAAAAGCAATGATCGTGCACGATATCGACGGAGTTTTGGTTTCCGATAATAACAGGTTGGAAGGAATTCTGACCGAGAGAAATATATTAGAACAAATCAATTAATTTATTATGCTTCTTTCTTCCAGAATCAACAAAATCAGTTCTATTCTTGGCAAAGATCCGGTAATAATAGAAGGCATCAAGGATCGCAAAGCCTTAAGCAGGTTCGGAATTACTAATATGATTGAAATTTCCGGTAAGCCCTTGATTCAAGTTGCTGACTTGTTGCAGCAGAACAACGCTACAAGCGTTACCATACTTACAGATTTTGACGAGGACGGCAGAAGTAAAAATTCACAGCTTTCACAGTACCTTTCACAGTATGGAATAAAAATCAATTCTCTCGCGAGGGAGAAGACGAAATCGCTATTCAAAATTCACAAAATTGAGGAACTATCTCAATTCACAAAATTCATGGAGGATGATTATACTGGCAAAGTTAGCTCAATCTACGATAAAATATTCAGTCGAAGCAGAATTCACAACAGATGGCGTGGTGGAAAAACCAGACGTCATAGGAGCGATATTTGGTCAAACTGAAGGTCTGCTCGGCCAGGATTTAGATTTACGAGAATTGCAAAGAACAGGAAGAATCGGAAGAATAGATGTAGAAATATTTTCTGAAGGCGGAAAGACTAACGGTAAGATATCCGTTCCATCAAGTCTTGATAGTTCTGAAACATCCCTAATTGCGGCTTCTCTCGAAACGATAGAACGAATAGGTCCATGCAATGCGCAGGTAAAAATTGCGAATGTCAAAGATGTGCGGACAGTGAAAAGAGAATTGGTTTTGGAAAGAGCCAAAGATATTTTACAGAAACTTGTCAGCGAGGAAATGCCGACTACCAATACGATTACTGATTTAATCAAGGAAAATGTTCGAGGAGAGCAGATTGAAGAATTTGAGGGTCTTCCGGCCGGGCCGAACATAAAAAATTCGGAAGAAATTGTAATTGTGGAAGGAAGAGCAGACGTAATAAATCTCCTGAAGAACGGAATAACAAACGTCATTGCAATAAACGGAACCGTTGTTCCACAAAAAATCCTCGATTTATCAAAAGAAAAAATAATCACTTTGTTTGTTGACGGCGATAGGGGTGGCGATCTGATTATCAGACAAATGCTACAAGTCTGTGACGTTGACTACATAGTCAAAGCTCCGGAAGGAAAAGAGGTCGAAGAATTGACGAAAAAAGAGATTTATAAAACTCTTCGTGAAAAAACCCCAAGCGAACAATTCAAATTCGTCCCAAAACCGAAGGAGCTGAAGGAATTTATAGAAAAAACTACTTCCTAAGAAAACTTTCGGCGACCGCGGAATATTTTGGTCCGTCACGCTCAAGTTTGCTTTCTATCAATTGGATCGAAGAAATCTTGATAGATACGAAACTTTTATTCTCGTATTTTGCAACGAAACCTATGATTGAATCCTTATTTCTTGTTGATTTCACACGGCATAATGTTAGGTGTGGCGGTTTCACATCTCCTCCAATTTTCTGCCTGATCTCGTTGGTAAGTTTCTCTAAAACGTCACTTTCATCAAAAATATCCAACGCAACCACACGAACAAAGTTCTTGCTTGGTATTGCAAGTGTTCCTTTGATATCGACATAGAATTCCTTGAATTGCGAGGCTATAAGATTCATATCTTCTTTTATTTTTTCTGTGTCTTCGGTTGCGGTTTCGCCAAGAAATGACATGCTTATATGGAGGTTTTCACTTTCCACGTTCTTGCAGTCTGCTCCAAGTTGCTCTATTTCTGACTGCAGAGCGACAATTGACGATTTGAATTCTTCAGGTATCAAAAAACCAACAAACAGCCGCATACAACCACATTAATATCAAGCATGTGAAGACTTAAAAGAATTAAAAACAATATAGTTTTTAGGTGGTAGAATGGCAGAAACTAAAGTAAGAGCAGCAGACATTGTAGGGAAGACAATAATCAGCGAGGAAACAGGTAGGAAATTCGGTGTTGTTAGCAACATAGATTTTATCACTGAAAGCGGAGAACTTATGAATCTCATTGTAGAGCAGCCTACTCGTCACTTATCTGATTTGAACCTAAAGTCTGACGAAAAGGGAAGATTACTAGTTCCTTTCAGCTCTGTAAAATCAATTGGAGATTTCGTAATAGTAAGCGAGAATGAACTGATCTAAAGCCAAGTAACATCCACTTGGTCAACCCTCCAATTAGGATTTATTTTATCTTCGATTTGTTTACTATCTTTCGCTAGAAGTCCAGCCCAAGCGATCATTGCTCCCTGATCTCCAGAATATTCCTCAGGCACGACATACATTTTCGCCCCTCTATCTTCGCACATTGTTTTAAAAATTTCTTGCAATCTCTTGTTAGATGCAACCCCTCCAACAAGCAAAAGTTCACTTTTTCCAGTATGCGCTAAAGCTCTTTCAGCCACTTCAGCCAGCATATCAAAACACGTTTCCTGCAGACTGAATGCTATATCTTCCTTTCTCGACCCCTCTTTGATTTTTCTTTCGCATGCGGTGACGATTCCGGAAAACGACAAATCCATTCCTTTGACAACATATGGAAGCTCGATATATTTTCCTCTTTTCGCTAGTTTTTCTATTTCAGGCCCTCCGGGCATTCCCAGCCCCATCTTTCTTGCAACGACATCAAAAGCATTACCGACAGGAACGTCCTGAGTCTCCCCGAAAATTCTATACCTTCCTTCTGTGAAAGCAATTACCTGCGTGTTTCCACCGGAAAGATACACAAAAATTGGGTCTTTTATCTGTGTTGTTAATTTTCCGATTTCCAAATGAGCCACTGCGTGATTAACCTTAACGAGTTGTTTATTGTTCAACCCTGACATTAGTTCTGCAAAATCCGCGCCAACATTGAGCGATGGGGATAATCCAGGCCCAGCCGAATAAGAAATAATGTCGACACTTCCAATGTCTATTTGAGATCTCTCAAGCGCGTTCTGCAAAACCTTTTCTTTTACTTCTTTATGATGTTGTCCTGCTTCAGCTGGGACAATACCACTTCCAATCTTCGGATGATAGACATCTCTTTCATTCGCCATAATCTTCCCAGAACTTGTTGCAATTCCAACTCCGAAAGTGTGCGAGGTGGTTTCTATGCCGAGCGAAATAAATTCCTTCATAAATAAGTTCTCAATTAACTACCAATAAATAGGTTATGAAATGAAAGTAGACGAACTTTCAAATTTCGGAATTAAGCAGGAATTCATAGAAAAGTTCAAAGAGGAAAAAATCAATGAACTTTATCCCCCGCAGGCCGATATTGTAAGGAAAAAATTATTGAAAGAGAAAAACCTGGTGGTCGCGATGTCAACCGCTGCTGGCAAGACAATGGTCGCTACTTTAGCCATGATCGAGAAAATCTCTGCGCAAAGGGGAAAAATTATCTACATTGTTCCACTTGTTGCGCTCGCGAACGAAAAATACGAATATTATAAAAATTTTTTCTCCGGGAAATATAAAGTTGCTATTTCAGTTGGCGATTTCGATTCTGCGGATCCATGGTTGAACGACTATGACATTATAATATGCACGACAGAAAAGCTCGACTCTCTGATAAGACACGGAGTCAACTGGATAAGAGAAATAAGTCTGATAATAGCGGACGAAGTCCACCTGATCAACGATCCTTCTCGAGGTCCGACCCTAGAAATTTTGCTCACTTTGTTGCGGGAGCTCTCGCCACGCGCACAAATTTTTGCACTATCTGCCACTATACGGAATGCAAAAGAAATTGCTGATTGGATGAATGCCAATTTACTTTTCAGCGACTTCCGCCCTGTCAAGCTGTACGAGGGTGTCGGCTATGATTCAAAAATTTCCTTCTACGCGCACAATGAGATTAAATTGTCGAATCTCGAAACAGCTGCGGCGATTGTTGATAACACATTGAAAATGAAAAAACAATGCTTACTCTTCGTCTCAACACGAAAAAATGCAGAGAAAACAGCTGAAAATCTTCAGAAAATTGTGAAAACAAATCTTGGAAGAAACGAGGTGTTCCAATTAGAGGCAGTTGCTAAGGAAATCGAGAATGTTCTTGAAATTCCCACAAGACAGTGCAGAAAAGTTGCTGGATTCGCAAAGAATGGTGTCGTCTTTCATCATGCCGGTCTCTTGGGCAAACAGCGAAGAATCATCGAGGAAAATTTCAAGAAAGGCTTAATCAAGGCTATTGCTGCCACTCCAACTCTCGCACTTGGCGTTAACCTACCAGCATTTCGAGTCATAATCAAGGATGCAAAGAGATTCTATTCCGGAGTCGGCGCGGTTTACATTCCTGTTTTAGAATACAAACAAATGACAGGAAGGGCGGGAAGACCGCAATATGATGACTATGGCGAATCCGTTCTTATTGCCAAATCGGAGGGCGAGGCGCGCGACCTAACCGACAGGTACATACTCGGCGACACAGAAAATATCACTTCTAAACTTGCGGTCGAGCCAATTTTGCGAATGCACATGTTAGCTCTCATAGCCAACGATTTCAAAAAATCCGAGAGGAGTCTGCTAAATTTTTTTGTCAGCACATTTTATGGATTCCAGTATGGAGATATTTATCTAATTGAAGAAAAAATACTGGATATCTTGGATAAGCTTGTAGAATGGGGATTTATTTCACGTCGAGGAGAAAATATTGCTGCAACCAAAATTGGAAAAAGAGTTTCAGAACTCTACATAGATCCGCTGACAGCTCACAACTTCATTGTTGCTTTGGATTCGAAAAATAGGAAAATTGTTGCGTTTACTTTTCTTCAATTAATATCGAATACAATTGAAATGAGGCCGCTGCTGGCTGTAAGACGCAGCGAGTTCAACGACATAAATGAAGCTTTGGTTCAAAAAGAAAAAAACATTCTTGCTACCATCCCGGAAGAGTATGACTTAGAATTTGATGACTTTTTTAAAAGCATAAAAACTGCTATGTTTTTTGAAAGCTGGCTTGAAGAGAAAAGCGAAGATGAAATACTTGTCGATTTCAAAGTTGCTCCGGGTGAACTGAGAAGCAGGCTGGAGAATGCAGATTGGCTCATATATTCCCTGCATGAATTGGCCCAACTAACCGGTAAGAAAGAGCTATTAAGAGAAATAAACAAGACGAGAGTCAGGTTGTCCTATGGAATTCGCGAAGAACTTTTGCCGCTCGTGAGACTGAAACAGGTAGGAAGGGTAAGAGCAAGAAAACTATGGAATGCTAACCTAAAGTCTTTAGATGACCTCAGAAAAATTTCCGTAGAAAGACTAGCAAAGATTACAGGCTTGGCAATAGCAAAAATAATTAAAGCTCAACTTGAAGGGAAAGAACTAAAACCAAAAAAGGAGCTTCAATCCAACCTTCTAAAGAGCTATTAAGAATAATATTCCACATGGACAATTTAATTTTATGTTCAAATGGTACGGGCTGCTCGGAATTTTGCTGATAGTTTTTTTGGAATTCACACTATTCTTCCAAATACAGCCGTTCATTGTTTGGTTTACACCATTTGTTTGGATAGGATACATACTAGTCGTTGATAGCATCGTCTACATGATGAAAAAAGACTCATTGTTGATGCATCATAGATTGAAATTTCTTCAGCTCTTCTTGCTTTCAATAAGCGTTTGGTATACATTTGAGATTTACAACAAATTCAGTCATGGATGGTTTTATTCGAACCTTCCCAGCACAGCACTAATCAAGTATACTATGGGAACGCTTTCCTTCGCGACAATTATCCCAGCAGTTTTCGAGACATTCGATTTGGTCCGTCAATTTCATTTTTTCGGCAAATTAAATTTGAAACTGAAAATTCCAACAAACAAACATGTTTTGGAAATTTTCATCGCGCTCGGCTTAATTTTTCTTATAATACCAGTTTTGTGGAAGACTCCGTGGGTCTGGGTTTTTGTGTGGACTGGTTTTATTTTTTTGTTAGATCCATTGCTCTATATTTTTCATAATGAACGGTCGCTCATCGCCCAAATTAAAAAGAAGAAATTCAGTATGATACTTGCTTTAGTTATCACTGGCTACGTAGTCGGTTTCTTTTGGGAGTTATGGAATTATTGGGCATACACAAAATGGTACTACACAGTCCCTATTCTTGACAACTTTCGAATTTTTGAAATACCGGTCCTTGGATTTCTTGCCTATGGACCGTTCGCCATCGAGCTTTATGTTATATACAACTTTGTGAGGCTTTTGTTCTCTAAAAAAATCCTTGGACGTTTTGTTCCGAGTGGGAAGTAATTGGGATCGCTGGGATTTGAACCCAGATTTTCCACCGCCCGAGGGTGGCGTCTTGACCAAGTTCGACTACGACCCCTAAATCTATAAAGATGTTGTAAATTTCGGTGTTTAGGAAAATAGTCAACAGCATCATGATTTTTATTGATACATAACATTCATTTTATTTCTTTACAGCTTCATAGAGATAAATCAGAACCGGAATTCCAAACACCATCCAGATTATGACTTCTTCAACAGGTATATTGAAACCCAAAACAGCGAAAACAGAAATATATTTACCGTAAAACTTCCACCAACCCACTGACAATGCTGTTATTTCCCAAATCATGCTAGCGATAAAAAAAAGAAATCCTATTATAAAAATATTTTTGGCTAATTCTACGTCGAGTTTCACCTTTCTAAATAACCCGTAGGCAATTGGAAAAATTACAGTTAAAGTTCCATATATGAGATATGCATATCCGACTGCCTTTGTAAAACCTGAAAATTCAAGAACAAAAAATGTCGCTATGTAAATAAGAAGAAAAATATATGCAGAACGCGGGATTTTTGGATTTCCATCTTTCGCAGATTTAAGAAAAACATGATATAAGACGATTGCTGCAAGTGGCCATAGAATCGCAAACATTATTTCCTCGACTACGATGCCAGGAATTATTACTGGATATTCTGAAACGGTTGACCATCCAAGATTGATATCTGTGAAATAATAAAAAGTTTCCTGTGATATTGCAACCAAAATCAGAAAATATATCGATCTTTTAATTACCTTCGGATTTCTATAGATGAAATACATCACGGGAATAAGATATATTATGATCGCCAAAGTCGGCGAATGAATAAAAAACACTACATTTAATGTTGATATCGCAAAAAATATGGCGACAAAAAGAAAGTCAACCAATTTTTTGTTCATAAATAGAAATTTGACTTTCTTATATTTAACTGTTTTCTCTGAGGAATTTCATCCAGTTTATCTTATCTTAAGTATTATTTTTACTTTTGTATTTGAATTTCTCAATTTTTCTACAAGATCTTGATTCAGTTCAGCCGCAGATTTGTTTGCAAGAATTCCAATTGTTTTCCCATCTATTCTATCATCCTTTCTTACTGCAATCTCTTCAGAGCTAGTCATTGTGAGTGCTGGAGAACAAAAAGCAATTATTGTATCCTCGATACCATCTGCTTCGATCGTTATTTCTATCTTCTTCCCTGACTTTAAAGAATTTTTGAATTTTCTATCAAAATCTTTGCATGCCTTGTCTGCTTTGACAGCGATGATAGCTTTTTGATATTTCTCAGGCGAGTTTGCCTTCACAATTGCGAATCCGGTATTGTCAGTAGCTTTAATATCCGGATGACCGTATGCCACAACTTCTTCATGACCACTAGCTTCCATCAAAAGCTTCCATCCCCCTTCTGTAGGGACATAAAGTCCGCCTTCTGAATAGTAAACCATCCCAGTTTTTTCTAAAGCATGCATCGCAGTCTGAATCATATTTGGTGTTATTTCTGGTGCCGCTCCGTGCGGCTGATCAGGCATCGGCATTTTTCTCATTTTATTTCACCTTTCTTGCAAATGTTATGAATCCTGTGTGCATTATTCCACTCCTTTGCGGAAGCGTATGTTCTCGTACATCCCAGGATCTAACAATATTCTCAACAGTCTTTACTTCAGAAAAACCTTTCCTTTTCATCTGGAAGACGACTTTTTTCACCTGTTCGATGTATGGAGAATAGACAACAAGCCATCCGCCATACTTCAGTGATATGTAGGCATGCTTAACAACACTTTCTGCATACTGCATGTCAAGAGTAATCAAGTCAACATTTTTTTCGTCAAGCCTTTTTCTGATATCTTTCTGCTTGAGAGTGATGAATTTTTCCAGTCTGGATGCTTTGAAATTCTCATTGGCAATTTTAGCAAAACTTCTATTTTTCTCATAAGTCACTATCCTTCCTGGTTTCAGATAGTTTGCTAGAAAAATCGATAAATAACCAGTCCCGGCACCCGCGTCAACGGCATTGCTGCCAGGCATAGTTCCAGTGTAAGCAAGAATCAACGCCGCGTCCTTCGGTAGGATTACCTGTGGCATCCGCTTTACTTTTTTCCTGAGAATATCAACCAAGTTAGGACGTGCAACAAAGTACTTTCTGCCCGTGCTTGTTTTCGCAATCGAATCAAATTTTTTTATTTTTTTTAAGTCGACAATTCCATCCGCAGTCTGAATTTTTGCATCGGACTTTTCAACTACATAGGAGTTTTTTTCGTTGATGAGTAAAACAAGTTCTCCATTTTTCATGAAATCAACTAAATACTTCTGGTATCGCTTCAATAAGATCTGTTGGTAAAAGTCCCGATTTGTATTTCTTTGCTGCAATGTCACCAGCTCGGCCGTTAATGTATGCTGCAGCGCACGCAGCAACAAATGGTTCAATCGTTTCGATTCTTCTGCATAAAATTGCAGCGCATATTCCAGTTAGAGTGTCGCCGCATCCGCCCTTTGTCATAAATGGATTTCCAGTTTTGTTTAGCGCTACCCTTCTTCCATCCGAAATTATGTTCACATGCCCTTTGAGCAAAATTGTCGTCCTCCATTTTTTCGCTTCGCTTCTTACAGCCTCAATCCTTTCATCAATGTCAGTAGTAACTTCGGTTCCAGTCAGTTCTTTGAATTCATTGGCATGAGGTGTTAATACTGCTGTTTTCCTCTTTAACAGTTCTTTGGCTCCCGAAATTGCCCGGATAGCATCGGCATCTATTACCAATGGAAGATTAACCATTTCCACAATTTTTATTACAGCCTGTCTAGTTTTTTCTGTCCTCCACAGGCCTGGGCCTATTGCCACACCGCTGGGCTTCATATCGTTCATGAATGAAATTATTGCAGGTAAATGTTCTTCCATTAATTCTCTTCCTTCAAGCGGCTGATTAACGAAAGTAGGAAAAGCAAACGCTGCTGAGTCCATAGCTCTCTTAGGGCCTGCAAAATATACGGTGTCGCATCCGCTCCGGAGCGCAGCCTTGCCTATCAGCACCGGCGCGCCCGTTATCCTTTCGCTTCCAGCAATCACTAACAACTTACCATAATCTCCTTTATGGGACCAAGAATCTCTCTTTTTGTACACTTGCTTGAGAATCGAATTGCTGATAACTGAGTACTTCATGTTCTCTTTATAAGTTTTGAAACTGTAAAATTAAAACTATGCGTGCCTATATTGTGACTACATTTGTAGGGAGTTTTGCTCTTGATGAGAGCAAAAAAATCGTCGGCTTCAAACCGTTTCCGAATAACCCAAAGATGGCCGCAGAGAAATTGAAGTATTCTGAGATTGAAACGATCGATGAAGAAAAAAACTTGATGAAGGAACTGTGGCGAAAGGATTTCAAGGAGTTTGTTTTTTCCTACAGGAAACAGGGTGCAAAGCATGTCGAGGCCAATAACGATTATGAAAAATTCTTAAAGGAAAATCTAAGAAAATTTTCAATAGATAGGAAAGTTTTCAAGGATCAGGCAGAATTTAATCAGTTCTTTACAAAGGTAAACCTCGAATTGACGAAAGTAAAACTCAAAAGAGCTGTCGAGAGAGATAATCTAATTATTCAAGCAAACGGAGCAATCGAAGAGTTGGACAAGTCTGTTAACATAATGGCCGAAAGATTGCGAGAATGGTATGGCTTGCACTTTCCTGAAATGGATCGAAACATCAGGGATCATACTAAGTATGCTGCTATTATTGAAAAATTCGGCTCTAGAGAAGGAATCGAAGATGAGGAACTGAAAAAAATCGCAGTGGATAGTATGGGTATTGAACTGGAAGATGAGGATGTGCAAATTGTCAGGCAGTTTGCCGATAAAATACTCTCAGATTATAAATTGAGGGATGACGTCGCTAAATATTTGGACAAGATATTGAAAAAAATCGCTCCGAACACAAGGGAAATCGCCGGCCCAATGCTTGCGGCTAAACTCATCGCGAAGTCGGGTGGACTCGATAAATTGGCCAGATCTCCGTCGTCAACAGTTCAGCTTTTGGGCGCTGAAAAAGCACTCTTTAGATTTCTTCACGGCAAAGGAAAGTCTCCCAAGTTCGGTATAATTTTCAACCATCCTCTTCTCCAGGACGCGCCTTTCGATAAAAAAGGAAGACTTGCAAGAGTACTTGCTGCCAAGATTTCCATTGCCGCCAAGATAGATTATTATTCACATGATGACAGGTCTGCCGGTCTGAAAAAGGACCTTCAGGAAAAGGTTAAAGAGATTTTGAATTCTAAGAAATAGTATGTTTGATTCTAACAAAGCTCATTATGTTGTCGTCACTGTCATTGTTGTAAAAGATGGAAAATTTCTTATAACCAAAAGAGCCCCAACTGAAAAAGCATTTCCTAATCAGTGGACTGTCCCCGGTGGAAAATTGGAAGTGAAAGATTATACAAGCAGAGCTAAAGACACTGGTGAACATTGGTATAATGTTCTGGAAACCCTTGCAAAGAGAGAAGTTTTTGAAGAAACTGCAGTAAAAATTAAAAACATCGGCTATGTGACAAGCCTGGTTTATATTCGTTCAGACGGAATTCCAACTTTGATAATAAGCCTCTTTGCTGATTATGATTCAGGAGAAGTAAAATTGGATTCTTCATTGACTGAATATTCTTGGATTACTCTTGCAGAGGCAAAAAAATATGATTTGATTGAAGGAATCTATGAAGAATTTGATATGCTTGACAGAATATTGAAAGGTGAAAGTGTTTCAGAATGGAAAAAATAAAAAAATCAGATTTTGATGGAATATTTTCAATTGGTAAAAAAATCGCTACAAAAAATCTTATTCCAGGCAAAAAAGTTTATGGAGAAGAATTAATCAAGAAAGAGAAGACTGAATACAGAATTTGGGATTATTTTCGCAGCAAGCCTGCGGCTGCAATAAAAAGAGGAATCAAAAACTTTCCAATAAAAAAAGGATATAAAATCCTCTATCTAGGAATAGCCAGCGGAACCACTGCTTCCCATTTTTCCGACATAATTGGTGCCGACGGAATTATTTATGGAATTGATATTGCAGAGAGAGTCTTGAAGGACTTGATAAGAGTAGCTGAAACAAGAGGCAACATTGTACCAATTCTTTCTGATGCAAGAATACCGGAAAAATATGCAAACAACGTTTTAGAAAAAGTCGACTTGGTTTATGCTGATGTTGCCGACCCAGAAGAGGTCGAGTTATTCATCAGAAACTGCAAGATGTTTCTGAAAGAAAACGGATACGGGATGATTGCAATCAAATCGCAGAGCATCGATGTAACGAAGGACCCCAGAGTGATTTATGAAGAATCGAAATTGAAAATGGAAAAAGAGAATTTCAAAATTCTGGACTTTGTAACCTTAGATCCTTACGATAAAGCTCACGGTTTTTTTGTCGTCCAGATAAAATAATCCCTAAGGATACGGAAAGATTTGTGTCACATTGAATTTGAATTGTTTTTCTATTCGAAATCTGCTAACGTTTCCCCACCACAAGAACAGCGGCTGTTTTAACTCCTCCACAATTTGCGGATGACTCTGTGCTACATTATTTTGTTCATAGGGGTCTTGTCGCAGGTTGTAGAGCTCGAAGTCACGGACTGTGATATTTTTCCCACTTACGGATCCCCATAGTGAAGGCCTATTACTTCCTTCCCAGTTATTTCTGTAAATTAATTTCCATTCCGTAGTTCTGACAGCTATATCCTCAGTTGGCTGTATGAAGTCCCTCTCTTCCCAAAGCGGCCTTTCCACGAAAACATACTTGTTAAAACTTTCGTTATATTTACCCTCAATAAGCGGTTTTATGCTATTTCCTTGTGACTCTACCGGCACGGTTATTCCAAGAAAATCTAACAGCGTAGGCATTATGTCGATGCTCTGAACCTGATTTTCAATAACCCTGATTTTATTCATAGCCGGATTTCAAATCAATAAAGGCGTGTGAGTCTGCGTGTCATAAATGTCATAATGCCAATAGTAGCCATGCTCTCCAAGGTCTTCGCCATGTTCAGCTTGAACTATTATTATGGTATTTTTATCCAACCCAAGATTATGAATCTGCCTGATTACTGCGCCAACATATGAGTCAACGTAACTTACGCCGGCATCATATCTGCCAGTCACAAACGCTTTATCCTCAGTAGTCAGGTTGAAACCATAGTCGATAGGCCTGTCGTACTGCTCTATACCCGGCATCACCGTGCCATTGTACGCTGGCATGTTGTCTGAACTTAGATTATAATATGTTCCATTATAAATTCTCTCGAAGAGCGGATAATCTAAAGAAACATTTTTTAAAGGACCAGAATAATTTTTCGGGTCGAACTCTGATTTCAGCTGTGAAGGAACATTGTCAGCAAAAGGTTCATGCACAGTCCCAATAAGTAGATACAAAAAGAATTTATTATTTTTATTTAAACCAATCCAATTCGTCACATTGTTGAAATCAGGTAAATTTCTGTTTTTTGTGAACTTGAAAGTATTGAAAGCCTTCATGTTGAAAGGGTCGGCGGCAACAAGCTTCAGCCTTGATATCTCAACTGAAGAAGAGAATATTGTAGTATTGTAGCCGTAGATTCTCAGAACGCTAGCTATTGTTGTTGGCGATGAGACAGTATAATTCCCGCCTGTTTCATTGTCCGGAAGTACCTCGTTCGCAAATCCTAGTAAACCGTGAACATGCGGATAAAGTGATGTGTGAACCGACATCTCGCTTATAGGAGTCAGGTATGATTGCGAGATATAATTTGTAAACTTAATTCCTGAGTTCGCGAAATCATCAATGTTAGGTGTTATGTTGCGGCTATATCCATAAGTTCCCAGATGGTCGGCCCTCAGACTGTCGATTGAAATAAGAACAACGTTACAGTTGTTGCATATGTCGTGATTCTGACTGTTCAAAATTATTAATGTAAAAATTGTTGCGAAAAATAAAATAACGACGGCTCGAATCCGCATAATTAAGTAATGTTGAAATCGATTTAATAAGTTTAAAAAAAAGGAGGAAGAAAGAGAAAAAAATTAAATTTTGCCTACAGGCTTTATGAAGCCAATAATGCGATTACCTCTGACGACATTTACCTTCCACTTAAGCCTTCCTCTGATTTTAATTAATTGCATCTGAATCTTCTCTTCCATATCTTTTTCACCTGGACATTGGAATCTTGAAATAACTGTTCAGTTTGAATTGATCGAAGTTTTTTGGCATTCCATCTTCCAAAAAACTTTTTCCGCAACCTCTGCAAAAGACTCGCTTATCTCCAAATCCATCAATAAAACGCATTGTGTGCGGTGAGCTGCATTGGTTGCATTTCATATCAATCAAAAGATAATTGGTGCCCGGAGTATACCACTGTTTCGAGACGTCCGTGCCGGTGAACTATCTAGAAAACTCAGTAAGCCTTATTTTAGCCGAATACGCGACTATTTCATTTTTCCGACGATTTTAATCAATCTTTCCTTAAAAATGTCGATTTCTTTGCCTTTTACTGTGCATGCAGCGGCTTGCCTGTGGCCTCCGCCGCCAAATTCCGCCATAAGTTTTCCCACATCAAACTTACCGCTTTGCATTCTTGCCGAAATCCTATATGTCTTACCCTCCTTCGCTGCGATTAAGATCAATTTTTTAGGATATTTCGTCGATAACCTTGAGGATACGGCGGACTGCATTGATCGATACTTTGATTTGATTCCTGCAAATATCAGACCGTTTGGATAAAACTCCAACTTGATCTCTTTGTTTATTCTCCAGAACTCGTTGCTGTACTTTTTATATGCTTCAGTGACTTTTCCATTTTTTGAAAAATCATCCAAGCTTCTACATTTGCTCAAAATATTGAATGCTTTCAAAGGGCCTTCGACGACAATTGTCGCGTTGAGTCTAGTGGAAGCTCTACCATACTTTGTCATCCAAATCTCTTCTTTCTTTCTCGCATCAACCTCATTTTTATACAAATCCTGAACATCAGAAAACGCGTAATCTCCCACAGTACCAACAATCGCAATCCATTTCTCTTTTTTCAGGTCCACAAAGTCCGAGAAAAGATTATAAGCCGTATAGCTTGTTGGCTGGTAAATTCCTTTTTTTATTAACCGAGGATTTATGAAAGAAATGTTTTCTGACTCCAAATCATCAGACGGGTGATGATCAATTATGAGCATTTTCTTTCTAGTTGTGAGCAAGAACTTTTTCTGTAATGAAGCTGGCACATCAACAACCACACCGGCGCTGAATTTCTTCATGTTCGGTATGCTTTCTTTGAAGAAACTGGGAAATATTTTCGAAAATTCTATCCCCATTTTTTCAAATGCGTGTAAGGTTAACACTCCAGAACTGACGCCATCCGCGTCTTTGTCGAAAACTAAAAAAATCTTGTCTTCAAATTTTAGATTCCTGAGAAAAATTTCAAATCTTTTATAAAATTCATTTTGTTTCATTTTCGGATTTTCCCTCTAACATCTTCTTTATAATTTCATCGTCTAAAAGCGCGAGGTCAGGCGTTTTCTGCGAATAAAGATGAAATTCTGTAACAGCAAGCAAATTGTCAAGGTGATGAAATATCAGCGCCTCAAAATTTCTCGGACTCGTCAATCCAGCCTCACCAGCGTGAGCCGCGACAATGTGGATCACCTCTTCTGGAAATCCCCTTGCGTAGAGTTCTGCAACACCAAGTGTCGTGTGGTCTAAAGTAAGACCGGTATGTTCGACTCCGCCCTTCGACTGCTTGTACTCATACAAATGCATTATGTCGTGAAGAATTGAAGCAGCGATCAGATTGTCTATGTTCAAAGAAATTCCATAATTTTCCTTCAAAACTTCCGCCGTTTTTTCGCATAATTTCGCAAGAGAAATGCTATGATTGAGAATGTCCCTTTCAGCAACGGCCGCCGCCGAGCCGAAAATGATGAGGGGCTTGCCGGCAAGAGCCTGCGTTATGAAATTTGGTATTACGCGCCCGTCCCCGGAGTGCATGCGCGGGCCGTAGGTGTTGAAGATGCGCGCAATGTGCGTGTCCGCGCTCCGCGAGCGGTTGTAAGACATCACGAGCGCTTCGGAGAAGCGCTTTCCCTCGTCATAGCAGCTGCGCAGCCCTATGGGATTCACGTTTCCCCAATAGCTTTCGGTTTGCGGGTGCACTGCAGGGCTGCCGTAAATCTCTGAAGTTGAAGCCTGGAGGAACGAGGCGCCGTTTTTCAGCGCGATTCCAAGCATCGCCTGCGTTCCAATGGAGTTCGCCTCGAGGGTTTCAATCGGGTGCAATTGGTAATGCACCGGGGAGGCGGGGGAAGCGAGGTTGAAGACGTGGGTGAATTCCTTTTCGGTCACGCGGGACGGAAGCGGCCTTGTGATGTCCGCCTCCAAGAACTCAAAACCCCTCTTGCTTTTCAAATGCGAAATATTCTTTTCGCTGCCTGTGAGAAGGTTATCCAGGCACAAAACTCCAAAGCCGTTTTCAAGAAGGGCCTCGCAGAGGTGCGAGCCGATGAAGCTCGCTCCCCCGGAAACGAGCGCGGATTTCACTTCAATTCACTTTCCACGAGCTTTTTCAAAAACGAGTCGAAGTCCCCGAGCTCGGGCCTGTTCACGGCAAAAGCGAGAACCGTCTTGAGGTATTCCGTTTTGTCCCCAACGGTGTACCACTTTCCCTCGAGCTTGAGGGCGAAGACGTTGCTCTGCTTGCACAGGGTGTTCAGGCCGTCGGTTATCTGCAACTCGTTGTTTTTGCCGAAGGGAGTCTGGTGCAATATTGGAAAAATTTCGGGTTTTATCACGTATCTCCCCAAAATCGCGAGGTTGCTTGGCGCAGTTCCGGGAGCCGGCTTTTCCACGAGGCCCTCCACCAGGCAGGGGTTGGAGTAGTTCTTGGCCTTCACGACCCCGTAGCGGCTCGTCAGCTCCGGTAGGACTTCCTCGACCGCAATCACGCTGGCATCGTACCTGTCGTGCACGTCGAGCATCTGCCTCAGCGCGGGCACCTTGGATTTCACCAGGTCGTCGCCGAGCATGAGCGCGAAGGGCTCGTTTCCCACGAATTTTTCCGCGCACAGGACGGTGTGCCCGAGCCCGAGCGCCCCGGAATCACTATAACTTTCGTGTGCCTGTGCCTCCGCGCGAACTCCCCCGCGATTTTTGGGGTATTATCGGAGCAGTTGTTGGGAACCACTATGAGCTCGAAGCGGGAAAAGTTTTTTTGCAGGTAATCGTGGTAGCTGCTGAGCACGCCCGCGAGGCGCCCCTCCTCGTTATAGGCGTTATAGGCGGGAATCACAAGGGAAAGCTCGCGCCTCATTTTTACACCGTTTCATTTTTTTGCGACGCAGACTATGCTCAGCCCGAATGGAAGCCCCAGCCCGGCGACGACGAGCCTGTTCTCGGCGAGCATTATCAGCTTGAACAGCGAATTGAGCGGCTTGGGCAGGGGCTTGAGCTCGGTGGTGTGGTTGATTCGGGCGCCGCCCGAGCGCCTTTTCTTGAAAATCCTGACCAGGGCGATGAGTGGGAAAAGCGTGGCGTTCCAGTAGCTTATCTGCTCCACCTTAAGGCCGCTGCCCTCAATGAGTTCCCTCAGCCCGCCGATCGAGTACCGCCTGTAGTGGCCGAGGACCTTGTCGTGCTCGCTGAAAAGGAACTGGTGGGCGGGAACCGAAATTATCGCGTGCCCCCCCTCCCTGAGCGACGCGTGGATGTTCCTCACCGCGGGTTTCGGGTCCCTTATGTGCTCGAGGACGTCGAGGCATATGGCGCAGTTAAAGCTCCTGAACCCCTTCTTGGTGATGTCGCCGAAAACGACGTTTTTCCCGAGTATTTTTTTCGAGTAGCTTATCGCGTGAGGGGAGTTGTCTATGCCCATGACCGAAAAGCCCGAGTTCGAGAACTCCAGGAGGTTCCTTCCCGTGCCGCACCCGACGTCGAGGACCGAGCCCCCCTTGGCGAATTTCTTTGCAAGGCCGAGGACGAGGTCCCTTTTCGAGGAATACCACCAGTTGTAATTTTCGGTCCTGTGCATCAGTTCGTACTCTGATTTGGACATCGGCTGCATTGATACCACCAAAAAGCAAAATCGTTTTAAGGCGAGCATCAGCCTGCGCGCTCTCATATTTCGAGCTTGACCGGCTCCCTTGCAAAGAGCGCAAGGCCTATTACCGCGAAATAGCGCTTCTTAAAAACAACCAAGCTTGCTCACGCCCTTGCTTTTTTGTTCGGGTTTAACCTAAACCACTCAATTGTTTTTTTTAACCCTTCTTCCAGCGCGACCTTGGGCTCCCAGCCCAAAATTTTTTTTGCCTTCGAGATGTCGGGCTTCCTGCGCTCGGGGTCGTCAGCGGGAAGGCCCTCGAAAACCAGTTCGGACTTAGAGCCGGAAAGCGAAATTATTTTTTGCGCGAGTCCGAGCATTGTTAGCTCGGTGGGGTTGCCGAGGTTAATGGGCCCGTGCTCTTCCGAGCCAATCGCAAGCATGAGGCCGCGCACCAAGTCATTTACATAGCAGAAGCTGCGGGTTTGCTTGCCCGAGCCGAAAATGGTGCGCGCGTTTTTCAAATCTTCCATCGGATATTTCTGAAAATCTTTATGAGACAGCTGAGGATTTTTTAGAAATTCCACTAGCTTTTCTCGCAAATCTTTGTTCTTTACTTTCTGCGCTAATTCTATGAATTCTTTCATTTTAACCAAACAGTGCACTCAGTCCAGCAGCTGCCTCGTCGGCTTTCTTCTCGTCTTCTTCAGCTTTCTTCTCTTCCTTCTTTTCTTCGCTTGGTGCAGGCGCAGCAGAAACCACTGCGGCTTGCTTCATAACTTCGTCGATATTCACTCCATCAAGACTTGCGACGAGAGCCTTTACTTTTGATTCGTCCACCGAAGAGCCTATGCTGTTCAAAACTTTCTTTATATTTTCTTCGTTGATTGGCTGCTTTGCATCATGCAACATGAGTGCTGCGTATACTTCTTGCATTTTATTTTCCTCCATTTTGTGTCAGTTTCTCTATCGCGCTGGCTTCTCTAGCGGCCTTCGCAAGTAAGAAACCGATATTATCCTTAGTTGGATATGAAATTGAAACAGAAAGATTTAAAGCATTTCCGAATGCTTCCTTGAGCTTGTTTATGTATCCTTCACCGACAAGACTCAGAGAATCCTTGTTGTAAATCATTCTGTTCTCAAAAATAGCAACAATGTTAACACCAATCAACATTGGTTCTATATTCAGCTTTCTTAATGCGTTCGCAAGCGGTTTTGAAATAACTGCTCCCTTCTTTGCTACAACGACATCCTTTTTCACCGCAATCTTACCTTCTTCAACTCCAGCCGGAATTCCAACTTTGGTCAGCTCAGAAATCGCCGGTCCTGGCAAAAGATTTGTCGGTCCCGCAGAGACTTGAATGTCATGAGGAGCTATATCACCTTCCTTTGCAGCCGCCGGAGTTTTCACTTTATCAACAATAGCGTAAAATTTAAATGGATTTAGTTTTGTCATAAATACTGCGGGCTGCTTGGGAACACTTTCTAAAAGTTTTTGCATCCCTTCTTTCTTTGAGCTTTGTAAAGCGCGGATCAAAATTGTTTTTTTCGTGATTTTTATCGATCCATCTTCCTTTAATTTCTTTTTTACATTTTGCAAAGGCCTTGATGGGAGCTTGAACATGTCTATTATTCCTATGACTGGATATTCATCAATTATTTTGCTTAATTTCTGAACTTCCGTAGCTTTCTGTTCCTTTGTCATTTTACATCTCCACCTTCATCGGCTTGCTCATTGTCATCTTCATCATGACCTTTCCGATATTGCTCTTTCCTTTTGGCAACCTTTTCTCTAAAAACTGTAATACGGATTCTATGTTTTCAGCCAACTCCTGATCGTTCATATCCTCTTTTCCGACTATTGTCTGAATTACCGGCGCATCCTTTATCCTGATTCTCACGGCCCTTTTGTAATTTTTCACTAATGTTTTAGGATCACCAATTATGATTTTTGGCAGTTTCCCACGAGGACCCACAAACTGACCCAGAACTTTACCTACAACCGGCATCAGTTTTGCTTCCGCAAGGAAAAAGTCAGTTTTCGCAACCAGTTTCTTAGCTTTTCTTTTGTTCTTCGCTAAATCGTTCACTTGTTCTTTTGTAAGAACGTCTGTACCCACATCTTTGATGTTGTCGGCAAAAATTATTACGCTGCTTTCTCTTCCCTTACCATGCGGCAGTATGACTTCATCGGTGAATTTGTTTTCCGGCTTTTTCAAATCAAATTCCTTCAAGGAAACAATTAGATCAAGACTTTGAGAAAACTTTTTCTTTTCAGATTTTTCTCTCAAATTTTTTATTGCATTCAATATTTTTTCATTAGCCAATTTTTTCACTCTCCTGCCGAAGCAGTAACTTACGAGTTAACTCTTAATACAACAGCAAGATATTTAAACTTTTTTCGTATACTTTGTCACAAGATAATCCGTCGCTATATGTGCAATACCAGACACCGCGCCCTAGGGGCCTTGCAAATATAACCAAGAATAAACGCAGAGACCGGATCATGAAAAAGTATTCTATGACCTTTCCCCAGATATTTAGTTGGCCAATCGAGTGCGGCGTGCGTCTTATCGCATTCATATCCAGTAATCAGCTTACTCACCAATCTGTGAACTTCTCTGCTTGGCATTTTACTAAAATACATTCAGAGAAATTTTGTAAATTTTCCACCACTTTGCAAGGTGGCTTACTTTATTTGAGAATCGAACTTTCCTTCTTCGATATCCTTAATAACTTCTTTTGGTTTTTTGTTTTCAACAAGAATCGGCATGCTCGCCGCAGTTCCTATCACTTGCTTGACGGCTGCTTTCAAATCCTTTGCGTACAGATTTTCCTGTTTCATTTTTGCGATTTTAACAACTTGATCAAAATTGAGATTTCCAACATTAGTCTTTCCCGCAGTTTTTTCCTCTTCTGTTATTTTCGCAGTTTCAACTCCCAACTCTTTTTTGATTAATGAAGCCGTTGGTGGAGTGCCTACCGTTATTTCTACTTCCTTCGTTTTTTTGTCGATAATTATTTTCACCGGCACTTTCATTCCTGAGAATTCCTTTGTTTTGTCATTGATTTTCTTGAAAACGTCTTGGATGTTTACTTTCATTTGCGACAGTCTCGGAGCTAAAGCGGCTCCTGGCGTCGCCTTTCCACCATCAACCAATGCGTCTATTATTTCCTTATCAGCCATACTCTCACTATAGAATCAATTAATTTAAACCTTAGCCTTTTCCAAAACTTTCACAAATTCCACGCTTACTGTGACGGGAATCGGGACCGCAACTTCCAAGAGTTCGATTGTGACTTCTCTCTTTGTTTTGTCGTATTTTGTCACTTTTCCTTTTTCTCCTTTGAACGGCCCACCAATAATTTCAACTATGTCTCCGTTTGTCAATTCTATCTCAACGGTTTTAGGTTCGAGGAATCTCTGTATCTGCGACATCTCGACTGGTTTCTTAATTATCCCGCGAATATGCGGAACCATTTGTACTGCCTTTTCCACGTCTTTGATGTCACCTTCTATAAAAACATAACCCTTGATTTCTTCAGGATGAAGAACTGACTGGATCTGCAGATGCTCTATCTTGGTTTTTGTAGCGATTGTGTCGAGAACTATGTTTTCCCTTCCCACTACGGTCTTCACAGTATAAATCATTTTTTCACAATCCGAGCAAAACGGCCACCATATACAGCGCCAATCCCAAAAAACCTATTATTGCGGTTCCAATGGCGCAGATTTTCGCCACAAAAATATAGTCTGACCACTTCGGTTTCTTGACCACTGTCAAAATCCTTCGATAATTTTCAAGCCTTTCTTTTATATTGAACTGCATCAGAATCAACTATATTTTATACAAACTCAACGTCTAAAAGCTTTTCTATGTCCTTTCTTTCTTCCTTGATCCAAGGCTTTTCCGAGCTGTATATCTGCGGAGATTTGACTCCGGTAATAATCAGCATGGCTCTTACCGATTCGCCCAAATCTTTCGAAATCTGCGCTCCCCATATAATTTTCGCATCCGGAGCAAGTTTCTGAGAAACATTTTCAACAATCTGCTGAGCTTCGCGTATTGTGATATCAGGACCGCCAATGACGTTGACTAGAGCCCCTTTCGCACCGCTAACATCCACTGAAATCAGAGGATTGCTGAGAGCTTTTTCCACGGCTTCCACAGCCCTGTTGTCCGTTTCGCTTTCACCCATTCCAATCATTGCCATCCCGCTCTCGGACATTACCGTTCTCACATCGGCAAAATCGAGATTTACAAGTCCGGGCTTTGTGACCAATTCCGCAATCCCCTTCACCGCGTTAACCAAAACCTCATCAGCAACTTTGAAAGCGGTTTGAAGCGAAACGTCTGGAACAATTTCCAGCAGCTTGTCGTTTGGAATAACTATCAGAGTATCGACGAGCCCTTCAAGATTTGCCAATCCTTCTTTCGCATTGTTCATCCTCGTCTTTCCTTCCATTCCAAAAGGCAGAGTGACAATACAAACGGTCAGCGCACCCATTTTTTTGGCTACTTCAGCAATGACAGGCAAACTTCCAGTTCCTGTCCCGCCTCCAAGCCCACACGTCAAAAATACCATATCTGCTCCCTGCAATGCTTTTTTAATGTCTTCTTTGCTTTCTTTCGCGGATTCCATCCCGACTCTTGGGTCGGCTCCTGCACCAAGTCCTGATGTTAGTTCTTTTCCAATCAAAACTTTTTTATCAGAATCAGTATAAAGCAAATCTTGTGCATCAGTATTGACCGCAACGGTCTCCGCTCCAACAATTCCAACCTGCATCAGTCTTGTGATAGTGTTATTACCGGCCCCGCCCGCACCAACGACTTTAATCTGCGTTTTTCTGCTCTCCAGAATCTGTCTCAATTCGGCATCCGCAGCCGCAGTTCTGTCGGTTTGCATCCCCCTTTCTGAAATTTGTTTAATTCCCATTAGAAACATCTCTTAATTATTTCCGAAAGCAAAAATAAATGCTTAATTCCCTTTTTCAAAGACTTCGACGAACTTCACTTTCTCCATTCCAACCCACTTTATAACAGTGTCCGCTATATTTTGTTTCGCTTCATTCAAAATGTCGAACTTTTTAGTGAAACTTATCTCGACCTCATTCCCTTTTATGTCGGCGCTGACATCTTCCTTAGACACTCCTATGAAATAATATACCACAGCTTTAACTTTTTCTGGATTTTCAGCTATTTTTCCGACGACTTCGATTTCGTACGTCAATGTTTTGCCGGCAAGCGGATGATTGAAATCTATCCTCACCCTTCCGCCATCAGCGCTCAGCACCTTTCCTCGAAGCCTATTTATTGTGACATACTCACCGACTTGCGGTTCCAAGCCCTGCTCGTGAAATCTTGCTTCCGGGAGGAGCTTGATCAGTTCCTCGCTTCTTTTGCCGAATGCTTTTTCAGGCGGGAGCTCTATAGTCTTCTTCTGTCCGACTTCCATTCCTTTCACTGCTTCATTGAGCCCAGGCAGGACAAATTCGGCATCGACAATTATTGGAACAGGGCCGTATTTGAACTCTGACTTGTAAGCGCCTTCTTTTTTTGCAACATCTTCTTTTGTTATGTCGAAAATTTCATTTGTGTCTTTCACTTTTCCGACATAATCGATAAGAACAAATTCCCCGGTTTTCATCATATCTTCATAAATTTGTTGTTTAACTATTTAAACAGAAAAACATGTTATGTACACATGAGTCACATAATAGTTAATCAAAATGATATTTTGGAAACATTCTCAACTAGATATAAAAGAACAGCAAGAGATTATTTTAAATTTTTAAAGGCGAAGGACAAGATGTCATTGATTGAAATCTCGCGAAAATTGAAACGACCGTATAGAACAGTTCAATCTTGGAAATATGGTGCTAAGCCACCACCAATAAAATTTATGGAATCACTACAACGCAAAAAACTGTTACCATTTATAATGAATGAAGATAATGCAAAATTTATTTTACTAGTGAAATGTTTAGCATTTGTTTTTGGGGATGGACATATCAAAAAGAATGGAAAAGAGGCCACGTTTGCAGGTCAAAAAAAGGACTTGATAGTTTTACAAAAGGAAATTCAGAAAGAATTTAATGTTCATTGTCGTTTGGATCCAGTTGGAAGTGCATATCACCTATCAATTCCAGCGATTGTCACAAGAATAATTACAGCTATGGGTGCTCCCAAGGGCGATAAAGTTATCCAAAATTTTAAATTACCCAAATGGATTTTCGAAGCTAGTAAAAAAACAAAAAAGGAATTTTTGGGAACTCTATTTGGTAATGAAGGTAATGCAATAGTTAGGGACTATCATACAAAAAATGCATTCTATCCACCACATTTTCCAATGAGTAAAGCTTTGAAATATGAAAAAAGCCACATGTTATTTTTGCATGAAATTAAAAAAATGTTATCTGAGTTTAACATTGAGACTTCTGCGGTTATTAAATATGGATTCTACAAGCGTGAAGATGGTGTACTAGTAAGAAAATATGGTTTCCATGTTAATAGGAACCTTAAAAATCTAATCAATTTTCTTCTGATAATCGGTTTTAATTATGCTATCGATAAAAAAACAAGATATGAGAGACGACTAATGAACAAAAAACCTTTCTTAGAAAAGAGATTAGATGATATTTTGCTTTATGAAAAAGTTATAAAATTAAGAAAAAATGGATATGGAAGTATTATGATTTCTCGAAAATTGGGGTTGAATAAAAAAAACAAATATAGAATACATCACTGGGTTTATAATAATGTGAAACCACTTAACATGGAATCTAAGAAAGAAATTAAAAAACTACTTGATTTTTTTAATACCACCGCATAATTTGCAAAAACCACTTTTTGGATCAATATCATTCGGGCAACATCTACTTCCGCACGCTTTGCATGTGTACAGGCCGGGAGTAAATCTTCCGCATGACTCGCACATTCCTCCGATTGCCATTACAATCATTTCTCTTATAAATTTTTAAATGCCGGAGGTGCGATTCGAACGCACGAAGGGACTAACCCACAGGATTTCTTCTTTCATCTTTTGTTCAACACTTAAGATTTGAAAATCTTAAGTCCTGCGCCATTGCCAGACTAGGCGACTCCGGCATCTATAGAAATAAGATATGCTTTTAATTTAAATTTACTTTAATTTGCCGACGGCTTTCTCGAATTCGCTTGCTTTTTCTTCCAGATATTCCGCCGCTGAAATAACTATGTCCTCAGGACTAAGACCGGAAACGGTCTCCACGTTAAAAGTGAAATTACTTCCGTCATACTTGTATCCTACGACTGCAGCCTGCCATTTTGCGTGCATTCTTCCGTTTCCCAATTGAGCTATCGCCTCGAACTGTATTTCATCAGGCGTATCAAACAATTCCGTTATCGGAATCTTATCAAAAACTGGCTGAACATCCTTTGCCTTGCTCTTCAGATCCCCGGAATAAACGACGCATACCCCTTTCTTTTTCAAAACCATCTCGACTTGACATCGACTGCATCCTTTTCCCTTGCAGTTATCACATGTTGCGTTCATGTTGTAAGCCTTCCTGTCGAATGCTAGCGGAACCTGGCCAAGCCTGTTTGCGACCAGTTCATCAGGGAGGGAAGAGTCGTTCCTTTTGAAATCTACAAACTCAATCGCCATCGTGGAGATTTCAGAAATCATTATCCTTCGCAACTCGTTTGCAAAATTATGATTCGCTTCTTCGACTTGAAAATTCATTTCGTCTTTGTTTCTTTTCAAAATCTTCATTTTCATTGTATCACAAATTAGTTTTTAATTATTTTAAACCCTTCTTCCCCTTCTACCGCCCGGTCTTCGCGTTGTGTCGTGAGGAATAGGAGTCACGTCTTCAATCATTCCGATTTTTAACCCTGACCTTGCTAAAGCTCTGATTGCCGGCTGAGCTCCAGCACCAACTGATTTGCTCAAATGACCACCAGCAGCACGAACTTTGATATGCACTCCTGTTATCCCTTTTGCAATCGCGTCTTCAGATGCTTTCTTCGCGGCTTGCATCGCTGGAAACGGCATTCCGCCCTCTCTGCCTTTGTCGGAAATCATGCCGCCGGAATATCTTGCGATGGTTTCCCCGCCAGTGATGTCTGTGATATGGATGATTGTATTATTTGTGGTGCTAAAAATGTGAGCTATCGCCCATTTCTTATCGTCCTTCATGCAACAGCCTTCTTTATCGGAATTGTGGCCTGAATTTTATCTTCTTCTGCCCTTTGTACAAGATAACTAGGATAAACTATTCTTTTTCCGTTAATCGTAATGTGTCCGTGCACAATCACCTGTCGTGCTTGTTTCGGAGTCGTGCAGATTCCTTTCCTGACCAAAATTGTTTGCAATCTTCTTTCCAAAAATTTTTCTGTTGTCAGGCTCAAAACATCGTCAAGAGTGTTTCCCTCGCTCAGCAAACCATATCTGACAAGTTTATCAACCAAAGCCTTTTCTTTTTCTTTGTCAGTTTTTGCCGCCAGTTCTCTTGCCAATCGTCTGAATTTTCTCGAAACTGTCTCGCTTCTCCAGATCTCCCTCTTTTTCTTCAGCCCGTAAGTTTTCACAGTTTCCCTCTCTCTTTCTATTCTCTCCTTGTCCCAACCTTTGATAGGCGTTTTGTAATTCTTTCTTATTCGTCTCATTTCTTCTTCTCCTCTTTCTTCTCTTCAGCAGCCGCTGGCTTTGCAGCTTGCGCTAGGACCGACTTTCTGATAACACCGACAACCCTTCCCTTTCTGAAAGAGCTTCTTGTTCTCTGACCCCTCACCGGAAGGCCGAGCATGTGTCTCACACCCTTGTAAGACCTCATATCAATCATTCTTTGAATGTCGAATTTTCTTGTGACTTCAAAGTCGACTCCAGAAAAATGAACATCTTTCCCGGTTTCCCTGTCCTTTCTTCTGTTCAACATCCAAGGAGGGATTCCATAATTCTGCGGATATTTGATTACATCTTCAATTTTGTGAATGTCTTCTTCATGAAGAGAACCAAGTTTTACTGACCCGTCATATCCGGACGCAGAAATAACGGCTTTACCCATTGCATAACTGACACCCTTTATCCCGCGAATCGCTCTTTCAAGAGGCTTATCACCATCTAAATCAGCTCCGAGAACACGGACGATCGCTCTGAGATCTTTGCTTTCAATCCTCTGTTTCTCAGGCTTCTTCGCTTTTTTAAATTCTTTCTTCTCTTCCTTTTCATCTTCCATTGGTTTTAGTTTCGTTGTCCCCAATTCGACACCTTATTTATAGTTCTATAATAATCAGTTGAAATACTTTTTAAGCTTTTAGAAATGGACTGAGCGGGATTTGAACCCGCAACTTCTGCCAATCTGGATTGTTTGCCATGGCAGCGGTCTACCGTTGACCTATCAGCCCGTAATAAACAATATGAACTATCAAAGAATTAGAAACTTACTTTCGCCTGGTCCACTTTCTTTTCTTGGCTTCTCTTCCCATCATATAATTTTTTTCGCATTTTGAACTGTCAAAATAAAAGATTGTACCATCATTTTCCACATACATCTTCCCACTACCGGGTTTCAAATCCTGTCCGCAAAAATAGCACTTCACTTTTACTACCTCTCAGCCATTTTTCCGGCCATTTCCATCTCTGTTTCTCTCAACATGAGTATGTCGCCGATTCTGATTGGGCCTAACACATTTCTTGTTAATACTTTCCCCTTATCTAGTCCTGATAAAACCTTGCATCTTACTTGCATGACTCCTCTAACTCCAGTTCTTCCTAAGAGTTGCAAAACTTCTGCAGGAGACGATTCGGCAGCCATAACTACACTTTAGCTTCGTTCAACTTTTTAAGAACTTCCTTCAAAAGCTCTTTGCCTTCTCCGATCTCGACCAAAGAAATCGCAGCACAGGGAACATCTATTCCCGAAGCTCTGCCAAGTTCCATTTTGCTTTGAACGTATGCATAAGGAATCTTTTTCTCATCGCATAAAACTGGAAGGTGCATAACGACTTCAGGAGGTTCGACGTCATTTGCTATAACGACCAACTGTGACTTGCCTTTTTCAATCGTTTTGGTAGTCTCGTTTGTTCCTCTTCTAATTTTCCCGCCATTTTTGGCAGCTTCGACTAACTGGAGGACTTTTGCATTCAGGTCTTTTGAAACTTCTATTTTAGGCATCATCTCACCTTATTCCTTAATTCTATTTGTGTGAATAATATAAAACTATATCTTTATCTGCTTTATCGACTCTGCAGAATCCGATTCGAACAAATTGAACTAGCTGGTTGACCTTGAGTTTGGCGACATTCCTCTCTGCAATCCCTTCTTTCGTGCTTCCGTCAGGCATGACAACCCGTATCTTCACATTTTTTTCCGACACCCACTGTATTTTCTGAGACTCGAACTTCACGTCGGCAGAAATGAATTTTGCGTCCTTCTTGAGAATTACTGTACCCAGGTTGATTAGCCCAACCTCGTTGTTCTGATACTTTTCGAAGTCTGCTTTTTCAACAAAAATTTTTGAAGTCACATCAATCTTCCTCGTTTTCTTCTTGTTTTCGGGATGCAGCGGCGATTCCACAAATTTCACTTTCGGCAGATTCTTTATTGTGATTTCTTCAGGCTCTAAAACTGCGAAATATCTGTTTGCTTTCTGGTCTATTATTTTCCTGTTTTCGGCTTCGAGCGGCTCCCAAGTAAGAACTGCTTCTGTCTTTGTTACTCCAGTTGAAGTCAAAAATTCAGTGATTGCCTTCGGCACAAAGCCTCTTCTTTTCAACGCGACAATTGTGGTGAGCCTTGGGTCATCCCATCCTGACAATTGTTTAGTCTCAATCATCTCTCTGATTATCCTTCCAGAACTTGGAATACCTTCAATGTTGAATCGTCCGATTTCTATAATATATGGCGGCTTCGCTCCTAGGATTTTCTGAATATGCTGCTGCAGCTCTTTTCTCAGCTCGAATTCCTTGCTTCGCACTCTGTGTGTCACACCTTCCCAGATGTCGAGCATTGAAGTTGCAAAATCGTAGATTGGCCACAATCTGAACTTGCTCCCAGTTCGCGGATGCGGTGCGTCAATTATCCTGATTATCGCGGGATCGCGCATTGTTGAGTTCGGATGCTGAATATCAATCTTGAGCCTAACTATCGCCTCGCCCTCTTTCATCTTGGTCATTTTGCCCCACATCTTCAGATTTTCCTCGACCGATTGCATTCTGTGTATGCATACATCTCCAGCCTCCCTCTTCCTTTTGATTTCCTCCTGCTTACAAGTGCAAACGTACGCCAGATTTTTTGCAAGAATCTGCTCAACAGTGCTGTAATAATCTGGAATATGATTGGAGAGATAATCCAGCTTGTCCCATTTGATTCCAAGCCATTTCAATCCATCCATTATTATTTTGTAATATTCTTTTTTCGCCAGTTCCGGGTTGCTATCTTCAAATCTTAGAATGAATTTTCCCTTGTATTTTTTAGCATACATGAAGTTGACTAAAGCAGCTTTCGAGGCGCCTAAATGCAGATATTTGCTGGGCTCTGGAGGGAATGCCGTCACAACCTTTCCGATTTTTGCCCCAGGCAACTCTGGCAATTCGTACTTTTCTTCCACTGACTTTTTTCCTATCTTGATTCCAAACGCATCTAGCCTCTTCTTTTGTTCTTCAGCAGACATTTTGTTGACTTCATTCACGACTTTTGATATCTCCTTCATTACTTCCTTTATCTTGTTCTTCACAGCTTGATCTTCGGCTATCATTTTCTTCAAAACTGCCTGGACATCGGCCTTACCACCATGCTCAACAGCGTTTATCACAGCGTGTTTTAGAATAGAATCTTTCATTAGTAGAGAGTTGTGTTGCTAAATTAATAAATCGTTCTGATTATATTCTGCAGACTATAGTTTGCCTAAAAAGATATGTCAAAATATATAATATTTGATATATTGGTTTTAAACATTTTTATACTTTATATATGTTTTGTTACTATATTTCAGAAACATATATCAAAAACAATATGTTATACCTATAAATATAGGCATTTTGAATTATTTAGTAAGAGTGTGACATGTTTGGTTAAGGAAAAAATACTTCCACGTATTTTTCTTAGACCTAAACCGATCAGAATGCTCACAAGTCTGCGAAGCGGACCGAAATATGCGACGATTCTTTCAAAGGACATAGACATAACATATTCTCATACTGTAAAATTGCTTGATCAGTTCAAGACTTTTGGCTTGGTGGAATTCGAGAAGAAGGGAAGGATCAAAATTGTGAAGCTTACTGAAGACGGACAGGATTTGGCTCATGCGTTTGAAACTGCAATGATGAAACTTGCTAAAATCAAAGAAAAGAGCTAGAGCGAATCTAAAGGATTTTTCACTTTCTTGAGTTCTGCTGTGGAAACATGTGTGTATATCTGCGTCGTGCTGAGGTTTGAGTGGCCAAGCAATTCCTGAATCTTTCTTATATCTTCCCCGGATTCGAGCAGGTGAGTCGCAAAGGAATGGCGCAAAGTGTGGACATGAACCGATTTTTGAATTCCGGCCTTTTTCGAGACGTTAGAGATTACTTTCTGCACAGCCCTTGCTGACATCTTCCCATTCCTGCCATCGAAAACAAAATTGTCATTCGTTTTTCCATTTACGAAGCCTTTCAGTTCATCAATCATCGCGTTCGGCAAAATAAATATCCTATCCTTGCCTCCCTTTCCGCTGCGAACCCATCCAATATTTTCATTAAACTCCAAATCACCGACTTTCAAACTAATCAATTCATTAAGCCTCAGTCCTGATGAGTAAAGCAGTTTGACCATTATCTTGTGCTTCTTGTTCTCTACCGAATCAATGAGCTTTCTCATTTCATCTCTAGTCAAGACAGTCGGAAGTTTCCGTGCGACTTTCGGAGTTTCAAGATTTACAATGTTTTTTTTCATCACACCATCATAATAGAATTTCAGCGCGGCTTTTATCAGAACAATCGACTTCGGCGCAAACTCGTCGGACATTTTCTGTGCGATGAACTTTCTGATGTCGTCTTCAATTATATCCTGCGGACTCTTCTTAGTGAAGTCCAGCAACTTCTGATTCCAAAACAAGTATGCTTTGACTGTTTGCGCAGAGAAACCACGAAGCTTCAATTCGGTTTCCAAATCCTCAAGCATAGTATATTATATTGTTTCGTGTGTTTATTTTGATTAAACGAAATCTTTTTATATATTTTCTATACTATAAAATCGCATGAAGTCCGGAAAAAAGTCCGCAAAAATGAGCAAGTCTTTAGCAAGACCCACTGTGAAGAAGGCAAAATTAGTGAAGAAAGAGGGCTACTATGACAAATTCGACGAAAAACCTTATTCTGGTCCTGAAGTCTCCGTGGCTGTTGTATTA
>Ga0315281_10000919_pt1 | contig 42352 bp, 40 predicted proteins | sample YL17G07_0_MG_FD_204540 | JGI IMG/M metagenome (GOLD analysis project Ga0315281, IMG submission 204540) | Sediment microbial communities from Yellowstone Lake, YNP, Wyoming, USA - YL17G07_0 | ecosystem: Environmental > Aquatic > Freshwater > Lake > Sediment | place: USA: Wyoming | collected...
AGGCGCGCACCGGTATTATCGGCGACATCAAGCCTTGTACGAAGCTGTATCATGTGCGCGCTCCCCGAACCTCAAACTTCCAATTGCCATACTCCATGATTGATGGCCCTTTTTAGGGTGGAATTCTGTATCTGTTTTGACTTTTGGATTTTGACGTTCTACTCCGTCGCAGTCCGCGATACGTCATGCTGCTCTTCCATCACGTCTGTTTTCGCATCTGCAGGGGGGGCTTCTGCCGACACCCCCCGTATCTCCTCCTGCAGCTCGCGTATCTCATCCTCGCTTCTCCCCGGCGCTTCGATGCCTTTGCCCTTTTTCACAATTTCAATCAGTCTCCACCGCTTGAGCCTGCTCAACGGCCTGCACTCCATGATGCGCACGATATCGCCCGGATGCGCCTCCTCGCGCTCGTCGTGAACATAGCACCTGGAAACCGCTCGAACGACCTTGTCATAGAACCGGTGCCGGTAGACGCGTTCCACATCCACCACGAGTGTCTTCTTCATTTTGTCGGCTACCACCGTGCCGACACGCTCCTTTTTCTTGCCCCTCGCCTGAATGGTCATGATGCCGTGCGCTCCTTGTCGCGAACCGGGCTCGCCGTACGCGTTCCCCTCACAATCGTGAGAACCCGGGCGATATCCTTCTTTATCTCTCTCACCCTGCTGTACTGCTCCATCTGTCCGGTCATCGCCCGCACATTGAGGTTGAACAATTCCTCACGCCAGGTGGTGAGGAGATGATTCAACTCCTCTGCTGTTTTCTCCCTCATTTCCTTCGCCTTCACCGCCACCTCACTAGTCGTGCATCGTCGTTCGTATCTCGTATTTCGTATCTCGTATATCGCCACGAACTACGATGTGCGAACGACGATATACGAACGACGAATTACGATATCTTGCCCCGCGACACAAATCGCGTCTTGATACCCAGCTTTGCTGCCGCCCGGCTCATCGTCTCCTGAGCCATGCCCTCGGGGATTCCGTCTATTTCGAAGATGATCCTCCCCCTCTTCACCACCGCCACCCAGGTCTCGGGCGGCCCCTTGCCTTTCCCCATCCTGGTCTCCGCCGGCTTCTTGGTCACCGGCTTGTCCGGGAATATCCGTATCCAGACCTTCCCACGGCGCTTCATATGCCGCGTGATGGCAACCCTCGCCGCCTCGATCTGCGTGGTGGTAACCCACGCGCTCTCGAGTGACTGGAGGCCGTATTCGCCGAAGGTAACCGTGGTTCCCCTCGTCTCGTGCCCCTTCATCGAACCCCGCTGGGCCTTTCTGAACTTACTCTTTTTTGGCTGGAGCACCATGTCCGGTTACCTCCCTCCCCAACATCTTTTCCCCCTTATAAATCCACACCTTGACGCCGATCTGCCCGTAGGGCGTGTGCGCCTCGGTGAAACCATAGTCAATGTCGGCGCGCAGGGTGTGCAACGGTATCTTCCCCTCCCGGTACCCCTCGGACCTGGCTATCTCAGCCCCACCGAGGCGGCCGGCGCAATTGATCTTAACCCCCTGGGCGCCCGCCTCCATTGTGAGCGACACCGCCCGCTTCATCGCCCTGCGGAAGGAAACCCTTTTCAGCAATTGGAGCGCCACGTTCTCCGCGACGAGCTGTGCCTCGAGCTCCGGTTTCTTTATCTCGCTCACGTCCAATACGATCTCCCGGCCGGATAGTTCCGCGAGATCGTCCCGGAGCTTGTCGATCTCCGAGCCCTTTCTGCCGATCACAATTCCCGGCCTCGCACTCCATATAGTGATCCTGACCTTCTTCCCGTATCGCTCAATGCAAATGCGCGCGACACCGGCGAGACTGAGCCGCTCCTTGATATGGTTCCGTATTTTGATATCCTCGTTGAGGAGCGCGCCGTACTCGCGTTTGCCGGCATACCACTTCGACCGCCACTCTTGATTAATGCCAAGCCGCAAGCCGATAGGATTTACTTTCTGCCCCAATGCGCACCTCCCCTTCGTTAGTAATGACAAATGACAAAATTCGAATGACAAAACCTTATATGTTTTGACATTTGTCCTTTGGTATGTGTCATTAATTTGTCATTTGGTATTTGTTATTTTATATTCGCTCTCTCCCGCCCGCTTTTCTTCTGAGGGAGCGGCTTTGCCTTCTCCTCCTGCTCCTCGAGGACGATGGTGATACGGCTCGTCCGCTTCCTGATTATTGTTGCCCGCCCCATCGCGCGGGGCATATATCTCTTGAGTGTCGGCCCCTCATCAACAAAGGCCTCCCTCACCACGAATCCCTCAGGCTTATCGCTCGCCGCGGCATTCGCCATGGCCGATACGAGAATTTTTCTCACCGGATGAGCCGCCCTCTTGCGGCAGAGGCCCAGCGTGTTCAACGCGTCGGTGAGACTCCTCCCGCGGATGAGATCAACCACGAGGCGCGCCTTGCGCGGCGCCACCCGTATATAATTACCGACTGCCCTTGATTCTTTCATTATATATATTCCGTATTTCGCATCTCGTATTTCGCATCTCGTACTTTATGGTTTGCGAACGACGAGATACGATATGCGAACGACGTTATTTAACGGCGACCGCCTTCTCCGTGTGAAAGCCATGCTTCCTGAACGTGCGCGTGGGGGAGAATTCACCGAGCTTGTGCCCGACCATGCTCTCCGTGACAAACACAGGAATAAATTTCCTCCCGTTGTGCACCGAGAAGGTGTGTCCAACGAAGTCAGGGATAATCATGCTCCTCCTCGCCCAGGTCTTAACCGGCCGATGTTCATTCAGCCGATTGAGCCGCTCGACCTTCTTGAGCAGCTTCTCGTCTACAAACGCACCCTTCCGTATCGATCTTGCCATTGTCTCTCCTCACGTGGTTCCCGGCATCCGCGCTCGGGCGCCGGGTATGCGGCGCACGCCTTCAGACCTGTCCGCCCCCGCCCCGCCTGCGCTTCTTCACCCTCGGCTTGATAACGTGGCGCGTGGACTTCCTCTTCGAGCGGGTCTTGCCGCCCTTCGCGAGCACCCCGGTCGGCGAACAGGGATGCCGGCCGCCTGAGGACTTGCCCTCCCCGCCGCCCATCGGGTGATCAACAGGGTTCTGGGCCACTCCGCGGACCTTCGGACGGCGCCCGAGCCAGCGGCTGCGCCCCGCCTTGCCGAGGCTGACCGCCTCATGCTCGGGGTTGCCGATCTGGCCGACGGTCGCCATGCAGTTCACATCCACCAGCCTCACCTCTCCAGAGGGGAGTTTCAGATGGGCGTATTTCCCCTCCCTCGCCATGATCTCGGCGGCCGCGCCCGCGCTCCTGGCGAACGAGCCGCCCGTTCCCGCGTGCAGCTCGACATTATGGATCAGCGTTCCAAGCGGAATCTCGCGAAGCGGCATGCAGTTCCCCACCTTGCTCTCAACCTTCTGCCCGGCGACCACCGTATCGTTGACGTTGAGGCCGAGCGGCGCGAGGATATACCGCTTCTCTCCGTCTGCGTAGTGGAGGAGGGCGATGCGCGACGAACGATTCGGATCATACTCTATCGCCGCAACCCTGGCCGGTATATTCAGTTTATCCCGCCTGAAATCGATCATCCTGTAGCGGCGCTTGTGGCCGCTCCCGCGGTGGCGCACCATGATCCTTCCCATGAAATTGCGCCCCGCCTTCTGCCTGACGGGCAGGGTCAGCCGCCACTCCGGCTCACGCTTAGTGATCTCAGCGAAATCATATCCCGTGATCCAGCGCCGGCTGGGCGTCGTCGGTCTGTACTTTTTGATTCCCATTGTTCAACTCCACGTTATGCTTTTTACCACGGAGGCACGGAGATTGTGAAAACAGCAACAACAGTTTCTCGTTTCTGGTTTCTCGAACAAGAGATAATCCGCGTTCATTTGTGGTGAGAATTAATCCGCGTCATCAGCGTAATCCGCGGTTAAACTCTTGAATTTTCTCTGTGTCCTCCGTGTCTCCGTGGTGAAACTACGTTGTATACTCTATTTTGTCGCCTTTTTTCAGAGTCACCATGGCCTTCTTCCAGTCGGGGGTCTTTCCCGTCTGCCAGCGTACCCGCTTCAACTTCCCGCGGGCGCTCACGGTATTCACCCTGGTCACGGTCACCTTGAACGCCGCCTCGACAGCCCTCCTGATCTCGATCTTGTTCGCCCGGCTGTCAACCTCAAAGCTGTACGTGCCATCGCGCTCCATCTTCTCACTGGCCTTTTCGGTAATCACCGGCCCTCTGATCAGACTATACCTCTGCCTCATCCCAGTCGCTCCTGAAGTTTATTGAACACGTCTTTTGCCACGACGAGCTTACCATGGTTCATCAACATCCAGGCGGTCAGCGATTCCATCCGCGCCACCGCGGCGCCCGCGATATTCCGCGCGGCGCGCACCACATCCTCGCCGGGCTCACCCAGGACAATGAGCGGTTTCCTCTGCGCGTCAACCTGCGTGAGCCAACGCGCCATCTCCTTCGTCTTCCCCCCCGTGTCGGGAATGCGCTCCACCACCACCACCCCTCCCTCCCGCAGCTTATCCGCGAACGCGGCTTCGAGCGCCCGTTCCCTCAGGCGGCGAGGTATCGGCCGCTTGAAATCCCTTGGCTGTGGACCGAAGGTAACTCCCCCGCCGCGCCAGATGGGCGACGCAACGGAACCAGCCCGTGCCCTGCCGGTCCCCTTCTGGCGCCACGGCTTCTTGCCAGAGGCGCTCACCTCCCCCCTGGTGAGCGTCGAGGCGGTTCCCCGGCGCCGATTGCGCTGATATCCGACAATCACGTCGTGGAGGAGCTGGGGGTTGACGCGAACCTGCGCCAGCTTCGCCGAAACCTCAACCTCGCCCACGACCGCACCGTCGTTGTTGACTACCTTCAGTGTATCCATAATTCCCCTGTGTATGGCGCCCGACCCCCCGGAGGCCGATACTAGAGCTTTATCTTGATATCCACGCCCGCAGGCAGGTTGAGTTTCTTCAGCTCATCCACGGTTTTTGCCGTCGGGTCAAGAATATCCAGAAGCCTCTTGTGCGTGCGGATCTCAAACTGCTCCCGCGATTTCTTGTCCACATGGGGGGAGCGTAAAACCGTGTAGCGCTCGATCTCCGTCGGGAGCGGAATAGGGCCGCATATCTTGGCCCCCGTCCTCTTCGCGGTCTCGACGATCTCCTCGGTTGACTGATCGAGCACCCGGTGGTCGTACGCCTTGAGCCTGATCCTGATCCTCTGCTTTGCCATCATAACCCCCGTGAATCGTCATTCGTATCTCGTATATCGTCACGAAATACGAGATACGAAATACGAACGACGATATACGTTTCACGCTTCACGCGCTATTTTATTATCTCTGACACCCTTCCCGCCCCCACTGTGCGCCCCCCCTCGCGCACTGCAAACCGCAACCCCTTCTCCATCGCAATCGGCGTGATCAGCTCGCACTCCACCCCCACGTTGTCACCCGGCATCACCATCTCCACTCCCGCCGGCAGCTTCAGCACCCCCGTCACGTCCGTCGTCCGAAAATAAAATTGCGGCCGGTACCCGTTGAAAAACGGCGTGTGCCTCCCCCCCTCCTCCTTGCTCAGCACGTATACCTCCGCCTTGAAATGCGTGTGCGGCGTGATCGACCCCGGCGCCGCCAATACCTGACCCCGCTCCAGCTCCTCCTTCTCTATCCCGCGCAGCAAGACCCCGATGTTGTCCCCCGCACGTCCCTCGTCCAAAAGCTTCCGGAACATCTCCACTCCCGTCGCCACCGTCTTCCGCGTCGGCCGTATCCCCACGATCTCGACCTCCTCACCCACCTTCACCTTCCCCCGCTCCACGCGGCCGGTGCCCACCGTCCCACGCCCCGTGATCGAAAACACATCCTCCACCGGCATCAGGAACGGCAGCTCCACGTCTCGCTTCGGCGTCGGTATGTAGCCGTCCACCGCGTCCATCAGGTCCAAAATGCACTTCGCCTCCGGGCTGTTCGCATCTTCCGTCTGCATCGCCTTTAACGCACACCCACGGACAATCGGGATCTCGTCCCCGGGAAACTCGTACTTCGTCAACAGCTCCCTCACCTCCAGCTCCACCAGATCCAATAACTCCGGATCATCCACCATGTCCACCTTGTTCAAAAATACCACGATCGCCGGCACCCCCACCTGCCGTGCCAGCAATATGTGCTCCCGCGTCTGCGGCATCGGCCCGTCCGCCGCCGATACCACCAGTATCGCCCCGTCCATCTGCGCCGCTCCCGTGATCATGTTCTTCACGTAGTCCATGTGCCCCGGACAGTCCACGTGCGCGTAGTGCCGCTTCTCCGTCGCATACTCCACGTGCGCCACCGCAATCGTCAAAATCTTCGTCTCGTCGCGCCGCCCCTGCGACTCGCTCGCCTTCGCCACCTGGTCGTACGTCACAAACTGGCACAACCCCTTCTTCGACAGCACCTTCGTGATCGCGCTCGTCAATGCCGTCTTCCCGTGGTCCACGTGACCGATCGTCCCCACGTTCACGTGCGGCTTCGTTCGCTCAAATTTCTCCTTGCCCATATCTCCCTCCTGACTCTATCAGTGAACTAACCCCGTTTAAATCGTTCAAGTCGTTTAAATCGCTAGACGTCTCGCAACTTCAACGACTTCAACCACTTGAACGACTTGAACAATTTCAACGGCTTGAACGATTTTTACTTTTTTCAACGCCTGGAGCCCACGATCGGGATTGAACCGATGACCTCGTCCTTACCAAGGACGTGCTCTGCCAACTGAGCTACGTGGGCAATAGCCAATCGATGACGCTAGCATGAAATGTGCCATAAAATAAAGACCGCAGGCACAAAAAACCCTCCGGCCTGCGATCTTAATATAATTAAGTCACAAGTCACGAATTAGCTATGAAATCCGAAACTTTATTATCTGCTGGATGCTATCAAAACCTTATCCGAAGTGTCAACATTATTTTTGAAAAAATAGTAATGGGTCAGAAGGTGTGAAAAATCAGCATTAAGGTTGTCACTGCGAGGACGCCGACCCCGCTTTTCACCGGGGGAGGCGGACGTGGCAATCTCAATTGCTTGCATGACAAGAGATTGCTTCGTCCCGCTAAGCGGGACTCGCAATGACAATTTTTTGATTTAGCAAATTTAGGCTGCAATTTGAATTTTTTCACACCTTGCTCACTTATGGGGGGCAGATGTGGTATTATTATGGTGTAGGGGCGCGATTTATCGCGCCCGGGCCACGTGTGTTACGTGGCAAGTTCGATACTTGCCTGCCGTAGGCGGGAATCGAACCCCTACAGATTTATACCTTTGATGGATGACCCATTACTACGTTCTTGCCATTGGCCCTTGCATATCAAGGAGACAATCTCATATAATCTCCCCTTGTTGAAGCTGGGGTTATAACCTCTCATACCTCAGGGAGTCCAGGTTTTCATCAGTGCGGTCCATCTGAAGAAAAAACATAACTGCTCAGGAGCCAGAATTCAGGAGTCAGGAGCCAGGAGTTAGAATGAGGACGCCAGCGGCGACATTTGAGGACGTGGGCTACGGCGATGTTTCCGAGTTAATGCAGTTACTCGAAGAGGTCAGCAAGTTACTGGAAGCTTATTCGCGATCCATTCTGGATTCTGGCTCCTGGCTTCTGACTACCTGAGTAGTTACGAAAAAACATATGAAAAAATCGAATATAGTACTGCTCCTCTCTCTACTACCTGCCCTATATTCAAATGTCATTGACGCGCGGGCCCAGAACTACATTGACCTCGCGGGTTCCGTCATAAATCTCACGGGCAGGGTAAAGCTGACCTATGGCTGTGATTTCAGCACCTACAACTATCAGGGGGTACCCGTGGACATCTACCTCGCGGCGATACACAACCCCATCGTTTCTGATAGCCCTTCCAGCATAAGCGATGCGGTCTCAGGAGGGGCAGTCCTGATCTTCAGGCCCGGGATGCGAAGCACCTACACCTTTACCGGCAGTTTTGCGGTCCCCACCTTCAGCAATGTGGTCTTCCCCCCTCTCCCCCCTGCCGGATCACTCCTCATTGATACCGTTTCAACGAACACCTACGATGGCAACTACGCCTTGGCGGCAGTTTTGACCTACCATGGGAGCACGGATTTCGTTCGCACCGATGGCCTGCCTGTAGAAGTATCCAATATCTTCACCCCCTTCCGGTATCGCGCCGTAGTGCTGGGCCAGACCATCCATGTGGGAGATGGATATGATCCCTATATGGCACATTGGGAGGTTCCTTACCCTGACGGAAAAGTGGTGGAGAGAACCTTTATCCTTGATCCCGCCCCTAAAAGCACCGCAATACTGCGGGGTTATTATTGGGGCACGTACTATACCGCCAATCCGGTATTCGTTAATGAAATATTCGTCGGTTACATCCCGGGCCAGCTCAACGGGAATTACTGGAGCCGGTCTTTCTTCCGCGTTCCGTATTCTTTCTTTCGCCACGATACAAACCTTGTTACCTTCAAGTGCTCCCTGTACGGGGCGACCGGCCACTGGGACGACTACATGGCAAAGGGGTGGGAGCTCTTCTATAACTAAGCCGCGCGCGAAAAGGCTATGGACGATTGCCCGTGGAAGGCTCTGCGGCTCGGTAACGTACTCTCGGAGAAACTCTAACCTGCTCTATTCACCAACTTCTACTTTCAATTCGTGCTTTTATCCACGGATTGACACGGATTAGCACAGATTAATATAATAGCCCCACAAATGTGTTTCATCAAAATCCGTGTAAATCCGTGAAATCCGTGGATTCGGTCGTTTCTCTCAAAGAACCTGTTCCATCGGCTAAATCCGTGGTTGCGTATTATTGTTCATGAATAATCCAGGCTAAAATGCCTCAGACCTGATTGCTTTCAGGATCAGTTTATGCCCGTCCGTAAAGAACAGAAGTATGTCCAGCGCAGAAAAACACCAGATGAACGGATAGAGCAGGGAATACATCCGGAATGTACGCCTCTTATTTTTTAACTCGTTCTCCGTGAGCAACAATCCCTTGCCGGGTTGTGCAGTGTCCTCAGCAGAAGTCCCATAACCGAGATTTATAATTACGTCCAGCAACTCCGTAAAAAATCTGGAATACGTGCGTTGTGCGACTATGGTAAATCTCCCGCCTAAAAGAGATGCGAGCCCCCCCATGGTATATCCCGGCCGAAGATGACCATGTCGTTCGTCTGATAATCCGAGCGTCTTTTTCACCCACCGTATCACGGAGCGTTTTTTAAGATAGGGGACATTGATAATCAGCAGGCCTGATTTTTTCATCACTCTGCCGAGCTCATGTATAAACTCCTGATCATGGGGAATGTGCTCTAAAAAGTCTATGATGACCACAAGATCGAGTGAGCCGTCCGGAAAAGGGAGCGCGGAGCCGCCTGTTTTAAAAACGTTCGTGTGCACGAGCGCGCGAATGGATCCGACGGCGTGGTCGCTGAGATCGGCGCTGTGCCAGATGCCGCCGCCTTCGCGCAAGAAATAGCTGATGATCCCGTTATCGCCACCGAGATCGAGACAGACCTTGCCCTCGAGATCGGGGAGAAACGCGCGGATGGCGTTGAGCTTCGCCTGTTTCAGTAGTGACTTCCTGAAGACCCTCAGATGCCACTCGCTGCTCATCTCTTTCATGTCGCCCTTTCCAGCAGCACGACGACGGGGCCTCCATACCGCCTGGTGACTCCCGCCATCCTCGCCAGGTATTCGATCGGCATGAGTATCGGTCGCTTCACGATTCTATGCGCGACCAGAGGCAAGAGAAATTGCCCCTCGCTCGATTCCCAGCGAAAGCCGGATTCATGGGCAGCGTTCCTGATATCCGCTTTCTTCTGAAGCGTGTAATCCCTCGTCCCGGGCTCCTTTTTCATTTTGATGCGGTAGAGGAGCGGCTTGAAGAAACTCATGATATCTTTTGTGACACAATCAAAAGAAACCTTTTCCGCTGCAACCCGGCAGAGTTCACCCAAGAACAACCTCCAGTCGGGCACATGGGGAAAGGTGCGGAAACTCACCACGATATCAAACTCTCTATCCCCGAAAGGTAATGGATAGAGGGGTCCTGTCCCGGATCGGAGAGGGAGCGGCATGAGCTTTTCCAGCGCCCCCCTGCTGCTCCCATAGGCGGTCACCTCGGCGCCCGCATTGAGGAGCGCCTCCGCCAGCTGGCCGTGCCCTGCCCCCACATCCAGAATGCTCTTGCCCCTGATGTCGCCAAGAAATGAAAGGAGCAACTCGTTCTGTCGCTTGATGATAAGGTTGCCTATCTTCCCCTTGAACCGCTGACGGTAGAGCTCGCTCGAGGTGTGCTCATCACAGTGCCACGAGAGGTGATTTCCGGTGTTCATGGAGGAAACAGTACCATGCATGACGGGAGCGGTCAATCTGATACGACGTGCGGGAATTTCCGCGGGAACACGACATCATCCACCGATTTTTTGCCTCCCGGCAGCAATCCGCTCTGCATCAGATCTTGCCAGAGCACCTCGGCGGCAATCCTGTGGGCAATCTCGTCGGGGTGAGGATCTCTGTCGGGGATGTACTCAAGGCGGACGTGATCCATGTTCGTATAATACGCCAAAAGATCGATGTAGGGCAGGCCTGCCTTGATAAGCGCCCTGTGCACCTTGTTGTGCATGCGTTTGAACGGGTAATCATCCCCCAGGCTGTGCGAGAAGAGCGGGAAAATAAGCACCTTCGTCGGGATTCCTGATGATCGCGAGAACGCGGCCAGGTCTAAGAGGGCTTCCTGCATCTTCTTCCATCCTTGATAATCATCTCTGTAAAGTTCCTTGTAGTACCTCTTGTAGATAAGGTTGTTCCTGGTATTGAACGTCCTGCGAAATATCAATTTTGCCAGTGCTGAATGGTCGTAGATAACGCCTCTCCACCCCGGCGGCTTTTTAAAGCTCAGCTCGGGATGACATCCCTTTAGGCGCCGCAGCTCATCCTTCACATCCAGGTCTTCCGCGTCATTCAGGCAGTAGGCGAGAATAATCACGTCGGGGTGGAATTGCGCGGCGTATTCCTTGAGGAGTGTCACCTCATTGGGGGTCGAGCGGCCACGCATGCTCATGTTCATAACCTGGTAGGTGATCTTTTGCTCATTGCCATAGCAGTTTAAGTACCACTCCAGCCGCTTGGGAAAGATATCGTCGAAACTGAGGCCTGCACCTTCCGAAAATGAATCCCCGACCACCATGATCCTGAACACACCAGGCCTTTTTTCGCGCTCGTATTCGTAGTCGTGGTAGCCCAGTGAATTCTTCGGCATCTTCATCGTGTCGAAATAGGCCGTCTCGGCTCGATAGGGGGGCCCGTGCGGCATCAGGCGCACGACAAGATCAGCGATGATAAGGGCCACCGCCGCACTGGCGAGCAGCATGGCCAGTTTGAGAATCATCGGCCTGCCTGGTGTTGTTGACCGGATTGCATGTTCTGCCATACGATGGCTCCTGTACCATGACCTGCGATTTTTTCTATCCAACCGGTTTAAAATAGCATAAACTACGGGGTGCATCAATCAACGAAAATGCCCATTGAGAAAAGATGGGCTCTTGCCGGATTTTTGTGAAAACACAGATATTGCATGATGTGTAACATATTGATCCTGAGTACAATACAGGCGACTCAACTCTAATCATACCCTCTCCCCTTGTGGGAGAGGGCAGGGTGAGGGGTGCTTTTGCACAATTTTATTTCCCACCCCCACCTAACCTCCCCCATCAGAGGGGGAGGGATATAGTGCATGTTTTTGGGCGCACAAAAATCCGGCTTGAGCCAAAAGATGTATATCCTGCTTATTGCTCCTCAGCCATTCTTCACCATCCGCGGGACACCGATGGCGGTACGGGAGCTGGCGTCCGCTATCGGGAAGCTCGGGCACCGTGTGGACATTCTGACGTTCCACCTCGGCGATGATATCGCCGTCCCGGGCGTGCGCATCATCCGGACGAAAGCCTTTTCCCGCGTCATCAAGGCTATACCCCCGGGATTTTCGTTCAAAAAAGTACTTCTTGACATGGCGCTCTTCCCGAAAGCCCTGTGGTTAATACTGCGAAACAGGTATGACGTCGTTCACTGTGTTGAAGAATCCGCCCACTTCATCTCCTGGTTCAGGTGGCTCGGATCGTTTCTCTTTATTGACGACATGGATTCAAACATCCCGCACCAGCTCGAGTATTCCGGGAAGGTCACCAACAGGTGCGTGTTGCGGATTGTCAAAACGCTGGACAGGATCGCGCTGGCTCGCGCCGATGCCGTGGTGACGATATGCCCCGTGTTCACCGAAAGTGTCAGATCCGCCTTCCCGGATAAGCCCGTATTCCAGATCGAGGATGTCAGCGTGAGCGACGAGATAGCTCCCCGCGAAGGCCCGGCGGAAATGCGCACGGTACTGTACACGGGCAACTTCGAAAGATACCAGGGGCTCGACATACTCCTGGAGGGGTTCAGGAAAGTTCAGGGGCGATGGCGCGACGCCGCACTTCTGATCGTCGGGGGCGAAGAAGGGGAGGTGCGCGCAATGAAAAAGCGGTACGACGACCCGCGCATCATCTTTGCCGGCACGAAGCCCGTCTCGGAAATGCCCCGCTTCCTCCAGGCGGCCGACATACTCGTCTCCCCCCGTGTGAGCGGCGAGAATACGCCGTATAAAATCTATTCGTACCTCGCCTCCGGGAAAGCGATCCTCGCGACCCGGATAATCTCGCACAGCCAGATATTGACAAATCGCGAGGATGCGCTGCTGGTGGATCCAACCGCGGAAGGGATCGCGGAAGGCCTGAACGCGCTCCTGGGCGAGCCTGATCTCGCGAGGAAGATCGGAGCAGGCGGCAGAAAATTATTTGAGGCGCGCTACAGCCGACAACGCTATCGCGAAAAGGTCGGGGCGCTGGTGAAGTTCATGGAGGAGCACAGGCGATAGGGTATCTCCCCGCCTCCCGCATCCCGCGCATGGTCAGAATGCTGAAGCCGGACAAACACGCCCGGCCGGATTCATTCGACGAATTATGGATATCTCCGGTCACAGATGGCTCAACATCGTATTTAACCTCTGCACCATACTCTTTGCCCTCGCCGCCCTGTACGTTTTCCTCATCGGCGATATCGCCCTGCGCCTCGGAGAGGTGCGCCTCAGATGCCACCATCTCCTCACGCCGCTCTTATACCTCATCATCCTGCTCTTTCTCAAGCTGATACTTGCCAGGGAGGCGCCGTTCGCGCGCATGAGGTCCTGGTTGGAGAGGAACAGGCGCACCATCCTCCTCGCGCTCCTGATCACCGCAGCATCCGCGCTCCCCCGCTTCTGGAATCTCGGCGGCCACAGCCTTGAGCCCGACGAGCTCCCCTGGATAGCGCACGGGAAAAACCTCATTGCCAATCTTCGCGCGCGCGAATTTAAAAAAGCGACCTCGCGCCTGTCTTATCCGGGAGTGCTCCCCGCGGCGCTCATCGGCTCCTCCCACATCTACCTTGGCAAAAATACTTCGCGCCTCAGCTCCAATCTCCTGCCCCCGCTCGTCGCGGCGCGCTTCCCGATCGCCCTTGTCGGAACCGCGACCTGTCTCCTCCTCTACCTCCTCGGCCGCATAGCGTGGGGCGATGAGACGGCATTCTGGGCCGCCCTTGTGCTCTCATTCTATCCCCAGCATATCGCGCTCTCCCGCGTCGCCCACGTGGACTCCACGCTCACCCTCTGCTTCATGCTCTCGCTGCTGTGCTACCTCATCTACACCGACCGCCGACGCCTTCCGTGGAAGATCGCATCCTCGATCTGCTTCGCACTCGCCCTTCTCACCAAGGCGACCGCCGTGTCAATCCCCCTCATACTGTTCACATGGAAGGCCGTCGCATATCTCAGGAAGCGTGACGACAGCTTCCGCTTCTGGGAGGTGAGTGATCTCGGCTGGCTCGGCCTCGCGCTCGCCCTCTACTTTCTGCTTTTTACCCGACTGTGGTATGAACCCCAGGAAATCTTCTGGAGCGACTATGTGCGCTGTCTTCCTCCTACCGCAGGGCTCGTTGCGACAATCAACATGCTCGCCGACCTCCCCTGGCTGCAAACAGGGGGTGTACTTCTCTGCGTGTACATACTGTTCACCGTGGCGGCGAGGGTGTGGGGAAAACGCGCGACTGATTTCCTGACGTCTCGCTCGCTGCGCTCGGGGGCAGCCCTCCTGTTTCTCTGCTTCGTGTTCATCCAGATCTTCCGAAAGCCTATAGTAAACGAACTGCTGTACCTATCCGCGATGTCCTATCTGGGAGACATCGGCCACGTGAAGTACTGGATGGGGAGGATCGTCACTCAACCACCCGGCTGGTTTTATCTTTTTATGCTCCTCATCTGCACCCCGCCGCTCATGCTCCTGCTTCTGGTCAGCGGCCTCATCCTGCCCTGCGTCGCGCGGAGCGGGGAGCGCGCCGGGGACCGCGGATACCTGCTCTGCCTTATCGCTTCCGTTATGTTCATCACAATCATGAGCCTGGGACACAAAATGGCGCTCCGCTACATCGCCCCTGTGATCCCGTGTCTATGCCTCATCTCGGCAAGCGGCCTCGTGGGAATAATGAACTGCCTCCCTGCGCTCGCTCTTCCGGGACGCGCGGCCCTCCGCAGCGCGATAGTACTGCCGCTCATAGTCTCCCTCATCGTACCCCTCGTCAAGGTCGCTCCCTTCTATGGCATATACTGCAATTTCCTGGTGGGCGGGCCGGCTGGAGCATCCCGTCGTGTCTCACTGGGATTCGGCGTGGGGACAAAGGAGGCCGTGGCGTATCTCAAGGCGCACGCAAAGAGTGGAGATTCCATCTTCGCCGTGGGAATTGCAGGTGACTTCAGGTATCACTGGGCGCACGATCCGCCCGCCGCCCCCCCCGATGTCCTTATCAATGCGGCGATACCGTCCCATGGCGACTGGCTGGTGATTCCCCTGGGGCACAGGATGAGAAATCCGAGGATAGAAAATTTCCTTCAGACTCACACGCCGCAGAAGGTGTACACGGTGACAAAATGCGGCGTCGGTTTCGTGGATATCTACAGACTCGGATATGAGCCCACGCCGGTGGCGCCGCAGTGAAGCACTGTCCCGTCCATTAACTCGTGCCGGATCGCTTCAGCGAGCCGCCGGGCAGCGGCCCTGTCCTCCGTGATCCCGAACACGCTCGGCCCGCTCCCGCTCATGCATGCGCCGAGTGCGCCATGTTTCCGTAGCGCCCGCTTGAGTCTCTCTACCTCCCGCATCTGCGGGCCCCCGCTGGACTCAAGGCGATTGTAGAGCGCGCCGCTCAGTCTCACCGGATCGCCGGAGGCGAGGGCGTCGAGGAACTCATCCTCCTCGACGGGCGGTTCGCCAACAGCGGGAGTGAGCGCGGCGTACACGCCGGCGGTTGAAACGGCCATCGGCGGCGTTACGAGTACATACGGGTATGACGCGGCATGCTCCAGCACGGTCACGTTCTCCCCTCTCCCCGTACACAGCGCCGTGCCCGCTTTGATAAAAAAGGGGACATCCGAGCCGAGCCGGGCCCCAATTTTCTCCAGTGCCTCCGGCGGCATCTCCAGCCCCCAGATCTCATTGAGGCCGCGCAGCACTCCTGCCGCGTCGCTGCTCCCACCCCCGAGCCCCGCGGCGACTGGAATCTTCTTGGCGAGCGTGATGCGGACCCCCCTGCCGGACCGGGCATGGCGGCGCATCTCGTCGGCGGCGCGCCAGCAGAGATTGCGCGAGTCAACGGGGATGGCGGGCAGGTCGCAGGAGACGCTGATCGACTCCCCCCCCTCCGCGATGGAGAGCGCGTCGTAGAGGTCTATCGCCTGCATGACGGTGCGGATCTCATGAAAACCGTCCGGCCTCTTTCTCCGTACATCGAGGTAAAGGTTAATCTTGGCGGGGCAGCGGATGGGAACGGAATGTTTCACAGTGATAATTCTTTCTAGGCAGGGCAGTGCTTGTGCTTTAGGCTTTAAACTTTCTACTTATTGCTGCTCTTGCACCACTTCCCTCTTCTCTCCCTTCCCCGGGTCGCCCGCGGGATGTTTAATTTCAAGCCTGCTGCGGAGCTTGTCGATCTTCTGCTTCACCGCTTCATTCTTGGGATCGAGCTTCAAAGATTTGTCCCACTCCTCAATCGCCTCTTTCCACAGCTTGTTCTCGAGATACGCGTCGCCGAGGTGATCGAGGACCACGGGATCATCCCCGACAATCTTCGCGGCCCGCTGGATCGCTTTCAGCGCCTCGCCGTACTTGCCCTGCTTGTAATACACCCAGCCCAGGCTGTCAATGAACGCCCCGTTGTCGGGATCAATAGCCAATGCCTTCCCGATGAGCAGCTCGGCCTCATCGAGGCGTATTCCCTTCTCCGCATACATGTATCCGAGGTAGTTATATGCCTCGGCGTTACCCGGATTCAGCTCGATCGCTTTCTTGAACTCCGCGACCGCCTCATCAAAGCGACCCAATTTCTCGTATGCGCCACCGGTATAAAAATAAACCGTACTGCCGTCGGCCCCGAGTTTCAATGCCCGCGTATAGGCTTCTATCGCTTTGACATAGTTCCCCATCGCTCCATGGGCGAGCCCCAGGTAGAAATGCAGCGCTGATGACTCAAGATCCTCCGCGAGAGCCTCCTCGAGGAGATCCACCGCCTCCTCTTTCTTGTCCTCCATGAGGTAGATCTGCGCCAGGGCGAGGTAGCCTTGAACCTCATGCGGCATGAGTTCGATGAGGAGCTTGAAACGACTCTCGGCCTTATCAAGCTCGCCCTGTTCGCTGTAGAGATTACCGAGCAGGGCGTATATCTCGATCTTGAGCGGATAAATCTTGAGTGCGCTCTGGTATTCCTCAATCGCCTCCTCCCGCCGGTCGAGGAGATCGTACACCTGAGCGAGTTTATAGTGCGTGTCAAACAAATCGGGCGCGAGTTCTACCGCCCGCTTCAAGCACTCCACGGCGGAGCTGACATGCTCCTCGCTGCAATAGAGCAGGCCGAGCTTAAACCAGAGCACCCATTGATCGGGGCGGGCGCGGGTGGCTCTCTCAAATACCTCAATGGCGTCATCCCGGCGATCTTCATTGAAATAGAGCTGGCCGAGGGAAAGGTAGCCTTCCTCGTCCGTGGGATTTAATTTGATCGCTTCTTCAAATTCACTGACGGCTTTCTTGAGATCGCCATTCGCATAGCAGGCTCTGCCCAGGAGCATGTGTGCATCGGCGAGCGCGCGATCCTTCTCGGCCGCCTTACAACCCTCCTCTATGGCCCTCTTGAAATCCTGCCTCCTCAGGTAAAGCTCACCGAGCTTGATATTGATCGCGGCTGCTCCGGGATCAAAGCTGAGGGCGGTGACAAATTCCTCGGTGGCGGCTTCCAGTTTCCCTTCTTTTTCCAGCAAGTCGCCGAGCGCGTAGTGAAGATAGGCCTGAGGCTTATCCACGTATGTATAGGACGGCGACGCGGATTTCGCCCGCGGTGCCGGATGGAGACGAAGCCCGGCACACCCGAAGAGAGGAAGGCAGAGGACTGCGCTGAAGGCAACGCTTCGCGAAATCCTGAGCCGCCGGCCCCCGCCTGAATCACCACCAGTCAAAAACCTATCTCCTCCGCTTCTTATGCCGATCCTTCCTCATCCTTTTTTTACGCTTATGCTTCGAGATCTTGTGCTTCCTTTTCTTTCTTCCGCACGGCATGGCAACACCCCCTTATTGAAATCCCAAATCCCAAACTCCAAATCCCAAATATAGAAGTCCCACCAACTATATACGGTACCCTAATCCCTTTCGCTCCGTTATTGGGATTTGGGATTTTGGATTTGGGATTTAACTTTTATGGTATCACCTTATTCAGCGGATACTCGATGATCCCCTCCGCCCCCGCCTCTTTAAGCCTCGGCACAAGGGAGCGAAACACCTTTTCATCCAGTATGGTCTCGACCGCGTACCAACCCTCCTCGCTCAGTTTCGAAACCGTGGGTTTGCGGAGCGACGGGAGGAGGGCGGTAAGCGTCTCCAGGGAAATAGCCGGAACATTCATCTTCACGCCAACCTTGGCCTCCGCGGCGAGCGCCCCCTTGAGCAGCATCGCGATCTGATTGATCTTGCCTCTCTTCCACTCATTCTCCAGGGAATCCCTGTTGGCAATGAGCCTCGTGGTGGATTCCAGGAGCGTATCGATCACCCTCAAGTTGTGAGCCCGGAGCGAACTCCCGGTCTCCGTGAGTTCCACGATGGCGTCCACAAGCTGAGGGACCTTGACCTCCGTAGCTCCCCACGAAAACTCGACATGGGCGTTGACCCCCTTCTTCTTGAGATACTTCTTGGTGATGTTCACCACCTCGGTGGCGATCCGCTTCCCCTCGAGGTCAGCCACCTTCTGGATGGATGAATCATTCGGGACCGCGAGGACCCAACGCACGGGGCGGAAACCCTGCTTGCCGTACACGAGATTCGCGACCTCTTCGACCTTCGAATCGTTCTCGAGAATCCAGTCGAGGCCGGTCAGGCCGACATCGAGAACCCCCTCCTCAACATAACGAGAGATCTCCTGAGCCCTGATGAGTACCCCTTCGAGATCCTCATCGTCAATGCGCGGGATATACGACCGGTCGCTCACGCTTATCTTGAATCCCGCCTTGAGAAACAGATCAAACGTGGATTCCTGCAAGCTCCCCTTTGGAAGTCCGATTGAGAGTTTCAACGCACTATTCCTTTCCTGTATGTATTGTGTTCTCTGTAAAACACCATATTATCACACGATCAGCCGGCCGCGCAAAGCAAATCCTTGCAAACTTGTAAGGCATCAGTTATGGGAGGTGCTTATAAAAACAATCCACGGATTTCACGGATTTTCACGGATGTAAAAACAGCCTAAAGTTTAAAGCTGAAAGCCAAAGGAGACAGTTACACTTAAAACTTTATGCATTCAACTTTCTGCTGTGGTTACAATCCGTGTCAATCCGTGGATGAGAGAACACTATATGCGTGGATCCGCTGCCCCCACGTAACTGAGGCATTACGCAAACTTCCACCGCCTACCGCCCTTGTGCTACCATAACCACATGCAGAAGGCGATCGCTGTCTTCTTGATCTCCGCCGCCACCCTGCTGCTGGAGATATCCCTCACGAGACTCCTCTCCGTAACACACTGGTACCATTTCGCGTTCCTCGTCATCAGCACCGCGCTCCTCGGCTTCGGGGCGAGCGGTGTCCTCCTCTCGGCGTGCGGAGAACGCCTGAAAGAGCACCGCGATGACGCGCCCGCGCTGTGTGCGGCGCTCTTTGCCGCGAGCGCGCCGGCGGTGTTCTTCGCCGGAAACCATCTCGCCTTTGATGAAATCCTATTTTCATGGGAAATCCGGCCGATAATTTTCTTCCTTCTGTTCTATCTCCTTTTCGCCATTCCGTTCTTCTGGTCAGGATGCGCCCTCGGGAGCATCATGTATTGTGAGGCTCCTCGGATCGGGGGCGTCTACGCGTCGAGTCTGTACGGCTCGGCATTCGGCTGCGCGGCGCTCTTCTTTTTGTTCACGCCGTTTGGCGGCGTAAAAATCGTCTTTCTGTGCGCGCTGGGAGGGGCCGCCTCGGCAATCCTCTTCAACGGCAAATCGCGTTCCTGGCTCAATGCGGGGGCCCTCACGCTCGTGATCTTCGCCATAACACTCCTCCGGCTCCTCCCCCCGCCCTTCGAGTTACGCTTCTCGCAGTTCAAGGCGCTGAGCTACTTCCTCTCCCTCCCCGATGGATCCATCCTTGAGACGCGGTGGAATATGATCTGCCGTACCGATGTCGCGTCCAGCCGCTTTATCAGAATTCCCCCGGCGGGCTTGAGCCTCAACTTTAAAGGTGATATCCCGCGGCAGCTCGCGCTCACCTCAGACGCCGATTCCCCCTCCCCGATCACTGCCTCCGACGGCACTCCCGGGGAAATGGCATTTTCGCGCGCCGCCCTCGCCTCGCTCCCCTACCTCCTGCGGAGAACGGGGAGCGCACTTATCATCGGCGCGGGAGGCGGGCTGGATGTCCTCACCGCGCGCTCCAGCGGTGTCTCTCAAATAGACGCCGTGGAGATAAACCCCGATGTCATCGAGCTCCTCACGGGCCGACTCGCCGCTTTTTCCGGCAATCTCTTCTCCCGGCCGGGAATACGCCTCATCCAGGCGGACGGGCGAAACTACCTGAGGCGGGATGGGCCACAATATGACACCATCCAGATCCCGATTATGGAATCCGTCGCCGCCTCATCCGCCGGCGTGCACGGCTTCAGCGAAGACTATCTCTATACCGTCGAATCGTTCCGGGACTGTCTCAGGCGACTCAACCCCCGCGGCATTCTCTGCGCCACGCGCTGGATCAAATATCCCCCGCGCGATTCCCTTCGCCTCCTCAGCCTCGGCCTGACCGCGCTGGAGTCGGGAGGCTTCTCACACCCGCACCGGCATCTCATGCTCATTCGGAGCTGGTCCACGACCGCGCTGCTCATGTCTCATGGAGAGTTTTCCGAGGCGGACATCCTGGCGACGAAGGAGTATTGCAATGCAATGGGATTCGATCCCGTGTACTTTCCGGGGATCACGCCGGCAGACGCCAACAGGAACAACAGGCTCCGTGAAGACCTCTACTTCACGTGCGCGACAGCGATGATAGATAGAGAGAGCAGGGCGCGGTTCTTCCGCGACTATTTTTTCGACGTCAGCCCGCCCACAGACGACAGGCCGTTCTTTTCCAACTTCTTCAAGGTGAAGGCGCTCCCGTATCTATGGCGGAGCATGGGGAGGGAGTGGACACCGTTCGCTGAGTGGGGCGAACTGGTGCTGATCGCCCTCCTCGCGCAGGCGGCAGTGGTGTCAACGCTCCTGATCCTCATACCGCTCATACTCTCCAGATACCGATACCCCGGGAGCGCTCCGGTCACCACGACAATTGCAGTGGAACGCCGGGGAACGGTATCCCTGCGGCTCCTGAGTTACTTCTTCCTGATCGGCCTCGCGTTCATCACGGTAGAAATTATCTTCGTGCAGAAATTCGTCCTCTTCCTCGGCCACCCGGCGCACGCGATGAGTATCGTGCTCTCATCCCTCCTCCTCTGGGCCGGCCTCGGCAGCCGCTGGACCCAACAGAGTAAGAATCGCAAGCCGCTCGCTCTCCTCTTCTCCCTTCTCGTGGTGTACGCGTGCGGCCTCTCTCCGCTGCTCACTATCGCGATCGCTCTCCCGATCGTCGCACGGATCGCGGTCGCCGTGGCGCTCATTTCGGCGCCGGCGTTTCTGATGGGGACGGCATTCCCCTCGGGGATCAGCACCGCCTACGACCTCGCCCCCGCGCTCATCCCCTGGCTGTGGGCAGTAAACGGCGGCGCTTCGGTGTTCGGCGCGGTGGGGGCGGTGTGCCTCGCGAACGCTACCGGTTTCAGCGCCGTGCTCGCGCTCTCCGGGGTGCTCTACGCGCTCGCCTCCCTCGCCACCGCCGGCCTCCAGAGGAGGCGCAAGGGGTCGGTCTTAGGGGTATTTTCCGTGGGCTCATCTGATGAAGTGATGTAACCGCGGATTGAACGGATTATGCGGATTGCCAGTGCTTCATTGAGACGACCAGCCGCGGATTTTCGCGGATTAGCGCAGATTTTCTAACGATTCATCCGCGTATATCTGCGTTCATCTGCGGCGAAACTTTTATGGAAGCCGCAGATGTGCGCAGATGTACGCAGATATGAAAAACGGTTATGCGTTCCGGTAATAAATCTGCGTTTATCTGCGCCAATCTGCGTCCAACATCGCCTTTAGACGCTTTATCCGCGTGTATCTGCGTTCATCCGCGGCGAAATCTTTAACCTGCGGCTATAGTAACCATCGAGTACATTCTGTGATTTCTGCCAGCGTAACAGACCCATTAACGCGCGGCGCGATTTCATACGAGGACGCTCAGGGAACATGATATACTGAGGACGCTATGAGAATTGCCGTGCGCGTCGCCGCTTGGGCGACGCTCCTTGTCGCGTTTCAGCTCAACGCCGGAACATATCCCTCCCGAGCCTCAGGCGCTCCAGGGCAACCGCGCCTCGTGAAGCCGACACCATCAGAACGGAGCGATGGGGGCAAATACCAGCGGAGGCTCCTGAAGAAGCAGCAGATCAAAAAAGCGATCCGCGAACAACGCGTCATCGCAGGCATGACGCAAAAAGAGGTGCGCTCATCGTGGGGCTGGCCCGAACTCACACACCCGGTCCAGGGGATTGATGAATCCACCGACCGCTGGACATTCAGGCGGAAGGGCCAGGGCATGGTGGACCTCTACTTCCGAAACGGCATTCTGGTGCGCATCGACCGTTGAACTCCACGCGCTGCTCATCACCCGCACGCGCAAATCGCGCGCCAGAAACCCGTCTGGACATTCCCCAAAAAGTAAATATTCAGTGAACCCATATCACCGGCCCAAGGGGTGTACAGTGTAATTGTAGGGGGCGGATTCATCCGCCCCGTTCTTCATGATTTGATAACTGGCTGCACGGGCGCGATAAATCGCGCCCCTACAGATATGGGTTTACTGAAAGCTTACCCCACAAATGGCAGGCGAAATCACGCAATATCCTTATCAGCAACGAGATACAAAATTCACCAAATGAAATTACCCATGTCTCATACAAAGGCCAGAAATAGTATTTCACCACGGAGATCACGGAGATACACAGAGAGCAAGGAGATTGTTACCACAGCAACAACAGTTTCTCGTTTCTGGTTTCTCGGACAAGAAATAATCCGTGTGTATCTGTGTTCATCTGTGGTTAAAATTAATCCGAGGTTAAACTCTTGAACTTCTCTGTGTCCTCCGTGCTTCTCCGTGTCCTCAGTGGTGAAACATTGAAGGTTCGCAGCGAAAAATGGGGAAAGTCCCGAGGAAACTCGTCACTAGAAATTGCGGTTTCCACGTGCTAGACTATGCGCACCATGCCTTCTAATTTCTTCTGGTTTTCAGGCAATACGATCGCGGGGATGGAGCGGCCGGGGACCCACTCCTCCCTCGATGACGACCTTGCCTTTTTGAAGCACAAGGGGATGGAGATTGTGATCTCCCTGACCATCGATCCGCTCCAGAAGCTCGCCGCCGACCGATACGATTTTGAGCTCTTCCATATTCCAATCGCCGATGGCGCCGCGCCCACCATCGCGCAGATTGAACATTTCGTGAACTATCTCAACTACGGCCTGCGCAGCGGGAAAAAGATACTCGTCCACTGCGGGGCGGGATACGGGAGGACGGGGACGATGTTCGCGTGCTACCTGGTCAACCTCGGCGCGACCGCTGAGGAAGCAATCAGAGAGACGAGGAAGAAAATGCCGCTCGCGATCGAAAACAAGCAGCAGGAGGCGCGAATAATCGACTATGCGCGCTACCTGAAGGAGAGAAAGATCAAGAGCGAGTAGTCGGCAGTTCGTCGCTCGCACACCCAGTCTGCATGACTGTTTGCTGGGTGGATTGCCTCATTGTATCATATCTCGATAGCTCGATAGCTCGATGGCTTGATAGCTCGATAGCTCGATAGCTTGATAGGAGGTCACCTACATGATGGATGCACTTGTCTCCCTCTGCAAGCGGAGGGGGTTCATCTTTCAATCAAGCGAGATTTACGGCGGGCTCAACAGCTGCTGGGATTACGGCCCCCTGGGCGTGGAACTTAAGAATAATATCAAGCGTTTCTGGTGGCGCACCATGACTCAGCTCAGGGACGACGTCGTGGGGATCGATGCGGCCATCCTCATGCACCCTGCGGTCTGGGTTGCTTCGGGGCACGTCGCGCAGTTCACCGACCCGCTGGTGGACTGCAAGTCGTGCAAGCAGCGCTTCCGGGGAGACGAGATCGCCGGCGGCACATGCCCTCGCTGCGGCTCGCGCGAGATCACCGCCCCCCGGCAGTTCAACCTCATGTTCAAAACATACATGGGGCCGGTCGAGGAGGAGAGCGCGATCGTCTACCTCCGGCCGGAAACCGCGCAGGGCATCTATGTGAACTTCCTCAACGTGCTCACCCCCGCGCGCCAGAAGATCCCCTTCGGCATCGCCCAGATCGGAAAGGCGTTCCGGAACGAAATCTCACCCGGCAACTTTATTTTCCGGACGCGCGAGTTCGAGCAGATGGAGATGCAGTTCTTCGTCAAGCCGGGCACCGACATGGAGTGGCTCGAGAAGTGGAAGGCCGAGCGCCTGGGCTGGTACGGTGAGCTCGGCCTTGACAAGGAGAAGCTGCGCCTGCACCAGCACCCGAACAAGGAGCTCGCCCACTACGCGAAGGACGCCTATGATATCGAATACCAGTTCCCCTTCGGATGGAAGGAGCTCGAGGGGATTCACAACAGGACCGACTACGACCTCTCACGGCACCAGAGCCACTCGGGAAAGGACCTCTCGTATTTCGACGATGCGACCAATGAGCGGTACATACCGTACATCATCGAAACCTCTGCCGGCGTTGACCGGACGCTCCTCACGTGCCTCGTGGATGCCTACCGGGAGGAGGAGGTGCGCGGGGAAAAACGGGTTGTGCTCAAGCTTCACCCGCGCATCGCGCCGATGAAGGCCGGCATCTTTCCGCTCGTGAAGCGAGACGGCATGCCCGAGATCGCCCGCAGGGTCGAACACGAGCTCCGCACGCACCTGCCCGTCTTCTATGACGAGACAGGCTCGATCGGGCGGCGCTACCGCAGGCAGGATGAGGCGGGGACGCCGTTCGGCATCACCGTTGACTCACAGACACTCAAAGACGAGACCGTCACGGTGCGCGACCGCGATACGATGCTGCAGGAACGGGTGAGGATCGCAGACCTGCCTCAGATGCTCCAGAAGAGATTGTACGCCTGACCGGCTTTATCGATGGTCGATAGTCCATAGTCCATAGCCGGTTAACGCTTAAATAGCCATGGACTATCGAGAGGACATTCCCCATTTTTTCGCCGTCCCCTTTTGTAACATATTGGGTGAATCAGTGTTAAAATTCTTCACAACTGCATTATCGTATTTTACCACGAAGGACACGAAGGTCGCGAAGATAGAGGAATAGGCTGATTAACCTAGTCTTTCTTCGTGCTCTTCGTGGTGAGAACCGCCTTTTAAATAAAACTGGGGAAACTCCAGACTATCGACCATTGACTATGGACCGCTTTTAGAGCTCAGCCCTTTCCCCGGATAGTGAACTTACACCACGGTGGCGTCGTTACTCTTCGATACCGATTTGACGATATTCCTTATTGCTTCTGTCAGTTCCATTGGAAACATGACAACCGTGTTCGCAGGACCAGCCCCGAGGCTATCGATCGTCTGAAGTGTTCGCAGTTTCATCGCCCCCGGCGTCTGCGCCATGATGGCTGCGGCGGCAGCCAGATTCGTCGCCGCAATCTTGTCGCCCTCCGCCTTCGTAATCGTGGCCCGCTTCTCTCGTTCCGCCGAGGCTTGCCGGGACATGATTCGCTTCAAGTCTTCCGGCATTTCGATGTCCTGAAGGCGAATGGAATCAACATGCAATCCCCAATCCCGGATGTGTTCCTCCACCACCTCGGCAATCCGCTTCTGAATCTGCTCCCGCTCTGACAGGAGTTCGTCCAGCGAGAGTCCGCCAACGACGTCTCGCAACGTAGCCTGCGCGTACTGGGCGATGGCAAAAGCGAAGTCCTGGATTCGAATGACGGCCTTCTCAGCGTCTGCCACCAGGAAGAAGAGGACGCCGTCAATGGCAGCGGGAACATTGTCCTTCGTAATCACCTGCTGGCTTGGAATGTTCAGCGTGAGCAATCGCAGATCCACAAACCGGACATTGTCAATGAACGGAATGATATACATGATGCCCGGCCCTCTGACCGACTGAAACTTCCCGAGTCGGAGCACAACACCCCGTTCCCACTGCGCGGCGATGCGAATACCCGAGACAAAGATTCCCCACATGACTGCAAAGATGCCTTCGGCCACGCCCCCGGCGATTTTCTGCACGTTGGTTCCGCGTCCCAGGCTCAGGAAGAGCACGAGGCCAAGAATGATGAAAGGGATAAAGAAGATAATTCCCCGTAAAGGCCCTCCTAGAGAAACGTGTCCCCGTTGCGGTTTCGCATAGACTCTTTGTGTGTCCATACGGCGAGCCTCCTTTTGCTGGTGGTTCATGAAGCCCTCCCGGAGTTCAGCACATAGCTTATCATATTCCACATCGTCACATGGCTAGTCCATCACCCTCGACTAATGGGTGTAAGGAACCTGCGCCTCAGCCACTCTGATCAGGGAACGAAGGGCCTTGCTGACTGAAACATCGTCCGTGAAAACCCGTGCGACATCGCGTTCAAGTCGTACAAGATTCGTCCCTGCGCGATAGCGCTTGGCGTATTTCCCACAGATGCCCCCCTTCAGCCCTGAAAGATCGTATTCCGGACGCAATTCGTCTCTCTGGTGGGATTTATTTACCTTATTCATAATATTGTCTCTCACGTCTTGTTGTTTTGCGTGCGCTGATCAGTCTGGTCTTCTTCCCACGATCAATGTACGACACGATCAATATCTTGCCCTGCGATGACATACCAACAGTCAGGAACCGGTGCTCGCCTGGCGAGTGATCCGGATCGGGGAATGTCCACGACAACGAATCCCCAAATACCGTTGCCGCCTCGTGAAATGAGACACCGTGTTTATGGATGTTTCGTCTTTGTTAGCATCCCAATCAAATTCGATTTCCATGTTCTGATTCTACCGCATTCCGTCTCCCATCTCAATCCCGTTTTTCCGCGACTAACGACGGAATTGAGCGGTGATCCCGCTAAGCGGGACGCGGTGAGGAGCGAACGCGCGAGTGTTTGCGCAGCCGCGCCGGAAAAGCCCAATTGTCAAGGATAAAGATTTGACCCCGCGCCACACCGCAATGAAACTTTTGATGGCCCTTCCAGCCTGAAGAATATCATGAAGATGGCTGAGGATTTCATCCTTCATAGACAGGAATTCTCTCCCTCAGGACGCGTGCCCTGAAATACGGGTTCTGGAAACTGGCCATCATCAGGAGATCGACCTCGCAACCCAAGGCGTCTTCCAGTTGATGGAGAAGCCCGAAAAATCGCTTCGCCGGGCTGCGATCCGGCTCCCTGAACTCGACGAGCAAGTCGACGTCGCTGGACGGATTGGTCGCGTCACGAGCGATCGAGCCAAACGCATCGAGCCGCTTGACGTTAAACTCGCGGCAGGCTGGGAAAGCAGCTTTCTTTATGTCTTCGAGTATCACACTGAGATTATCGCCCACATAGGGCTTCTGATCAAGCGCAAATCCAATGACGGAATTGAGCGGCAATCCCACTAAGCGGGAGGCGGGGAGGGAGCGAACGCCCGCGCTTTCGCGCATCCGCGCCGGAAAAGCCCAATTGTCAAGGATAAAGATTTGACCCCGCGCCACACTGTCAAGGGGTTCTTCTCTGTTGCTTCTCCAGCTCCCTTTTTGCCTTTTGTTCCTGTTTGTTCATCTTCTGTTTCTGACTTTTGTCCTTATCCTTCTTGCCTTTGTCTCCCATTGCACACCTCCTTTTCCCGTTGTCCCTCATCTTTTCGCCGCGAGCCCCGTTCAGCGCAACCCCCTGCGGTCGCGCTGAAAGTAAGCATCACCCGCCGGGAGCCACAGAGCGAAGCGGCGTGTTTTCCCGGTTGGGTGCATGCTCTGGTTTGGAGCCCTGGTGTAACGCATGCTGAGTCCGAAGCGATGCAGGCGAACCCGGCGTTCACTCCACGAAATGGTCGCCTTCTTCCTGCTTAACCTTCAGGTAGAAGTCGCACTCTCGGCAGGTCCTAATTTTTCCCGCGAAGACACCTTGTACTTCGCCACCGCAGAGCGTCCCGACCAGGCGCCAACAACGCCGCCCGGCACACATGCCTCCGTTGTACTGTCCGTCGGGCAGGGCGGTTACCATTGCAGCGGAGCATTCGCACAACTCGGCGACTCTTTCGCCACCCGGCTCGCGTCCACACTTCTTGTATTCCCAACAATTCAGTCTTAACGATTCCCGTTTGCTCATTTCCCGTAGCATCCAACTACGTCCTATATAGTTCTTGATAGGAAGCTTTAGATGTTTATTCTTTCATCCCGAACCTGCGTGAATATATTATCTATGATAGGCACATTACACAGGAAAATGCACGTCCGTATTATAGCATCCACGCTGTCGCCTGTAGCCTCATTTCTGACTACCTGAACGACCTTACATTATATTATCATTACAGGCGCATACTTGACGGGAGAAGGGTCTTCAGAGAAATCCCAAATACCAAACCCCAACATACTGAAGGAGGATTAATTATTCGCACTCTGGCTGTAAGCATTAGCACAATCGGCGCACAATATTGCTATACTTAACTTACTCCCTACGCTTAAGTTTGGGATTTGGGATTTGGAGTTTGGGATTTAACAAGGGGGGTTCATCATGAAAGTCAGCGTGGAGAAACCGACATCGGAGAAGCTGAAAGCCCTTGGCGTGGATAAGTGGGGCACGTGGGAATGTGAGCCGAGCACATTCGACTGGTCATACGATAGCCCGGAAACGTGCTATATCCTTGAAGGGAAAGTCAAGGTGAAGACGCCATCCGGCGAGGTGGAGTTCGGCAAGGGCGACCTGGTCCGCTTCCCTGAGGGCCTCAACTGTACCTGGACGGTAATTCAAAAGGTGAGGAAGAAGTACTCCTTCAAGTAAGCGCTCATGTGAGCTTCGCCACTTTATTGCGTGCACCTGATTTCTCTGATCAAACCTGAATTTCTATAATTATCAGAGTAATCAGGTTAATCAGGTGCCACTATCATTGAATTTCCGAGACAGCGAGTTACCCCCTGCCGCTCAGCGCTCCCTCGAAGCGATCATACGCGCAATTTCTCTCAGAGTGTCAGCTTTGTCATCAAAGGGCTGAAGTGCTCCCAGGGCTTTGTGTATGTACTCGCCGGCGATGCGCCGCGCGCCATCTATGCCGTAACGGCCTGGATACGTGGCCTTCCGTGACTCACGATCCTTGCGCGCCCGTTTGCCTATTTTCGCTTCGTCCCCTGCGGCGTCCAGGATATCGTCGGTAATCTGAAATGCCATCCCCAGCGAGCGCCCGTACATGGATACGGCGCACACCTGACCTTCGGACGCCCCTCCGAGAATGCCGCCGCACACAACCGCCGTCTCAATGAGGGCCGCGGTTTTATGAGCGTGGATGCGCTCGAGCGTTTCCTCACTCACCTCTCTGCCTTCAGAGGCCAGATCGAGCACCTGTCCGCCAACCAGCCCCGTAGTGCCGCTGCACTGCGCGAGGCGCTTCACGATCTCAAGACGGACCGGCGCCGGGGCCGCGTCCATGCGCGCGATGAGTTCGAAGGAGAGCGTGAGCAAGGCATCACCCGCGAGGATCGCCACCGCTTCGCCGAATACCTTATGGTTCGTCGATTTCCCACGCCGGAGGTCATCGTCATCCATGGCGGGCAGGTCGTCGTGTATGAGCGAATAGGTATGCACGAGCTCCAGCGCGCAGGCAGCCGGCATGAACGGCAGCGGGTCTTTGCCGAGGGCCTCGAGCGCCGCCATGCAGAGGATCGGCCTGAGTCTTTTTCCGCCTGCGAACACGCTGTAGCGCATCGATTCGTGCAGCTTTTCCGGCGGTGAATGCTCGGGCGGGAGAAGGCGATCAAGCGCCTTCTCAACAATCTCTCTTCTCTCCTTGAGATAGCGGCCTATGTCCATACTGACTCCTCACAGCGGAGGATAGCAAAACAATTAAAGTTGTGCCAGATGATCGGCTATCTGGAGTTTCCCCAGTTTTATTTAAACGGCGGTTCTCACCACGAAGAGCACGAAGAAAGACCAGGTTAATCAGCCTATTCCTCTATCTTCGTGACCTTCGTGTCCTTCGTGGTAAGAAACGATAATGCAGTTGTGAAAAATTTTAACACTGACTCACCCAATAGGTTACAAAAGGGGACGGCGAAAAAACGGGGAATGTCCTGGATCGGCTATGCGATGACGCAAGGAGTGTGTGCTTTTTGTCATCGCGAGGAGTCACGCCGGCTGTCTGCCGGCAAGCAGGAGCGGGACAACGAAGCGATCCGATCCAAAGGATTGTTTCGTGTAACTGCCCAGGAGCCAGAATTCAGAATTCAGGAGTCAGGAGTTAGAATGAGGACGCCAGCGGCGACATTTGAGGACTTTGGCTACGGCGATGTTTCCGAGTTAATGCAGTTACTCGAAGAGGTCAGTAAGCTACTGGAAGCTTATTCGCAATCCATTCTGGATTCTGGCTCCTGACTTCTGACTACCTGAGTAGTTACTGTTTCGTTACCTAAGCGAGACGAGTCCACAGAACCTGCGGCTGGACTTAAAGCACGTGAAGCTCCCCGCACAAGGGGGCGCGGGGAGCTTCATTGTGAGACCGCACCTTGAGCCATCGCACGCGCTCTCAGTTACTGATGGAGTAGAACGTCTTTAAGGGCTCCCGCAGCGGTTACCTGGTCAGTCCAGCTCCAACCAGCGTCAGCGGTGTGGCGAATCTTCCCGTCCTCTGCCACCACCCAGGCCTCGTTGCCGTCCATCGCCCAGATACGGTTCTGATGGGATTCCTGACCGGCGGGGGCGGCATATGACCAGCTCGCGCCTCCGTCAACACTCCTGTCCACGCTGCCCCACTCGCCCGCGGCCCACAGGTACTTCTCATCCACGGCGTATATATCGCGCTGCCAATCCCCGATAAAGCTCTCGCTGAAACTATTCCCGCCGTCGGTTGTTTTGTAGAGGCTATCGTACCCCACAATGTACCCACGGCTTGTACTGAGAAATTGGACTCCCCTCGCCTCAGTAGTCAGTCCGGCAGCTTCTATATTGGCCGACTGGTCTGTCCAGGAACTCCCGCCATCGGTTGTCTTATACACCAAAGGTTCGCCGGTGGACTGCCAGCCCACCACCCAGCCGGTCGTGCTGTCCACAAACCAGACATCATCAAGTGTGGCCCCGGAAACAAGCGTTTGCGCCGACCAGTTGAGGCCGCCATTGGTGGTGGAAACAAGAACTCCGTGTGCTCCAACTGCCCAGCAATAGAGCCCGGTGTAGCATCTGACCGAATAGAGTGTCTCGCCGGTGCCCGAGGTCTGCGGCGCCCAGGAGTCTCCGGCGTCGGTCGTGTAGTATATTTTCCCCGAATCTCCTACCACCCAGCCTTTATTCCTATCCGCGAAGGCCACACCATACCAGTCGGCCCCTACCGGCGAGGTGAGCTTCGACCAGGTATTGCCCGCATCCGTCGAACGGTACATAGAGCTCCATTCGCCAACGGCCCAGCCGCTGTACGGCCTGGGGGTCGGGGTCGGCGTTCTTGTGGGCGTTCTTGTCGGCGTCGGCGTGCGCGTCGGCGTCTTCGTTCTCGTCGGCGTTCTCGTCGGCGTCTCGGTCGGCGTTCTCGTCGGCGTTCTTGTCACCGTCGGCGTTCTTGTCAGCGTCGGCGTCGGCGTGGGTCCCGTAGGCGTATTTGTCGGCGTTCTCGTGACCGTCGGCGTTCTTGTCGGTGTTCTCGTCGGCGTCTCGGTCGGCGTTCTTGTCGGCGTTCTTGTCATCGTCGGCGTTCTTGTGACCGTCGGCGTTCTTGTCATCGTCGGCGTTCTTGTGACCGTCGGCGTCCTCGTCGGCGTTCTTGTCATCGTCGGCGTTTTTGTCATCGTCGGTGTTCTTGTGACCGTCGGCGTTCTTGTCACCGTCGGCGTTCTTGTGGGCGTTCTTGTCGGCGTCGGCGTGCGCGTCGGCGTCTTCGTTCTCGTCGGCGTTCTTGTCGGCTTCATTGTGGGCGTGCGCGTCGGCGTTCGAGTGGGTCCCGTAGGTGTGATCGTCTGGGTAGGAGTGATCGTCGGCGCTTTTGTGGGCGTCCTTGTGATTATCGGCGTTCGTGTCGGCGGTGGCGTATTTGTCGGCGGCGGCGGCTGAGTCGGTGTCTCGGCAGGTATCTCAGTTGGCCTATGCGTCGGAGGCTCCGTAGGCGCCTCGGTCGGGGTCTGCGTCAGTGTCGGTATTTCTGTAGGTGTCCCGCTAGGTGTCGACGTAGGAGACATCGTCGGCGTCTCGGCAGGTATTTCAGTTGGCCTCTGCGTCGGAGCCTCCGTAGGCGTCTCGGTCGGGATCGGCATCAGTGTCGGTATCTCCGTAGGTGTCCCGCTAGGTGTCGACGTAGGAGACATCGTCGGCGTCCCGGTAGGTATTTCGGTTGGCCTCTGCGTCGGAGCCTCCGTAGGCGCCTCGGTCGGGATCGGCATCAGTGTCGGTATCTCTGTAGGTGTCTCAGTCGGCGTCCCGGTAGGCGTCGACGTAGGAGACATCGTTTGCATCTCCGTCGGCGTGGGCGTGACGGTCGGGGCTTCGCGCAGAACGTGGAGGTTGTTGTCGAGAGAACCCACGTAGACCCGCCCGTCAGAGCCGATCGCCGGGGAGGAGTCGAACGAGCCCCCGCCCGCGTAGCTCCCGGCGAGCGTGCCGTCGGAATTGAGCGCGTACAGTATGTCGTCCCGGGCCCCCACGTACACCGTCCCGTTGGTGCCGATCGCGGGCGAGGAATCGATATCCGCAGCAGCAGTGTAACTCCATGAGAGCGCTCCCCCCGAGGTGAACGCGTAGAGGTTATTGTCTCCGGAACCGACGTAGACCTCCCCTGAGGCACCGATCGCGGGGGACGAGTAGACTCTGTCTCCGGTCAGGTAGCTCCAGGAGAGTGCCCCCGCCGAGGTGAACGCATAAACATTGTCGTCGTAGCACCCGATGTAGACTTCCCCTGAGGCACCGATCGCGGGGGAAGATTGGAGCTGGCCGCCCGTGGTGTAGCTCCAGGCAAGCGACTTCTTGGAGTAGTTGATGGCAAACAACCTATTCTGCTCGCCGGTGCCCCAGAATATCCGGCCGTCAGTCCCGATAGCAGGGGAGGAGGGATTGGCAGAGCCTGCGGCGCCGGCGCTGAAACTCAATGCCATTTTTCCAATGGAGCCGTCCCATAGGCTGAGCGCGAGGAGGCTCGTGCGCGCCTGGAGATAGACTTCACCCGTCGCACTTATCGCGGCGGAGGACTGCAAGCCGTTGCCCGTCGTATAGCTCCACGCTAAACTGCCCATGGAGTCAAACGCATAGAAGTTGTTGTCCTGCGAACCGACATAGACTACCCCTGTGGCATCAATTGCGGGGGACGAGGAGATACCGCCTGCGGTCGCGTAGCTCCACGCACACGCGCCATTCGAGGAAAACGCATAGAGCAGGTTATCGTCGCTCCCTATGTATATGCTCCCGTCCGCACCCAGGGCGGGGGAGGATTGCAGGCCGTTGCCCGTCGTATAGCTCCACGCGAGCGCGGGCACCGAAGGCCCCGCGTAGCTCCTACTCCGGCCCGTATGCTGGAGGTCGGCGCTGAACATCGGCCACGGGGCATAGGGAGTTAGGGTCGGGCCTCCTGCTTCATCCACGGCATAGGTAACCGTGCCCGAGGTGCTACCAGTGACAGTATAGGCGGCGCCACCGGAGTAGGACACTACTATGCTTGAATTCTCATAGGTCATGTTGGGAGCCGTCCCCGGAGCAGCCCCATTTCCGTGTTCGGTCACATAGATGTGCTGAACGCCATCCCAATCCGGATAGGTGTTCGAAGCATCGTTTAAATGATCGAGGCAGTCCTGCGTCGGGAAGTTCCAACTGCTATTGCTGCTTGTGCCCACCGATATGAGGGCAACCTCCGGTTTGAGCTTATAGCAGTAATATGCGTTTGTATTGTTTGCGCTGCCATGGTGATTCACACTCAACACGTCTATATTGTTAGTGTAGATGGCGTTCGCGAGCGGCGTTTCCACATCGCCATACGTACTGTCTCCACCCAAGTCGCCTGCCACGATGAAATCAAATCCGTTGTAGGTGAGTAGTATGCCGACACTCTTTGAATTTTCTTCAGAAACTGATTTATACGCCCCGCCGGTTATATATCCATTTGAAACAACACATCGCGCGATGACCCCTCCGCCCAGATCAAACGTATCCGTTCCAGGGCACGAAGGGTTCTCATAGACGCCTATCTGCTGGAGATAGACGCCATTAGACGTCACGGAGGTGTGGCTATAACAACTACCGAGGTTGATACCGGCATTAATAATTTCATCGAATCCGCCGCAGTGGTCACTATCGCCATGAGTGAGGATCGTGTAGTCGAGGTTGGTGATCCCGAGAGACTGCACGCACGCAACGACCGGCGCGCCGTTAATGCCGGAATCAATGAGCATTGTCCTGTTGGTGGTACCGTCATCCGAGACTATCAATGTGCTGGCCCCATAGCTCACATTGATGGTGTATATCTTGAGTTCGGTGGCCCAAAGAGGGAACGCAAAAAGGAGGGTCATGAGGAGAGTCGAAAGAAAGAGTTTCGTCGTGAGAGACGAGGGCCTAAAATGAGGCATCACATGGCTCCATACTTACATGTAATTGTAGCATGTTTTTGTGCACTTGTCAAATCGTTTGTCGAGACATTTGTCGAGACATTCGAGACATTCCCCGTTGCAATTCCCTCAAAACTAGCCACGAGAAACTAGAAACGAGCAACTGCAGCTTGGGCGAGTCGGTGTTGAAATTTCTCACAACTGCATTATCGTTTTCTACCACGAAGGACACGAAGGTCACGAAAATGGAGGAATAGGCTGATTAACCCATTCTTTCTTCGTGCCCTTCGTGGTGAGAACCGCCATTTAAATAAAACGGGGGAAACTCCGGGCCTGTCAGCTTGATGTCAGCTTGATGTCATCGCTTACCGCCCGCGTAATGGGTCAGTTATGGTGGGGCAGATGTAGTATTGTCGTGATGTAGGGGCGCGATTTATCGCGCCCGGGTTCGATAAATCGAACCCCTACAAATCTATACCACCCGTAACTGAGGCATTACCGCCCGCTCAACAATTCTCTTGCCAAACCTCAGCGCGATATGGTGAAGTTGAGAGAACTTCTTTTACAGCGGGAGAGGGAAATGTGTGTGGCGATTCCGGGAGAGATAGCAGAACTGCTGGCCGACGGATACGCGCTCGTTGACTTCAGGGGGGTTAAAAAACGAGTGGCCCTTGACCTCATCGAACACGCCGCGGTTGGGGATTTCGTGATCGTGCACGCGGGGTTCGCGATTAACACGCTCAACAGGGAAGAAGCCCTTGAAACCATTGAATATCTCAAACAGCTCAGCGAGCCTTCTGGACAACTTTAAAAATCCGCAGATCGCGCGCGGACTGCTTGAAAAAATCCGTTCACGCACAACCGGCGCGACCCTCATGGAAGTCTGCGGAACCCACACGATGGCGCTCTTCGCCACCGGCATACGGCAGGGGCTGCCGGAGCAGATTCGCCTCGCGGCAGGGCCGGGGTGCCCCGTGTGCGTCACCCCTGTGGAATCGATAGAGAGCGCCATCGGATTAGCCTGCAGGAAGGATACCGTGCTATTCTGTTTCGGCGATATGGCAAAAGTCCCCGGGGCATCTGATACCCTGGAGTCGGCGCGAGCGAATCGGGGCGCGCGCGTGAAGATCATGTACAGCCCCATTGAGGCCCTGGAGTTCGCACAAAATGAGCCGCGCAAGGATGTGGTCCTCTTCGGGGTCGGTTTTGAGACGACGATCCCCCTGTTCGCCTCCGTCGTGCAACGGGCCGCGGCTTGCCGAATGAAAAACCTCTATCTCCTCACCGCATTCAAACTGATTCCTCCCGCCCTTGAGGCCCTGTTGTCTTCCGGCGATGCCGGCATAGATGGTTTTATACTGCCCGGGCATGTGAGCTCCATCATAGGAGAGGGCGCGTACAGATTCATGGTGGAGCGGTATCATGTCCCCGGCGTGATCGCCGGCTTTGAGGCAGTCGACCTGCTGGAGGGGATCCTGCTCCTGCTGGATATGATTGCCCGGCGGGAACCGGCGATCAAAAACCGGTACGCGCGGTTTGTGTCACCCCTCGGGAATCAGCGGGCACGGGATCTCATCGCTTCGGTATTCGCCGAATGCGACTCGACATGGAGGGGCCTGGGGGAGATCAGAAACAGCGGGGTGAGGCTCACGGGCGACTTCAGCCGCTTTGACGCAGGGGCACTGATCGATTTCGAGGTAGGGGCCGTACCCGAACCGGCGGGTTGCGGCTGCGGCGACGTCATTAAAGGAAAGCGCACACCGACTGAGTGCGCGCTCTTCAAAGCGGTGTGCACACCCGCGCATCCGATCGGACCGTGCATGGTGTCACGCGAGGGCGCCTGCGCGGCGTACTATTATTATGGCGGCCGGTGAGATGGATACCGTCACACTCTCCATGGGCGGCGGAGGCACACACTCGTCACAGCTGCTTTCGGAGGTCTTCCTCCCGATATACGGGAATGAGATACTGAACACCCTTGACGATGCCGCCGCACTCTCCGTCGGCGGAGCGCACCTCGCGTTTACCACCGACTCGTACACGATAAAACCGATCTTCTTCCCCGGGGGAGATATCGGGAAACTCTCCATATGCGGGACCGTCAACGATCTCGCCGCGAAGGGCGCGCGGCCGCTGGCCATTTCCGCGGCATTCATCATTGAAGAGGGATTCCCGATAGAGGATTTAAAAAAGATCGCCCGCTCCATGCGAGAGACAACGGACGCAGTCGGCATCAACCTGGTCACCGGCGATACCAAGGTCGTGCGCCGGGGAGACGCGGATGGCATTTTCATCACGACCTCGGGGATCGGGGCGATCATCGAGGGGATGGACATCTCCTCCTCCCGGGCACGGAAAGGCGACGATATCCTCATCTCGGGTACGATCGCCGACCACGGCATGGCGATACTGAACGCGAGGGAGGGGCTGGGATTCACGCCGGAGATACGGAGTGACGTCGCTCCCCTCTGTGACATCGTGGCGGGCATATCGGCCTGGGGGCGATCTCTCCACGTGATGAGGGATCCGACGAGAGGAGGCCTCGCGAGCGCGCTCACCGAGATCGCAACGTCTTCCCGGGTCACCATGACACTGTTCGAACATGCGATCCCCCTGCGGCAGGAGGTGCGCAGCTGCTGCGATCTCCTGGGGATGGATCCGCTGTATATCGCAAATGAGGGAAAACTGGTCATTGTCGCCGACCCCGGCGCAACGGGGGCTATTCTCAAGGCCATGAAAACGATGCCCCTCGGGAGAGACGCGGCGGTGATCGGAATGGTGGATGAGACGCCCTATGCCGATCAGATACCCCCCGTCTGCCTCCAGACGAACATCGGCACGAAACGGTTTGTCCCGCTCCTCGTGGGTGAGCCGCTCCCGAGGATTTGCTGATGACGTGGCGATCCACAGCGGGAGCATGGAGCATTCGAGATGCATGAGCTCTCAATCGTCCAGGAGATCATCGCAAGGGTAAACCTCCAGAGGGAAAAAGATCGTTTCTCAAAGGTACGCACGATCGAGGTCGCGTGCGGGAGATACAGTTGCCTCTCGGAGGAGCAGATCCAATCCTGCTTTGACCTCGCCGCGAAACCGTCCTGCATGGAGGGCGCGAAACTGAAGCTCATCCGATCGCCTGCCCGCTATCGATGCGCGAACTGCCGCACCGAGTTCGCCGGCGAGCCAGAGGAGGATCCGAGGTGCCCCTCGTGCGGCTCAGCCGATGCGGTGAGCGCGATCGATCAGGCGATGTACATCCGTGCGCTTGAGGTTGAGTGATGGGTTGAATCCCTATGAGATTCTCTGCGCGCGCACACTGGCCGCTGGGCATCGCACTCCTTATTCTATGGCTCACCATAGGGGTGCTCGCATTTTTATCCCTCAGGCAGAATCAGCGGCATCTCGTGTACGCCCTCGATGACCCCTACATCCACATGGCGATGGCAAAGAACTTCGCCCGATACGGGATATGGGGGATCACCCGGTACGGATTCACCTCATCGTCTTCTTCGCTGTTCTGGACGCTCATCCTGTCATTCCTCTACCTGATATCCGGCGTCAATGAACAGATTCCTCTTATTTTGAATATCCTGTTCGCAACCCTCCTGGTGCTCGCCGTGTACGGGCTCGCGCGCCGGCTGTCCCCTTATCCGGCATACACATTCACGGTCCTGCTCGGGATCATTTTCCTGACACCGCTGCCCCCGCTGGTATTCAGCGGCCAGGAACATGTCCTGCACACCCTCATCACCATCCTCTTCGCGTTCATCGCGGCGCAGGTCCTCTCCAGCGATCGTGACCGCTGTTCGCCTTCGGTTCTCTCCCTGGTTCTCTCGGCCGCGTTCCTCTCCCTCCTCCGCTACGAGGGCCTCTTCATGGTGCTCGTCGTGTGCATCCTCTTTTTCCTGCGCAGACGGTACCTCCTCGCGTTTTCACTCGGGCTGGCAGCGCTCATTCCCGTAACGATCTACGGGATCATATCGATACGTCATGGCTGGTTCTTCCTGCCCAACTCGGTGCTCATAAAGGGAAAATCACCCCACCTCGCCTCCGCGCGAGGCATTATCAATTTTCTCGGCTGCTCATCCGCGATGCAATTTATCCAGGCGCCCCACATGTTGATCCTCGCGCTCACCGCACTGGTATTATGCATCCTCCGGCTCAAGAAGGGGATATGGGAGCAGCCTCAGATTGTGCTCGTCATTTTCATCGGGACCAGTTTTTTCCACATGCAATTTGCGAGAACCGGCTGGTTCTACAGGTATGAGGCATATCTCGCCGCCCTCGGCACCCTCGTGATCGCCCGGACGCTCTCCGAGTACCTCCCCCGCGGAATGCCCCGCACGCCCGAGCTCTCAACGCCCGCGCGCGCCGTTCTGTCCATTCTCGTCCTCCTCTCAGTCCTCACTCTCGGCGTACGGGGGATACGGGCCATACACAGAGTCCCGCGGGCCACCACAAATATCTACCAGCAGCAGTACCAGATGGGGTTGTTCCTGCAACGGTTCTATCAGGGGTCGATCGTCGCCGCACATGATGTGGGAGTGATCAATTACCTCGCCGACATCCGCTGTGTCGACATGGCGGGGATAGGCAACGTCACCGTCGCGAAGAAGAGGAGAGCGGGCAATTATTATAGTAGCGCAGACGTAAAGGATTTTGCCCGATCAGAAGGGATCGCGATTGCGATACTCTATGACCGCTGGTTTACGCAGGAGGGAAACAGCCTGATTCCACCGGAATGGATTAAAATCGGACAATGGAAAATAATGCATAACGTGGTGTGCGGCAGCGATACTGTCTCATTCTATGCGGTGCACCCCGGCGCGGAGGGCCCCCTGAGAGAGAATCTCAGGTCGTTTTCATCCCGCCTGCCCGCGGACGTGGCGCAGAGCGGATCATACCTGAGGCGCGGGGAATAACCTACCGCCTCTCAACCGTGACCCCGTCAACCAGCAGGTCGGTCATCCCCATCGAGCTGACGCAGAATTGGAGCCGGCGAGGTCTCGCGATGCAAAAATCAACGGAGAATTCCTGATAGACGCCGCTCTTCCTGAATTTCCCGCCCGTGAGGTTGACGGAGTTCAAAATATCCTCTGTTGAGATGCCGGCAACCGCGAGGCGGGCGACCGGCGCATCACCCCTAGTGCTCCCCGATTTCAGTCTGAACACCGCTCTCCAGCATCCGGGCGAATAGCGTTCGCACGGCCCTGAGATGAGCATGCCGCTCCGGCCGCGCACGCTGCCTTCAAGAGCCGTGCCATGCCTCGCGTCTCCGTCAACAACCTCTTTCCCGAGATCGGTTTTGAGTTCCCCTGCCTCATACGAGCGATTTCCGCCGACAGGTTCGTCCTCGGTTTTGTATATGTCAACAAAATCAACGCCGCAGATGGTCACCGAATGTATTTTGGAGAGCCCCTCCACCAGGCCCAGTTCCCTCTCCGCGAGGAGCCGCATGCGGTGCCCGAGGGGGATCACCAGCCAGTCCACATGGGGCGGCTTCGCGCGGTCGATGAGTACGGCGCATCTGGGCAGGGGTTTCTCATGTTCCCAGTAGTAGCGGAATTCGCCGGAGATGCCAACAGCCGCGATTGAATCCTCTTCCCTCACGCGGGGTTTGAGGTACTCAACCGCTTCTTTCGTTCCGACGCCGTACCCGATTGACACGAGGCGCGAGGCGCCGGCCGGCCCGCCGATAAGGGAATTGCAGTAGATATCATAGTAGGGCGCGACGTTGCAGAGCGGTATCACGCACGCACAGGCAATCAGAATCCCCGCGAGCGCGTGCAGCGGCGTGTGCCCGAGGGGACGGCCGGCCGCAAGGGCATCGATTATCCCCGTGAGCCCGGCCGCCGAGAGCAGGCAGATGAAGGGGAACGCGGGGGCGAGATACCGGATGGCCATTTTGTGGGTCAGGCTCATGGCCGTTATGAAGATGAGCGATGCGAGGAGGCTCAGGAAGTGTGCGCTCCATCCGCTTTTCCTTTTCCATAGCGCGCTGCACGCGCTGACGATCCCGCAGATCAGGAGGAAGAGCATGACTGGAGGCGTGCGGATGAGGAGCATGAACAGGTAGAACCAGCCTGGAGGACGGAGTACAACCTTGCCCATCCAGTATTTCAGGTGTCCCACATCTCCAAAGTGATAGGATGAGGAGATGAAGAGCATCTCGTTCACCATCGGTTTTCGGAAAACCTGAATGAATGCACAGCAGATGAATGTCAGGAATATGCCGAGGAGCAGGGGATGAGCCCCTCCGGGGGTAGATGCCGCTCCGCCACACAGCATCTTCCTGGCCGCTATAAAGAGCAGATACGCACAGAGGAGCGCACCCGCTCCCTGCGCCCAGGGGAAGCGGCTGATCCAGTTGATTATTTTGATGACCACGGCTGCCTGGGGCAGGCAGTGCAAGAAGCTGACCCACACGAGTTCGCGCGACTCATACCATAGCCTTGTGTAGAGTGAAAAATAGATCACGAGGCCGAGACCGAGCCAGGCGAGATCGCTCGCTTCGCATAAACGGAGTCTTCCACGCCGATCATAAAAACAGACGCATGCCTTCCAGGCGAGCAGTATGAGTGGAATCAGCACGGCGGGAGACTTGGTGAGCAGGGCGCACCCGAAGAAGACCGCTGAGAATACTTTCCATTTTAGGCGCAGGCGCTGAGCGTACACCAGGTAGCACAGCAACGAGAGAGTGAAGGAAAAGGTGAGGGCGCAGTCGACATGCGCAACGCGGGAGAGCGAAATGTGCTCAGGAAGGAGGCCGAGAAAAACGGCAGCCCAGAAGGATGCCGCATCGCCGAACGCAATGCGCCCGAACAGGTAGATCGCGAGACAGGTAATGATGCCCAGGAGCGCGATCGGGAGTCGCGCCGATACGATTGGGGCGAGGAGGCCGCACGAGAGCGGTGAGGTATCTTCCCCCAGGTAGAGGTAGGAGGCGCCGATGAGCGCCGCAGGCACGACCCCGGGGTAATACAGGTGCGCGGTGGCCCTCTTAAACTCACGCACGCGCAGATTGAAGATCAGTTTCTGGCCATCGCTCATCCAGGCGAGCTCGTCGGGCGCGAGGCTGTGACCATCGAGATTCCAGAGACGGGGGATCGAGGCGGCGAGCGTGACGAGGAGACCGAGGAGAATCGTTCGTCCGTTCCTCTCGCACCAGTGCCTGAGGCGGGCGAGCAGCGCGGGCCGGATGACGAGCGCTTTAAAGAAGAGCAGGAGGAGCAGTAATAGGGACGGATTGACGAGCTTATTGCAGCTGAGTTTCGCCCTCGCGATCCCCGGGACCACGCCACCGAGCTGAATCTCAATGCCGCCCACCAGAAACACATAGAGAATTACACCGGCGGTGAGCGCAATGAAGAGATTCAGCGCGCTATTGAGCGACCTGTTACCCGCCATATTCATGACGCTTCATAATAGACAATAGCTCCCCCACTGACAAGCTGAGAATGTTCCGTGGAGTATCCCCAGTTTTTCATAGAATAATATTTCACCACGAAGGGCACGAAGAAAACGGCACCTACCCTATCCTTTCCCTCAACTTCTCCTCCTTCGTACTACAAACGTGCAAAACTTTGTTTTTTTAGAAACTTTTTCACCACGAAGAACGCGAAGGACGCGAAGATAGTGCATTTTATGCTTTTCCTTCGTGACCTTCGTGGTAGAAAAACAACTTTGGTTGCGGCCGATAGGCCGCGCTGTGTCCTTCGTGGTAGAAAAACAATGATTCAGTTGCGGTATTTTATAATTATATCTCAACCAATATGTTGTAAAAAAATACGGGCAAAAAGTGGGGATTGTCCTGGAGAATGTTCGTAATATCTAAGTTACATGGGGGCCGAGGATCCATGCATGTAGTGTTCTTTCATCCACGGATTGACACGGATTGTAACCACAGCAGAAAGTTGAATGCATAAAGTTTAAAGTGTAACTGTCTCCTTTGGCTTTCAGCTTTAAACTTTAGGCTGTTTTTACATCCGTG